>Ga0081478_136592_pt1 | contig 15054 bp, 13 predicted proteins | sample OctSprmetagenome_FD_70983 | JGI IMG/M metagenome (GOLD analysis project Ga0081478, IMG submission 70983) | Hot spring and microbial mat streamer communities from Octopus Spring Streamers, Yellowstone National Park, USA - T=80-84 v2 (version 2) | ecosystem: Environmental > Aquatic > Thermal... | reverse complement strand
TGGAGGCATGTAGCCGCAGAGGCGCCGAGGCCCAGGCCGGCACGGCGCTGGTCTGCGACATAGAGCTCGTGGACTTCTCGCCGCTGAAGGATGCCGGCGTAGACGTAGTTGCAGGAGGCCCTCCCTGCCAGGACTTCTCCATAGTCCGCGGCCCCGACTGGGACCGAAGGGGCATAGAGGTGAAGAGGGGGAGGCTCTATCTGCACTTCGTTAGGGCGCTTAACACGCTGAGGCCCAGGGCGTTTATCTTCGAAAACGTGCCTGGGCTCGTCACTGCAAACAAGGGTCTGGCCTACAAGGTCATCAGGGAGGACTTCCAGAGGGCAGGCTACGAGCTCGTCTTTTCAGATGTGGCAGACCTCTCAGTTTTTGGCGTCCCCCAGAGGCGTGAGCGGCTGATAATGGTAGGCGTGAGGAGGGACTTGATTGGGGAGGTCGGCGATCTCTGGAGCGCTAGGACTGTCTTTGAGAGCGCGCTGAAGACTCCGTTCCGGATCTACCCCCTGACCGCCATGGAGGCTCTGGAAGGGCGGCCTCTGCCGGAGCTCCGGGCCGAGTACGAGGAGGTGATGCGGGAATGGGCCGGCGTCTGGGACGAGGTGGGCACCGAGACTGCGCAGAGGTGGAAGCAGGAGGTGTGGGACAGGCTCACCTTCGACGCGGTTAAGGACTACTGCCTTGTGAACAAAATAGGGCGTTGCAGTGAGGAGGAGCTTGAGCTGGGGTTCAACGCGCACAGAGAAGTGCTCAGAGAGCTGGGCTTCTTGGGCAGGCGCGCCTCGGAGCTCAAGCTCCCAGACGGCACTGCAGACCCCCCTGCAGACAGTCCAGACGTGCTGGAGAGGCTGAGGAGGATTCCACCCGGCGAAAACCACGAATTTGTGAGAGGCACGAGGTGGGAGGTCGAGGGCAGAGGCATAAGCCTCGTGTACAGGAGGCTCCACCCCCTCAAGCCCTCCTACACCATAGTCGCCTACGGCGGAGGCGGCACCCACGGCTACCACTACGAAAGGCCGCGGGGCACCCTCACCCTCCGGGAGCGCGCCAGACTGCAGACCTTTCCCGACAACTTTCTATTCAAAGGCTCCAAGACGGAGATAAGGGCGCAAATAGGCGAGGCGGTCCCCCCGCTGGCGGCCAAAAGGCTGGGCGAGGCGCTGAGAACCGTGCTGGAAGCCTTGACGCAAGCCTAGAGCAACTGCAGAAGGGCACCCCACTCGTCATCTCTGCGCTTCAGCCTGCCGGAGTTCGCCAAGAAGTGCCAAGCCCTAGTGAAGTCGCCTATGCCGGCAAACTCTACCTTCTTACCCTCCACATTTCTGCCTTTTCTTTTCAATATGTCCACAAGTTGCTCACGGCACACCTGCAGGCCTGGATGCCAGAACCCTAAGAATGAATTTACTTCAGCCCTCTTCACCTTGACTTCGCAATCTGCATCATATATGCGGCACTGAGTAGACTGCGGAAGTTCCTCCAACATGTCGGGGAGGTCCGCCGCGCGGTTGCCTCTCTTTATGGGGAGGAAGCCAGCCACATAGGCGGGCACAGGCCTGAACTCTGGCAAGCTTTTCCAGACTTGCTCTAAGAATTTTTCGTCCGCTACGCCGTGCTCAACCGCCCTGCTGAACAGCTTGTCTCTTATCACGCTTATTGCCTTCAGAAAGGCTACAAAGTGCTCCCTTGTAACGCCGACTCTCACGAGCACGTAGACGTCGCTGTGCATTATCTGGGCACCAGGCACATCGAGCCAGATGCCGCTCAGCTTTGTGGTCTTTACACTTACATTCAGCCTAGGCTCCCTCCCGTCAACGCTTTTAATGTCCCGCGGCAGATACTCCTCTAAGGGCCCCACACTGTAATCAAGCTCTACCCTTATGCGATGCCTCTCTCTCAGCCACTTGACAAAAGCAATCTCGCCCAAGAAGCCCCGTATTGCGTCAGTCCACAGCTGGCCCAAGTCTCTCTGCCGAGCAGTGCTGTAGTCGGTAGCGGCGAGCCTAGGCGCTAGACCCAGCGCGTAGACCGCCGCAGAAAGATAGTCCATTTGCTCCAGAGCGACCGCAGCCGATTTCAGCCATTCGAACCACATCTGCAGACAGCTACGCCAGCTCTGACTCTGCTGAGGACCGCACAGGACGTCCACATCAAGACCCCTAACCGCGCCCTCGCACAGTTCCTCCTCAAAACCTGAAAACACGCATAACTCAGAAGATTGTTTCAGCTCTTCCATGAGGAACCCAACACAATCTGAAAGTCTACCCATACCTCTACATCATGAAGCCTAAGAATATTAATTATGATAATGACGTGAGGATATTGATGCACTGCACAGAGCTCTATAATTAAGCTCCTGAGAGCTCTGCGTCTATCGCGCAAAAATCGCAAAATATTCCAGGAGGTGTTTGGGGGCATCAGCAGTATATCGCCGGCAAGGTAAAATCAAGGCGCCATTCTTCGGCGCACCAAAGAAACAAAAGAGTGGTGAGGAGGGAAAAGCACGCCATTCTTCGCAGTGCTGTGTGTCGGGTTCGACACTTGTGAGGTGGTATGTGCCGTAGTCTGTGCCGCGGCTGTGCCGGGGGCTGTCCTCTCGCTGAGCTCCGCCGACGTCGCTGTGCTGTCTCGGCGCCGGTCAATGCCTAGATCTAGGGCGGCTCTGCACCTAACAGCGGCTCGTCTTAGTCTACGGCCGCCTCAATCTTCAGCAGAGGAGCTACGACAACTTCAAGCCTAAGGCCGAAGAGCCGCCTCTCAGCCGCCTCGATGACTTCGCCAGCCTCTGCACCTTCGGCGAATTGTTTCATGATTTGCGCGTAGACAGCCGTCGCAATCCTGAACCACTCGTCCTCGTACAAGATGTCTCTGACAGCGGCCAGCTCCCCCGCCCGCGTCTCTGCGCCGACGCGTCTAGCCCTCCTTTCTACCTCCGCCAGCTCTCTCTCCACCTGCTTAATCTCCGCCTCCACCTCCTCCGCCACACGCCGCAACAGGCCTCTAAGAGCTTCAAAATCCATGGAGGGGAGGTGGAGGAGTTTAAATTTGTTCAACATGACAAAAGCGGCAGAACGCCAGACGGCGCCTCGGCAAGTGGTTGATGCTCAACGTGTGGAGACATATGGTCCGCCTACGGCATATATAAGCATGCTAAGGGGAGGGCAAGGACCTTAAGGACATTGCGGAGGCCTCTGCCGCAGTGACCTGTAAGCCGCTTCAATACGCCTCGTTGAGAATGTGGGAAAATACAAGAGGCGCTGGCAGATCCTTAAAACCCGCCTCCGGCGAATTAGAAGGCGTTCTTGCTGTGGAGGGCGGGGGCCAGCCCTAGCCGGCCGCCCCGTCCAGGTGCAACGGAAGCCCTCCTTGGCGGCCTTGCTTGGGATTAGACGTCCCGGGGCTAGGGACGAGAAGGACGCGACGCGGCATACTACCCCACTCTTTTCCACAGGTTTTGCAACCCGCCGGTGGTTGAGGATGAGAGATACGGTGAGGGTGGGCGAGACTCTGCGCAACTGGCCCCCGTGTGGGATCCGCTTGGCACCAGTGACGCCCGCTTGAGCCACTATATAACTGGGAACCGCAAGGCGGAGTCTATCTCCCGGTGGATGCCCGCTGGAACATTAGTCACGCTACAAGCCTTCTGCCGAGCTGACAGACGGAAAAGGCTCCCTCTAGAGGCGGGGGTGGCGCTACGACGCGCGCCTAGCTGAGACGCCCCTCTTCTGCCTCAGAGGGCCGCTACCTCCATAAGAGACTCTACACGACCTACGTCCCTCTCTAGAAACTTCCTGAAAGCCGCCACTGACGTGGCCGCGGCGCCGTAGTTTAACTAGCTATTTAAAGTCCTACGCTACGGAATGTAGAGGACATTTAAATCGTATAGACGCACATTTGAGGCGCCAGGTTAAAAGATAGGGAAGTAAATAATCATATCAAAATTCTAAGCAAATTGTTTAATTCAACTTCGTCAATTTTCTTCTCGGTGTTTTGAATTAAATATATCAAGATCGCATCTCTAATGGCGTCGGCTGAATCGTAATATGTCTCTGCATCTCTGAGATATAGCTTCGGGGCTGTTTTTACAGACTCCATGATCTGCGCCCTTATTCTCTTATACCTCGCCAAGGCCTCCATAACCACAGACCGCACTTCGCTAGTAGTCTTCACGTAATTCCACATCTCGACAAGAAGCGCGTTCCCTAGCAAAGAGCTTAAGTAGAAGTTAACCACATACATGCTAGAGCGCGTGGCAACGCCGTGCAGAAGCGCCTTAGCCAAGGTGGCCCCCATACCTGTCAGTACTATAGGCTTAGAGGTAAAGCCCCCGCTTATTGATAATTTTTTCAAGGTAGGATATTGGGCGAAAACCTCATCGGCCGCATGCGACACCAAATTTAGAGCCGATAAAAATGCATAAAGAGCTGGCGCAATATGTTTAGTAATTCGTTTTTCATGAAGTTCTTCAAAATCTTCACCCTTCTCCAACATTTTTTCCCTTAACGAGATGGCCTCTGAGCGAAACTGTGAAGAACCGTAGAGATATACGTGGGCGGCTGCAGAGCGCAGAAATACGAACTGAGTCATAACGGCCTCAGCAAGGTCATAAAAAGTCAACGGAAGTCCTTCTACTACGTCATATATCTTAGCTCTAAGTCTCTCCCAATATACGACCGGCGAAAGCGCTAAAACGAATACGACTTGTCTAGAGACCACATCTATAAATATATTGTTAAATTCATCAAAATTTGTTGGTATATTTAGTCTAATTTTTTCTATGAGTTTGCTGAGAAACTCTTCAGAGTCCAAAAACCTTTGAAACAGCCCGCGTATATGGACGGAATATTTATCGCTAAGTAGCTTAGCCACTTTGTGAACCTTATCATCAAAGGAAAGCAGGCAACAGATCCGCTCACTTGGGTGTTTGCGACCTAAGCCTTTCCAGCCCGTGATTACCTCTGAGATGACAGGTGTCAACGCCCTTCTGGCCTCCTCGAACAGAGTCTCACTCACAGTAACTACGGAGGAGCCGCGACCTTAAATAGCCACTTAGATATCTAAGCGTAACCATGCGAATCTCTTCGTGTAGCTTCATGAGACCTTCTATGTGAGGTCTCAAGTCTGAATATGCGGCTATCATCAAGCGAAAATCTATACCTAGCGACTTGCCATCTATCAAAAGATTTCCGACTTCATCTCTTTCAATTCGTATTTGGCAATCACTAAGCACTTCTAAGCCACTACGTCTATTCTCTCGGAAGTCAATACATAATTTTACCGTACTTTCATTCGTAGTTTCGCGTCTTTTAGTAGGACACTGCAACCGGAATATTAATTCGTACACATATACGTTGCTTCTGGCATCTCTGCGAAGATCTCTAGTTCCTATTATTGTAACGTTTGCGGTCTCTTCTAAATTCTTTTTTAATTCGTTCAAAAAGTAATCAATAGATCTTTTTACTTTTTTATTACGTGGATAAAGTATTAGCTCCTCGGCGACTCCCTTTAAAGAATTTAAAGCATCCTCAATTTCGCTGACTGTTTTGGTGCCATGAAATACACTAAATACGAGACGCGGTGGAAGTTTTTCTAGCTTTTTCGCTACCTTTTTCAACATATCATCATTATCTTCTATTCCGATCTGATTGATAATTTTCACGTAATCCTCAGCCGTGTACCCTCTAAGTTTAGCAAGACTTGTAACACCCTGACCTGCATGCGATGATCCACATGGCGATTTACCTTCTAAAAACCCAGGGAATGACGAAACGAGTAGAGCTTCTTGAAGTAATAGATATATCCTTATGTGCTCCTTTAGAGCTGTATCTAATTGCTTAGCTTCATCGCATATTCTTGTAAGTGCGCCTACAAGATCTGGCACAACCTGCTCAAGCTCATCTATTACTATATACAGCCTTTTTTCTGAAATTTCTGGAAGAAAGTTCCTTATTATTGAAGCTAAGGGAACATCCATGCTGTTTATTTCATTTGTGATTTTTGATGCTCTTTCTTGAATTTCTGGTATGTTTGTATCAAGTATATTATTTCTTATTAATATATGTATTGGGTATTTTATATCTACTAATGCGATAACGATTGACTTCAACACGTCACGTAACGATAGCGGCTCTATCTGTAGCCCACTCACAGCACTCTTAAGTTCGCGCAAATTTACATAGAGGTAGAAGTCGTTTTCGCTTTTGGCTTTGCATATCACATATCCGCCGACTCCAATCGTCTTTCCATATCCATAATAGCCTGTAACTATATTCAAAGCGAGAGGTGCCCGAATCACCCTCTTGGTAGTCTCTGTTTCAAATATTCTCGTGCCTAGCGCATAACATGGCCTATCTGTATCAGGTTTTTTCAAAGAATCTACTTCTTCCGAGAAATCTACCACCTCGCTAGCCACGTCGCGGTTTGAAGATAAACTCACAGCTCTAATCAAGTGGTGTTTTTAAAATTTCCTTCTTGATTAAGTCATATATCTGCCGATAATGATCAACCATATTACGCATTGCTGGGTGATTTGCAAGATGCATCTTGGCCACTCCCTCATTTGTGATATAGGCTACTTCAAAATGTTGCGTTGAGCTACCAAAACTTGCCACTAGAAATTGAAGAAATCCTATAAACTTTATTGAATGTTCAAGACTAGAAAGAAAGCTCTCGCCTCTTAGTACTGTATATAAATCGCTCAACTGCCGTTTAACTGAACCTGCAAAAATACACATCCGCCTAGGTCCGCCAGAGCTACCTGTACCTGCCAGCTCACATTTCCATCCCTTATCCATATTATGTTTGAAACATCTAAATCCTATAACATCTCTGTATATCGTACCCTTAAATTTGAATCCATATATCATTACTATCTCAAGATCTTCTGTTGTATCATTTTCTATGCTTTTAATTATTTTACTAACATAATTCGCTACTATCTCTGGAAATTTTGATGGCCCATGTTCTATAAGCGGCTTTTTGATTTCTGCTATACCTCGACGAAGCGCTCCAGAAAGCCTAACTATAGCATCTTCATTGCCTGCCATAGCCACATACGCAATCGGCCGCTCCCCCACCTTAAGGAGAGTAATTTTACCAACGCCGCTATGTAGACCGCTTTCTTCGCGGATATAGCCGGTGTCTGCCGAGAGCACCACGCCATCAAAGGTGTTACATGCGATTATGGAGGTCACAAGAAATTTATATGTTTTATATGCTACTATACGATGGATCTTTCACGATGCCTAGAGGGATTTTCCCAGAGGCCGTTATTAATACCTGCTAAAACCATAGCTCTGGGTGCCTCCTTCTGTGTTAAGAAGGCATTTCTCTCGTTGATGGTAGATGGGGCCCCCTCTTCTCACGTGCCCTATAGCCAGCCATTCCATGCCCAAAGGGTTCATGACCTATTGACATACCTTCTGCCACATATTACATATAGTCTGTTGGATGGGAGGCAAGACCTCAAAGGAGCTGTCGAAGAAGCTTGGGCGTCTATGCGGGATGCCGTGGAACAGTATGGGAACCTCACCGCAAGCGACTACGAAAAGCACAGGGATGCCGCGCTGGGGTTTCTGCAGATCTACGCCGCGTTGTTGAGGTGGTTGCAAAGATACAGGGGATTCTCACCTGACAACACGTTAGTCTATACGGAGCGTATGCTTGTTAGCATGCCGCAGAAATCGCTCCTGGAGGGATATACCGATTTCCTACCTATGGTGGGAATTCCAGATGTTATCTTAGTAAATGCTAGGAGCGGATATGTTGCGTTAATTGACTGGAAGACGTCCTTGGAACAACGGAATCAACTGCATTATTACCAGCTGATGGCATACCGCTACGTCTTGCAGAAAGTGGCGACAGACATCGACGTCTTCCTTGCATATCTCACTCCGTCGGGTGGAAAGAAACTTGTATCGTTAACACGACCTCTAGGAGACATATCAGGTATAGAGGCGGAATATAGAGATGTTGGCGATATGGCCGAGAAAATTAAGGCTATTGCATCGCTGTTGTACGGCTTAACATTTTGCAAAGGGATGCTTAAGGTAGCCGTGGAGATGGGCAATCAGTACGGCTTCCGTCTTTTTAACCCGCGAAAGGAGAAGCGTCCTTGTATTAACTGTAATTACCGTGATGTGTGCAAATACCGCTTCGCAAAGAAGAGCGAACTAAAACCCGAAGAGGTGAAGCTGAGAAGTGCCTTCTATAAATTGTACAGAATAGTGCTTAAGAAAAAGAGTGAGGAATATAAACAATTCATAGAATTTGAGAAATGCATAAAGTTTGATAGACTTACGTTCGACGGACCCACCACGATTAGGCTTTTTGCATCACTAAATGCAAGAGATCCGCTCTCAAGCGACGTTATGAAGTATTCGTTAGGCAAAAAAACGGTTTATGTGTTTAGTATGAATGATCGGTTGAATATTAAATTGGATAATGGTATTTATTCGCCAATGTTATTTGGAAGGTATGAAGATGATGAGGTTGAATTGACGCGAGACATGAACCAATATAAGCTTGAGGCAAAGATACGCATGGTATCCCCTACGTTTGCGGTGCGCTGGCTACCTATTTACATACTTTACCGTTTAAAGCCGAATTCAGAAATTTTCAACAATATCGTTGTATGTCCCGGGAGGGTGCCAATGAACATTGAGCTAAAGGCTATCGCTACAGTAGAAAATGCTATAGTAAAATATCAACAGGTAAACATTGATGAAAATCTAAAATGGACTGTTGATACTTTACGTAAAATTGTTCTTAGTACTATAGATGAATATGACTAATTTTTACGACATAGGCGCTCTACTCAATAGAAATTACAGCGGTCGTGGCCAGCTGTACTACGAAATGTTGTATGGAGCATCTCCGTATAAACAATTGAAAGAAAGAGTAGAAGAAATTCTGGCAGGAAATCAAGCTGTTGTCGCGGCTCCCGGAGTTCCAGGTGCTGGGAAGACGACGTTTTATGCATATATATTAGCAAAGCATCTAAAAGACGACATCTGTAGAGAAAGTATAAGTTTTAATCATCTCTATATATACATAGCACCTACTAATGATTTAGTTAGAGATTTTATAGAGAAATTCCTTGGATTCCTAAAAGGAACATTCGGCGTTGAGTGTCGGCCGGAGATACTTAGCAGAAGGATTCGTGTGTATGGTTCTAAAGTCTCGGCGCCAAGTTATCCACAACTTCTAAAGGCCATTGACGACGAGGTGCTTTTGGTCGCTTCGACAGATTGGCAGAGAGTGGCGGCGCGTATTCTGACGCGGAGGGTGCAGATCTACCTTATAGACGAGGCAAGCCGCATGACCTTCACGCGGTTTTTTATATCTATCGCAGATGCAATAGCCAAGGGTAACGCTAAGGGCGACGTACGCGGCTTTACCGTAATCGGCGATGAGAACCAGGCTATTGGTCTCGACGAGGAGGAGCGTGGATTCCTCCTCTTAAGCTCTATCAGGGAAATAGCTGAAAAAGGTGGTGACCGTGTATACATAATTCCTCTCAATGTGAGCTGGCGTCTGCCAGAAGATACGGCGAAGCCGATTAATGTTGGCTTTTACGACGGCAACCTCATAGGAAAGGGAACTCCCTTCAAAGTTAATCTAGACGAAGAGGTATTACTAATGTTGATGCGTGAAAAACTTTGCCTGAAATATTCAAAATATATTTACGATATTCTACAAGTTGCATCAAGATATCCGTTAGTTCATATTGAGCTTAGTGAACACTTTCGGACAGGCGAGAAGTTCGACGAAAAACGTGCCGAGCTCGGCTGGTGCCTGGCGTATGTGCTTTCAAATTTAGTGGGTAGTAGGCAAGTCTCTGTGGTTGTGCCCTATACGCAAATGGCCTTTGCGATCCGTATACTGAGCTCTGCGATCCGTATGCCGAGACCTCCTCAGAATGTTAGGGTAGCGACTATCGCTAGCTACTTGGGTCGGGAAGACGACATTATTATATCCATTTTTGGCAAAGAGCAAGTCTCGCAGTGTAATACATACTACCTCACAGATCCATATGCCTTCAACGTACAGCTAAGTAGGCAACGGAATGCGCTATTTACGATAGGCTCCGCAGATATATTAAAGATGTCCGCAGAATATTGTATAAAAATTTCAGAGAGAAAGCCTAGAAAGAAGATATTGTCTTCAGGCTGGGAAAAGCTGGCAAGGACCTTAAAAGTGATACAGACGATAGAGAGTTCAGTTACCGTCGACCGGGCGTAAGCACTAGATTCTGCATGTCTTTTCTCACATTACGCCTAACAACCTCCCAACCGTCTAGCAGGCCTAGGAGCTCGTCCACAGTGTACCTTATTGCTCCTCTGTGGTTTACGGCGTATGTCTCTAGGACCAGGTATTTTCTGATAATTCTTGCCGCCTCCTTAAGGGCGCTGGGCCAGTGGCTTTTGCTTTCTAGGAACATGAGTACATGTGTGTAGAGGACTACGTCGAAGGCTTTGTCTCTGAAGGGGAGGTGTGTGGGGTAGGCCACCACGTCTGGTTTCGTGTCAGGTGTCGCGTCCATCTTAACGACATATGCCCCTAGTGACTCCAGGTATTTAGAGTTTCTCCAGTTGCTACACCCGAAGTCCAGAACGTGCCAACTCCTCACGTCCGTCACGCCTAGTAGTAGCTTGACGCCTGTGCTTCTAGGGCTCCTCTTCACTATGGGGCAACGGGCGCAGTAGTGATCGCGAAGTATCTTAATCCTCATAGATCCTCACCACGGCTTGGAACTGCGTGTTGCCTAGTCTCTTCATCACCTTTAGGACCCCCCACCGCGACGCTATTGAGATGAACTCCCTAAAGGCTATATATCTGCCGCTTCCCGCGTTGTAGGTTGAGAACACTGTCTCCCGCCGCGTCACGCGTCTTATCTCCTCCACCGCCTCGTCGGGGCGGGCTAAGAAGTTGAGAACGTTCCAGAACACCGCTACGTCAATAGATTTAGTGCGGAGCGGCAACATGTGGGCGTCGGCGACAACCTTGTCTATCAGAAGGCCGTTGCCTCTGCTCTTGAGCACTTCCACGTCTATGTCAAGGAGCACCACGTATTTGGCGCCCCATCTAAGCGAGGCTGCCCCCTTCGTGCCGAAGCCGCTACCGACGTCGGCGACCACGGCGTCTTTGAAATCGGCGTGGGCGAGGAGCGCCGGTATGGAGTAGCGCGCCGCGTGCGACCTCACAACCCTCACCGTGCGGGGCAGCGACCTGAGAATGGGAAGCACGAAGCCCCTTCTGACGAACTTTCTGGCCTCCTCCCAGAGCAAATCCGCCGGGACGGCCCTTCCCACGCCCCACCTCGCCAGCAGTTCGTTGAACGATACAGCGTTGTGCACCTCAAGGAGGTTGGGAAAAAGGAGTCTCAGCAGGGCGATCGCATCTACAGCGGCGGCTTCCGGCAAGCCGGCGCATGTGGCGAAGGATGCAACGTCCCGCGCCCCGCAGAAGCCGAGCGAGTCGACGACCCTCTTGGCCACGCGGAAGAGCGGATATCTCAACAGCTTGCCAACATCGACATGGACGCGGCTTTCCGCGACGCGCACTAGGTCGTAGTCCTCATATCTGGCTAGGGGAGGCATACGCCTTCTATCTACAGCGCACGGGATCTGCCCCCTTCTGAGATTTCCCAGTTGCGCTTCCACCACAGCTACCCTGTCGCCAACCCAGTAGTTGGCGGCCAGCTTCCCGTCTCCACAACAGAACTTGCGCAACTCGCTGCAGTCGGCCTCTGCGCGGTTCGTCAATAGAGGAAGTAGAACGAGTCGAAGTGCTCCCACTAATAATTTTATATCTTCACCCAAAATCTTAGATAACGCGGGAAAATCTCGGAGTGAAGTATATTTATCCTGGTTGATATTAATCCATGGCATTTCAATTGACGCACGACGCATTTAGGGTTTTTGATGAGGCGGCTTTAAAGTTTAGAACGTTTGTACTCGCGTTTTCTGGTGGCAAGGACTCCACGGCGGTGGCTGCCCTGCTGTATAGATGGCTTGCCGAGAGGGCCAGGCGGGGCGAGAGGCTCCCCAACGTGGTTCTGCTACACAACGATACGTTGAGCGAGATACCGGAGATGGAGGAGTGGGTTGAGTACTTCGTGGGTCAGTTCAAGGAGCGGGTGAGGAAGCTTGGCGTCAGGCTCCGCGTGGTCTTCGCGAGGCCTAGGGCGACGGAGACGTGGTACTGGAGGGTGTTCGTCAGAGGATATTCAGCCCCGACGTTTAACTTCAGGTGGTGTGTTGATATGCTTAAGATAGAGCCCACGGGCGGCTCGCTGAGCCGCTATAAGAACTACGTGTTGGTGGTTGGGGCCAGGGACGAGGAAAGCGGCGCTAGGTCTAAGTCCATGAAAGAGCGATTCGGCGTCTGCACCGGAGGCGGTTCATGCCTTGGCGCGTACTTCACCTCTAGTAACGATATTCCTAAGGTCGCGCCGATTAGGTTCTGGAGCTATGAAACTGTCTGGGCTTTCCTCAAGGCGCAGAAGGACTTCAACGTGGAGAAGCTCGTGGAGCTGTACAGAGGACTTGCCTCAAGCGGCTCGCTGGGCGGTAGATACGGCTGTTGGCACTGCACGCTGGTGGTCAGACAAGCCGCCAACTACTACCGAGAGGAGTACCTATATGCCGAGGCCATCCGGCTGATGTACCGCGCAGTGTCAGACCTAGCCGAGCTCTTCAGAGAGAGGAAGGAGGGCGGATACAGCAGATGGGGCCCCCTGAACCCGCTGGGGAGAGCCGTCATCTTCAACGCGCTACGGACCGCGGAGGAGCTGGCCGGAAGGCGCATCTTCTACGGGCTGGACAAGGCCAGGATTAGAAACCTCACCCTGCGCAAGATCTTCTACGAGATGGACCCGGAGAAAGCCGACAGAGTAATAGCGCGGGCAGACCCCACAGACAGACGCGTCCCCGTGGCCGCCCTCCGGGATCTGTCAAGACATGAGGGCTTGAGGACGGCCCTAGACATGCTCAACGCCTACTTCGCCTCAAGAAACCACCGCGGAGAGGCGGCAGACAAGGCACTCAGAGAAATACTGGCGTCGCTAAGACGCTAGGAAGACTGCGATCTCAAAAAATCCCCATATTCCACCAAAGGCACCATCCTTCGGAGAGGCGACTGCCAGCTACGGAGATCTATAGCAAACACGACCGCTATCGCCTGGAGCGGATAAGCCCCTCCTTACCACGCTTCGCAGATTATAAATTTTATTTAGTTCGTTCTTTAAGAAATTGACGTCACGGCGACTAGATCGCTAGAGGCGGTAGCACACGTTAAGTGGAATGGGCATCTCGCGCAGGTATTGTTTCAAAACGGCTAGAAGATTTACCACGGCAGGATCTCCCGAAGGAGATACTCCTCGCGGCGTGTGAGAAGATAAAGAAGAGAATTATTATAGAAAAAATAGACTGAGATTCTAGCCCTCGGCGGCGGCCTCGGCCTCACGATCGTGTTTAAGTAGCTCGTAGACAAGATCCAAAAACTCCTCCGCCTTTTTCGTCGCCTCATATGTCCCGTCTTTCTTCTTCCTAGCAAAGCCTAAGGCGTGGAGATACGCGACGTCGCAGATGATGTCGGCTTTTAGGCATATGGCGTGTAGTTGCTCCGCCGTGAGGGGGCCGTAGCGCGTGAGATATATAAGCGCTATGAGGTCTTCGACGGTGAGACGGGTCAGAAGCCACTTCACCTCGGTCATGGCACCGCCAAGGCACGCACAATCTTGAGGAGTTCCTTACCGTCTTCGGTCAGGGTGTAGAGGCCCTCATCGTCGCGCGTCACGTAACCCCTTTCCCTCAGCTTAAGTAGCCTATTGGCTAGGGCGTTTCTAAGCGTGATTCCGTACTTCTCGACGCACATCTCCAACTCAGAATAGCGTCCAGCGCCCTTTGACAGACAACGCAGAATAATGACGTCAATTATGTCGATCTTCACCATCTTGTCCCTCAGTCTTTTGACACTTTTAACGACCTCTCTCTCCATGACATGAAATATGATTCATGAATAAATGTGCATCGCACGGATATTACTATTCATGAGCACAGTCTTAAAAAACGAGTCATTACTCACAATTCATGAAAACAGAACACGTAAAAAGCCGGCCTACGGGGGGCACTCCCGCATAGGAATTTTTTCCCACGTGGAGGAGGAGCTGGCAGGCATAGTGGGCGCCGAGCTTCTCAAGGCCTTTGACAAGCTTCCGAGGGATTTCGTGGAGCATCTAAAGAAGAGGTACGGCGGGTGGTCTCTCTACCTCTTCTACCTCCCGCCCGACGCGGAGTACGAAGAGGCGAAGAAGCTACGCACAGTCAAGGAGGAGGTGGGGGTCAAGTTTAGGTGGCTTGGCCTTTTCTACCTGCCATCCGGCCTCGCCAAGGTGCTGGCCGAGAAGGGGGAGGACTACGTGAGGCGGCAACTGAAGCTCTACAAGGAGCTGACGGAGGAGCTAGACATAGCCGAAGGCCGCCTCCGCAAGGCGGCGGAATCCGCCCTGGAGAGCCTCCTCGGCCAGGTGAAGGAGGTGGCTGTGCGGCTTATAGACGCCGCGGCGCCTGGGGCCGGGGCGGCCGCCTCGATACTCACGGAGGTGTTGACTGGACTTCTCTTTACAAGAGGGGGCTGGGACGAGTTGATTAAGCTCGTGGCTAGGCTGGGGGAGCTGGACGAAGCGCTGAGGTGCATCTTGGCGGCGCGTCTCGCCCTGGCGCTTGGCCTAGATAAAGGGGCGGTGGAGAAGGCGCTGGCAACCTTGGCTGGGGCAGATGCGCAGAAACTCGCCGAGGAGGTCAAGGCCCTTAAAAACGCGGCGGACAGGCTTTGGGTTGAGGTGAAGAGCGCCAAGAGGGGCGTAGATGTCCTTTTTCTGGAGGATGTGTAGATGGGCGGCCTCTACGAGAACTTCGTCGTTCTTAACGAAAAGCCCTACGTGGATCTCCAGGAGGGCCTCTTCCCCCTCGCGGCCGGGGGCCGCTTTGAGGAAGAGGCGAGGCGGGTTCTGGAGAAGCTGGAGAGCGGCGAGGCGGCCGTCTTGGTGGGGCCCAA
>Ga0081478_136634_pt1 | contig 15109 bp, 22 predicted proteins | sample OctSprmetagenome_FD_70983 | JGI IMG/M metagenome (GOLD analysis project Ga0081478, IMG submission 70983) | Hot spring and microbial mat streamer communities from Octopus Spring Streamers, Yellowstone National Park, USA - T=80-84 v2 (version 2) | ecosystem: Environmental > Aquatic > Thermal... | reverse complement strand
AATTGAAGTTGATGCAAAAGGAACATATCCTGCTGCATGTTGTCCTGATTGCCAATACAAATATTGTTGTGGAGCAACACATATAGGTAATGTTTGAGCAAAATGTACTATTCGGACATATGTCCTTGTAGTACAAGCTGTATTTTAGAAATCAGAAAATTTAAAAAATTACAAATTATGAGTTTTCAAAATTTCTGAAATTAGTTTAATTTGTTCTTCCTTTTCTTTGATTAATTTTTGCCATAGATCTTTACATTTTTTACATACTTTTGCGTCTTTTAAATAATGCTTTCTTAACCTCCATAAACTTCTATGTTCTTGAACCAATTGTGACATTAAATTATAAATATGATTATTATACATTTTTTAAAATTTTTTAATTACGACTTTAATTTTTCTAAAATTTTTTGACCAAATTTTTCAGCTGCCTTAGGGCCATTTGCTGTAATTATATTTCCATCCTCAACTACATCTTCATCTACAAATATAGCGCCATTTTCTTCTAAAACTTTAATTGGAGATTTATCTAAATCAGAGTGCCAAACTGTAGCTTTCTTGCCTTTTAAAACACCTGCTTTTGCTAAAATTGTTGGAGCAATACAAATAGCGCATAATAATTTATTTTTTTCTACTGCCTCTTTTATTAACTTATAACTATCTTCATTATCTAAATTCTTTAATGCACCTGCACCACCAACAAAAATTATTGTTTCATAATCATCTACATTTACATCATTAATATTTACATCAATATTTGCTTCTCCTCCTAAAAATCCTAAAGCTATTTCTCCTTTATTACCATTACTTGCTGTTTCTACTATAAATTCTTTTTCTAAAATGTTTTTAGGGATGAAATATTCTTCGTCTCTAAAATCTGTTTTTGCAATTACAAATAAAACTTTTTTCATTTTACTAATTTAGAATTCTTTTCAATAAATGTTATATTTTCGTTAATTTTTTGAATATTTTTGTTAAATTCTTCATAATTACCTTCTAAAATATTTTTTCTTGCTAAATCTACATTTTGTTGAATTTCCTTTAATTTATCTTCTGCAATTTTGTAATCTATTGTTAGAATTCTATTACCTTCCTCAAATTCTTTCGTAATTTTCTTTAGTTTATTAACTAAATTGCTTAATGTCTTAAAATCAATTTGTTCCAACAATTCACTTTGTCCTTGAGCTGCTAAAATTTCTTCTTTTTCTTTTTCAGAAAGATCTTTTAATTTGGATAATAAATATTTAATACCCTCTTCGCTATCAATACCATAGACTGTTTTATTTAGAACTTTAACAATTCTCATTTGCAAATCTTGATTTTTTAATTGATTTTTAGCTGTTAAATAATGTTCTATATATAAATCTAATGATCTTTCATACAAATCTTTATATTGTGAATATTTAAAAGAGAAATTGCTCCATTCTTTTTCTAAATCATTTAAAACTTTTCTATAATTTGCTAAATATTTATTTCTGCTTTGTTCATTAAATTTTAGTGATGTTTTTAGAGAATAATCTAATAAAGAATTTAAATAAGAAATTTTACTTATAGGATTAGCAATTAATTTAGAAAAGTTATAAAAAAGATTAAATCGTACATTTTCATAATATAAAGAAATTTGGGCATAAGAAAGATTAAAGACAAAAATACTTAAAAACAAAGCTGTTAAAATAATTTTTGTCTTCATCAAATCTATTATAATATAAATTAATTAAAAATCAAAAATCAAGATGAGTGAGTTAAGAGAAAAAGCATTAAAACTTATAGATCAATATATTAAAAACGAAAATTTAAAAAAGCATTTATTGGCAACAGAAGCATTGATGAGAGCATTAGCAAAAAAATTTAATCAAGATGAAGAAATTTGGGGCGTTACAGGATTAATTCATGATATTGATTGGGAATTAACAAAGGAAAATCCAGAAAAACACTCAATTATAGGAGCAGAAATTTTAGAAAAAGAAGGTTTTCCTCAAGAAATAGTCAATGCTGTAAGAATTCATAATCATATTCATAATTTAGAGCCAAAAACATTACTAGAAAAAGCACTATATTCTTGTGAAGAAATGACAGGATTTATTGTTGCTGTAGCTTTAGTTATGCCAAATAAAAAATTAAGTGAAGTGACAGTTGAAAGAATAATGGATAAGTTTAAAGAAAAATCTTTTGCAAAAGGAGTAAATAGAGAAATAATTAAAAAATGCGAAGAATTATTAGGTATAAAAGTTGAAGAATTAGCAGAAATTTGTTTAAAAGCAATGCAAGAAATTAGCGATCAATTAGGTCTTTAGTTATCCACAATTTAGACTTGACTTTCAAAAAAATATAATATAATAAAGTAAAATGAACAAAAGAATAATTTTAACCAGTTTATTCGTAGCTTTCATCTTTTCATCTTTTATAATTTATTCCTCTTTAGCTCAAACATTACCTATATGTGTTGCTCCACAACAATATTTGTATTGGCAATCAGGACAACATGCAGCAGGATATGTTCCTTTTGCATCAACTTCAATTAATTTCTTAATGCGCTCTCCTATTTATGTATCAGGTAATAATGTAGGAATAGGAACAACAAATCCACAAGCTAAATTAGAGGTAGCAGGAGCAATAAGATTGACACCTACTACTCAACCTTCTAATGCTACAACAGGTATGATGTATTTTGATCAATCAAGCGGTGTATTTAAATGTTTTCAGAAGGATCCTCAGACAAACCGACCCGGTTGGGTGAATTGTGTAGGAGGTGGAAGACCATCAGAAGGTTTAGTAATCCCTGTAGTTATTAAAGATTCTGCAGGTAACGTGGTTTTAGAAATAAACCAAGAATAAAGAAATCAATAGTGATTTATAACACCCTGGATCTAATGTCCAGGGTGTTATATTTTACTATTTTAGTTAGAAGTTTTTACATACTATCTCCAGGATTTTTGCTATACATTATCTTACAAGCTAATTGTTGATAAGTATGTAACATTTCACTACCTCCTGCAGTACTATCCATTAAGCTATTGTCTTGGGTATGAATACTGACATTTACCCCCATTAATAAAACGTGGCCTAATTCATGCGCTATAGTTGTAGTTTTATATTTTTCACTACCTCTTAACCATCCTGCATATAGTGCTATACTTCCACCAATTATTTCATGAGGGTCATTTTGGGTAAGAGCCCACGTTATTGCTCCGTATCCTTGATCTTGGTCGAACCAGTCTCTTATTCCTATTAATGGTAAAGGTTCTTCTCCTGTAGGATTTTGTAGTATTATCTGGAATTGTATGCCTGTGTATTTTGTCCAGAATTCGCAGGCTTTTTCAATGTAATTTTTATATGGCCATAAGCCTTGCCATACATATACTCTTACTGGCTTATTATAAGGTCCATTATTCAAATTGCCAAATCTTACTATTCTATATTTTCCTTCATTTTCATGATATATACAACTATATCTTCTTAGAAAATCTACTGCTAAGCTATATAAGAGGTTATTGTCATAGATAATGTTCAGTTTATATTCACCTATAGCATTGTCTGTAGTTGTTGCTTTGATGATTAGCTGTTTATTTCCTTGTCTATTTCCGAACTTAGTAATGTCTAATTCAAAATAGTCATAATTTGGTATAGTTTCTGCTACTTTCTCATTATCTATATAAGCTTCTACTTTATTAACATAGCCATTACTTCTTGAATAAACATAGCCTTTTACTGTTAAGATTACATTATCTCCTACTACATTTACTCTATTATCTTCCCACGGATATATTACTTGTATTGACGGAGGATTAGGTTGTGGAGGTTGTGGATTATTATTATTTTCTGCTTTTCTTACTAGTATATTTATTTGTGCTTCAAATCTCATCATTTCTTTAGTATTTACAAATAAGAAGTAGAGAGTATAGATAGTATCTTGATTAACTTGAGGGAATTTTACTTTCCAGTATCTATTATTTTGCAGTTTTTTGATTTCTAATGGAGGATTATAAGGTTCATAACCTATATTAGCTTTATCTGCTTGTTCTAAGATTATATTTTTTGTTTCACTATTAGCAGTAAGTTCAATTGTTATTTCTTCATTAGATTTTACTTCAGGAGGATAATTTACAGTTAATCTTTCTTGTTTTTCTGTATTATTACCTCCATCAATAGGAGGTGTTATAGGATTATTATTTTTCCCTCCACCTCCACAACCTACTATTGAAAGAATAGAGAGAAGCAACAGAAAACGTAAGCTGAACTTCAACATAATTACTTCACCTCCATTTTTTAGAGTTCTGGGATTCCTTGAAAAGAAAATCAAGGAATCCCTCTTAACAAATATTATAATTTATAGCCAAATTATAAAGATATTCACAATGTGGATAAAAAGGTAAGAGAAGTTTATGGTTGTCAACTTGGACTATAAGAACATATGTATAAATAGTGCAGGATTAATTTGAAAAATTTGGGGGTTTAAAGAAAATCTTGGAATTATCAAAATAATCAAAGTAGCGTGTAATTATGTGGGCTTATACTCCTCCACACGCCTTGAGTCAATAACAACTTTTGCACTCCTCTTTAATGCTTGATACTTTCTCATAAAGAGCTATTACTTATAAGGTATTAATAAGATCAAAAGAAAATTTGAGAAAAAGTTATAACTTGTAGTTTTTGAAAAATTTCTAAAAAACCTTCTTGTACTATTCGGACATATGTCCGAATAGTACAATATGAATTATCATTTCTTTAAAGATATAAAACAGGGACTATAAGGACATATGTTTTGATAGTACAGGTATTAAATATCAGTATGAAATATTATTTTTAAAAAGAATTTTTTAGAAGAAAGTTTTAAATAATTTCTATCTAGCTAAATTCCTAAAAGTTTTTGTACTTGAGGATCTATATCTGTAGCGAAATAATTTTTTATTTCTTCTTTTTTTAATCCATTTAATTTCTTCTATTTCATATGGTACTGAAGGAGGCTGAATTTGATTTTCTTCTAAAAGCTCACATAAGTGATAAACTACTAAAGCACCGGTATCAGGATGAATTCTCATATTAATTTGTTTAACAGCTTTTACTTTATAGCCTGTTTCCATTAATACTTCCCTTTCAACTGCAGATTCTCTTGTTTCTCCTGATTCTTGTTTGCCTCCAGGAAATGCCCAAACTAGAATTTTGCTTGTTTTGCCCTTTTCTGGTATTTTTCTTTTAATTATCAAAACTTCGCCTTTATTATTTATAACTATTCCTAAGTTGATTACTTCCATTTTAAAAATTTTATTATAATTACTCAAAATGGCTAAATACGAAGAAGTTTTAGAAATATTTAAAGAATTTGGAGGAGAAATTAATAAAGGTTTTCCAGCAATAAATTCTGAAGTTTTTTACACTAAAAATGGGACTCCTTATTTAAAATCTTCTGGTGTAGTTATGCTTGCTAAACCTGAAATCAATATTAACAATATGAAGAAATTTTTAGAAGGCTATAAAAATAATTTTGAAGAATACTTAAATGATCCTGATAAATTAACTCCTGGAACTCAGCTTATAAAAACTTCTGCTCAATTGTGCTATATGTCATTTGGACCTAAAAGAACTTGGAATAAAGATGCTCGAAAATATTTTGATAATATCCTATCCTCTGGCCATGGGTCGGTTTTAGAACATTCAAATTACACTTTTTTATTTTATGGAGTTTCTAGAAGTTTGACTCATGAGCTGGTAAGACATCGAGCTGGTTTTGCTTACTCACAACAAAGCCAAAGGTATGTTTCTAATGAAGTTATTAGATTTGTAGAAAGAAAAGAATTCCAAAATGATGAAAAATTGCATCGTCTTTTTGAAGAAAGGATAGATAGAATTAAAAGAGAATATGAAGAAATATATCAAATATTAAAAGAAAAACAAGAAAAAGAAGAATTAGAAATATTAAAAGCCTCAAAAGATGATAACCATGTTAAAACAGAGCTTAGAAAGAAAATTAATCAAACAGCAAGAGCAATTTTTACTAATGAGACAGAGGCTCCTATAGTAGTTACAGCTAATGTTCGAGCTTGGAGGCATACCATTGAAATGAGGACTGATCCTTCAGCTGAAACTGAAATTAGAGAATTATTTTTTAAAGTATTTTTATGCTTGTATTTAGTTGAGCCAATTTTGTTTGAAGATTATGAAATTGTAAAATATAAAGATGGAATATATGGAGTAAAAACAAACTGGAGAAAAGCATAATGGTTAAAAAACAAAGTAAAAAAACTAAAAAGAAGACTGAAAAAAGAAATATTAAAAAATTGCAAGAAAAAGCGGAAAAAATAATTGCTGAGTTGGATAAATTAATTCCTGAAGCTAAAATTGCTTTAAACTTTTCTAATCCTTGGGAGTTATATGTTGCTGTAGTTCTTTCTGCAAGAAACAGAGATGATATGGTAAATAAAGTTACTGAAAATTTATTTAAAAAATATAGAACACTGGATGACTATGCTAATGCAAATATTGAAGAATTTGCTAAAGATATAAACAAATTAGGATTATATAAACAAAAGGCTAAATATATTATTACAGCAGCGAAAATCATAAAAGAAAAATATAACGGAAATTTACCTGATACAATGGAGGAGCTAATTAAATTACCTGGTGTTGGAAGAAAAACTGCTAATATAATTTTGTGGAATGCTTTTAAAAAAGCAGAGGGAATTGCTGTTGATACTCATGTTCGACGTTTAAGTAGATTATTTGGATTAACTAAAAGCACAAACCCAGATAAAATAGAGAAAGATTTAATGGAAATTATTCCTAAAGAAAGATGGGGTGATTTACCTTATAAATTAATAGATTATGGAAGAAAATATTGTACGGCAAGATGCAAACATAAAAATTGTCCTTTAAGAAAATTTGTTGTATAATTATACTTGGTGCACTCCTACTCTGCCGCCCGCGGTACCCCCTATTTCACCCCCGGAGCGGACCTCCCAAAGCCATCGCCTGCGGCGCCATATCTAATCCGCTCCGGGGTTTTTTGTTTTTTTATAATAATAAATTAATGAAAGAAATAAAAGTTTGGACAGACGGTGGAGCTTTAAATAACCCAGGAGAGGCAGCTATCGGAGTTGTCATAGATTTTGGAGAGAGAAAAAATCACTATAAAGCAAAAATTGGTACAGCAACAAACAATGAGGCAGAATATTTAGCTGTTATTTATGCCTTAAAGAAAATTAAGGAAATATTTGGCAAAAAAAAATTAAAAGACATAAAAGTTATCTTACATTTAGACAGTGAACTTGTTGGCAAGCAGCTTTTAGGAAAATATAAAATTAAAGAAGAAAACTTACAAAAGTTATTTATTAAATTCTGGAATTTAAAAATAGACTTTCCAAATTTAGAAATTAAAATTATTCCTAGAGAAGAAAATAAAATTGCTGATAAATTAGTAAAAAGCATCTTATTTGTAAAAAAATTATTTTAGTGTTATAATTATTAAGTCCCTTGTGGCTGCATAACTGGGTTGGAACCACCCCTTCCCATTCCGAACAGGCAGGTGAAACGGCCCAGTGCCGATGGTAGTGCCTTTTAGGTGCGAGAGTAGGTGCTGCAAGGGACTTTAATTTTTAATTTTTTGTTTAAAAAAATGGCAAATTTATTTTATGAATTAGCTTTTTGGATAAAATTAGATGCGAATCCTGAAGAAGAATTAAAAAAGATTATTGAATTGATTAAAAAATATAAAGGTGAGGTTTTTTATGAAAGTGGTTTAAAGAAAAGAAGGATGGCTTATCCTATTCAAAAAGAAATTATGGGCTATTTTGGTTATGTATTATTTAACGGCACAAAAGAAACACCTGTTAAAGTTAATGAAGATTTAAGGTTTTTTAAAAATGTATTAAGATACTTGATAGTCAAAAGAAAAGTTTTAAGTAACAAAGAAAGACCAGAAAATATTCCAGCTGAAAATATTTCGCAACAAGCATGAATTTAAATAAGGTTTTTCTTATAGGAAGATTAGTTCAAGATGTAGATTTTAAAATTCTTCCCTCAGGCACTCCGATTGCCATAATAAATATAGCTACTAATAGAACTTATAAAGATAGATTAGGCCAAGAAAAAACCGAAACTGAATATCATAGAGTTATAGCTTGGGGAAGGTTAGCTGAATTATGCAGAGATTATTTAAGTAAAGGAAGGTTAATTTTTGTAGAAGGAAGGATTCATTATCGAACTTGGTTAGCTCCTGATGGGACAAAAAAAACACAAACAGAAATAATTGCGGAAACAATTAATTTTGGACCTAAACCAGGCGAAACAATTGAAGAGATACCAGAAGAATTAAAGGAGTTTGAAGAGCCTCCTTCAGACATTTGGGAAATTCCTTTTTAAAAAGATTCATAAGCCTTTTTAAAAAATTTCATAAACAATTATTAATCTTCGTAATCTAAAATTTGTTATTCCACTGAAAATAAGCTATATTTTTAAATATCTCAATTTAATATAATTTTCAAAATCAAATTTTGCTTTAAACGCTTTCTAAAACTTGATGTTCATTTTTTTAATTTATCGGAGCTCTAATATCAATACCAGCAAATAGATTTTTAGTTTCTTTATATAGAAAATTTCATCTATACCATTGAAACAATCATTATTTTGTAAGTTTTCTTCTGCTTTTCTTTCTAAAAAAGCTAAAATGTTTTTAAGTGCTTTTAAGTATTCTTTCTTTTCATTTTGATTTAATTTTTTATTTTCAAATCTTTCAATTTCTTCAATTAATTCAGATAAAGAATTTTTTTCCTCTAACGAGAATTTAGGCATTTCAAATCGCATTTTTTTTAATATTTTAACTTATTAAAGAAAATATTTGTAATTTTTTAAAATATTCACTATAATTTAAGTAATGACAAAGAAAAAAGAAAAAGAAGAAGCATCACAAGATTTAGATAGTTTAATAAAGGAGTTGCAAAAGGAATTTGGTGAAGGTGCTGTTATGAAGTTAGAAGAAGTGCCTAAGGTAGATGTTGAAGTTATTTCTACAGGTTCTCCTTCTTTAGATTTGGCTTTAGGAGTTGGTGGTCTTCCTAGAGGTAGAATTATAGAAATATTTGGACCTGAAGCTTCTGGAAAAACAACAGTAGCACTTGAAACTATGGCTGAAGCACAAAAGAAAGGCGGTAATGTAGCATTTATTGATGTTGAACATGCTTTAGATCCTGAATATGCTAAAAGAATAGGCGTTGATATTAAAAAAATAATAATTTCTCAACCAGATTCAGGGGAAGATGCTTTAAATTTAGTAGAAAGATTAGTAAAATCAGGAATCTTTGACGTTATTGTTGTTGACTCAGTTGCAGCTTTAGCACCTAAGGCAGAATTAGAAGGAGAAATTGGAGATCACTTTATAGGACTTCAAGCAAGATTATTATCTCAAGCTTTAAGAAAATTAACTGCTTTGATTTCTAAAACAAAAACTATCTTAATTTTCTTAAACCAAACAAGAGCCCAAATTGGTGCAATGGTAGGTGCTCAAGAAACTACTCCTGGAGGTAAAGCTTTAAAATTTTATGCTTCTGTAAGAATTGAGCTTAAAAAAATTGGACAAATTAAAAAAGGAGAGGAAATTATAGGAACTAAAGTAAAGGCTAGGGTTGTAAAAAATAAAGTTGCTCCTCCTTTCAAAACAGCTGAATTTGAAATATATTACGGAGAAGGAATTTCTTATGAAGCAGATTTATTAAACTTAGGAGAAAAATACGGAGTTATCAAAAAAACAGGGACTTCATTATTTTTCAATGATCTTAAACTTGGAAATAGTTTTCAAGCTGCTAGAGAATTTTTAAAGCAAAATCCAAAAGTTGCTCAACAAATCTTTGAAGAAATCAAAAAACAAGTTTTATAAATTTGTGGAGGTGAGGGGAATCGAACCCCTGTCGAAGAAAAAAGGGATAAAAGGCTCTACTGGCATAGCCGGTTTTTAAATTTAAGCCTTAGCCTCTAAAACCGGCAAAACGGCTAAGACCTGAGGGAATTTTGATTTCGAAGTTAAAAGGCTTCCCTCGAACCTTTTAACTTCTAGCTAGGTTACCGTCACCCTACAGGACCAGCCTAGCACTGAATTCCTGTAAAGCCCTATGCTTAGCTTAAAGCATAGGCAAAGGATTGGTTGGCATTTATTTTTTAGCCCTTAAGGCGGGCTAAACCGCCAGCACCTTTTACCCTTTTTTCTCCTCGAATCCCATTTATCACCCCCCTAATAGTATTAATAATAATTATAATCAAAAAATTGTAAAAAAGACAATATAAAAAATTAAGCTGTTAATTGGTAATTATTTAAATTTAAATGATTTTTAATAATATTTCTACATTTTTTAATTCTTTCTTTATCTTCCGAAGATAAATTTTTAGGCAAATTTTCTAATATCCAAGAAATACTATAAAGACAATATAATCCTGCGAAAAATTGATTAAGCTCTTTATACGGAATAAATTGTTGGATAAATGTTTCTATAAATGTAGCTAGGTCTATTACCTCTTCATATCTAGGATCAGGACTTCGTTTTATTCTTTGAATAAATTGTTTAATATTTTGCTTTATATTCTCGGCATATATTCTATGTTTGCTCAATTCCTCTTTAAATAGCCCTAAACCAATTTCTATAATTGATTCAATTTCATCTAAATACAGCCCAAAATTTTCATCATTTAATGCAAGTTCAATTCTATAAATATTTAAATTACCGTCAAACATTAATGAAAATGGATAATTACCACTATCTTTAAATAATTTATATAAAGAAGCTTGTTTTTCTATTGCCGAAGTTATATCTATAGGGAAGATTACTAATTCATTTTCTAATTGTATAACCATATAAATATCACCAGCACCTATTAAATCATCTAACAATGGTGCTTTAATAAATTTAATACCTTTTAATTTGGAATTAATTGAAACAAGTGACTCTGTAATAAATTTTTCAACTCCCTTACCTTTAATTTGTCCTAAAAAATGAGATTCTGCTGTTTTTGTAGTATAAGATCTTTGCTGTTTAAGTCTATATAAACTTTGTTCTGCCCATTTTTCTCTTAGATTTTCGAGGTCTCCTTCTATCCCGCAGCTTTTTTCTATTTCTCTAAAGTTTAATATAAATTTTTCAAACTCTTCTAAGTTTTTTATATCTAGCACCAAAATTGGTCTTTCTCTTATCTCTGACATAAAATTAGAAACAATTGAAAGAAACTCTCTTCTATCAGCTTCTCCCTGTTTTAATTGATTAGATAATGATCTAAGTACTTCATTTAAATAATCTTGAAGAAAAGGAAAGTTTTTTAAATCTGGTCTTTGTTCTGGAGAAATATTTGGATGTATAAATTCCATTAATTAAATTATATTAAAAAAATCGGAGCCTAAAAAGGCTCCTAAATAGTTGTTTTATTATTTTAGAAAGTATAAGCATAGATTTCTCCGCAACTGCATGTATATATTCTTATCTCTCTTGGTTTTTCTTCCCCATAGGGATCTATATCCGTAATCTCTATTTTCCTCATCTCTATTGTGTTATAGCACTTTGTACAATAATATTCTTCTTTTAATTTATCTCCTTCAAATGTATACCATTTTCCTGGTTTTTTCATCGCAACGTCCCTCCTTTTGGGTGATTGCTATATATTTTTATACAAAAAATTACTTATTTTGTCAATATCTTAATTTTAACCAAAATTTTATGTATTTGACTTTTTATTTTCATTTTATAATTTAATTAGAAACCTACAAGGAGGTGAAAGGGATGAAATTGTTTCATTTTTCGGATAGACTAAATATTGCTGAAGAGATAAGATTGTATTCTGCTTTAGAGATATATTATGAAAATTATCGGAAATATTTTAGTAAGTTTTCTAAGAGATTATATATGGTTCAGGAGGTTTTTAAATTCTATGAAAACTTATTTATCTTAGGTAATTCTAGGTATGAAAGAATTATTTTATCGTCTATCTACAGAAATAATGAAATTGCCGATGAGGAATTTTTTGTTAGAAGTTATCTAAAATCAGAGTTTAGAATCTCAGAAGGAGAATTTATAAGTACATTAATTAAAGGAATAGATGGAATTAAAGAAATTGTTGAATATTTGGGTAATCTCAAAATCAAATATGAACTTGATGATAATTTAAAAAATATCTTGTTAAGACCTGTAAGTGAAGAATTTATAAATTTCTTGACCTTGTGTTTTAGATATGGTAAAGATTTATTTGAAATCATAGGTTATCCCTATATTGTAGAAAAGCCAACTATAAAATTTGCCATAACTTTAATACAATCAATTGAAGATTATCACTCAAGTCAAGGAATATATAGACCCCATGATGATTATCATCCTTCCAGGTTATCTGATGAAATGAAAATATTTATAGCTTGGTGGAGAAGATTTTTGTTATATGATTATGGTATTGTAACGGGCGAGGTAGTTATATTTTATCCAGAAAAAGCGAGTAGGTTGCCATTAGGTGAAAGTATTGTTGAAAAATTAGGAGGTTTAGAAATGCCCAAACTTTTAGGAGGAGACCCAAATCCGATGCCAAAATACTATATTCTGAAATTTGTAGAAAAAATTGAAAGCATCCAAGGAGGTGAGGCCTATGCTTGATTATGTAAAACTTAGGATAAGTTTTGCTTGTTTAAGATATTTATGGACTAGAGTATTACTAGCTATACAAAATGGGCTAATAGAACAGATAGATGGTTATGAGCTTATAGAAGAAATCTTGCATAAAATGCCTGATATTGAAAAAGAAAGTATCTTTGCCTTAGATAAAGAAGAAGTTGAAATTTTAATTAAAAGAGAAACATTATTAGCAATATTAGTAGTTTCAAATTTTGAAGATGTAGATATAAATAGAAGACTGGTAGGAGCAGAGTTAATTATTAGAGCCAAAGAGGTTTTAACTAAAAAAGAAAGTAAGTATTCCTTAGAAGACGAAGAAGAAAGACTTAAAAGACTCTTTGAAGGAGGTGAATTGTGATGCAAAGAGATAAAACAAGGCCTAAGGTACCAGTCAAACCTAGGCCTTCACCGAAAACTGATCCGGACAGGCATCCAGAATGGGATCCTAGAAGGGTCTGTCCGGATCAACGTACGCATACAATACGTCCTGATATTCCTCCCTAAAAAACTCAAATTACAATAGGGGAGGATAATGCCTCCCCTATACTATTTTTTCAATAATTTATATAATAAAATTTTTCATCTTCTTCAAATTGTTCTTTTTCTCTTCTCTTTCTTTCTCTTTCCATCAAAATTTCAAGTATTTTATCTCTTTCTTCTTCCTTTAGTTCTACTATCTTATCTTCTTCTAATTTAAAAGCCTGAAATATAAACATTCCTTCATAATAATAATGTGGAGCGTATGCGCAAGCTGACCCATGATCTGTTGTATAAATAACGTATATTTCACCTAAGTATTTTTCTCCTTCATATACTTCGAATCTTCTTTTACCACCACATCTAGGCCTTCTTTGGTAACTTATAAAAGTTAATTTTCTTTCTTGACTATTAAAAAGACAGAATCCTTTATTATCATAGATTATATCCGTAATTTTTGAGCCTAGCCTAGATTCTATGTCAATATCCCATCCAAATGCCCAAATCAATATATTATCTAATTCTTGATCTTTAATTCCTTTTACTTCAATTCTATCTATCGGCTGTTTGCATTGTTCCATTCGACATCCCTCCTTTTGAAGATTGCCGATTTTAATTTTAACATAACCTAAATTTTGTCAATATAAATGTACTATATTTTAAAAATTTATGTTAAAAATGGCTTAAAGATAGGCATTTTTAGACTATTGACAAGCTAAAAATTATGCTTATAATTATTTATGTCACCCTTTTGCGTGGCATTTTCGTCACTCCCCAGGCCGACCTTTACTTTATGGTCGGCCTTTTTTAATTTTTGTTATATAATTGAATTTAGCAACTCTAAAAAGGAGGGTGATCTCTATGATAAGAAAATTTAAACTCAAAGATGGGAGATCTATCGTTATAAAAGGCAACAAAGTGTATATAACTTATGAAGAAGTATTTTTACCTGATATAGAAAAATTTGAAAAAAGTTTAGAATTAATAGGAGAAATTGAAAGCGAACAAGAACTAGAGAAATTAAGTGAAGATAGAGCAATTTTAAGAGATATTTTTCCTAATAGTATTTATGAATATTGGCTGACATATGATAAACTTCACCGTAGATGGATTCAAGATATGGAAATATATGAATGCAGATTATGTGGGAGAAAATGGACGGACCAACCAATTATAGAAAACTGGAGAGATATAAATAATCATGAATGCAAAATAGAAAACGACTAAAAACTAAAATAATCAACGGAGCTGGAAAAACCAGCTCCGTTTTGTTTTTCCTAACTTAACCTTGTTATAACATTTTCCAAAGACTTAATAACTTTATTTAACAACTTAATATAAAATTCTATATCCTCTTTTTCTACCTCTTCTTTATTCAACAAATTAGAATAATTTTTAATCAAATAATCAATTTTATCTTTAAAACTTTTAGGATTAGGCATAATAACAATTCCTCCTCTTTTTTCCTTAAACCTCAAGTCAGCTTCTAATTCCTTAACTTTTAACCTAAGATTACATAATAAGTCATGAAACTTTAATAGTTCATTTAGCGAAGATTCATACATAACCTCAATTTCATGCAATAATAAAGCATCCATCACCTCCTGTGTCATTTTTTCACCTCCTTTCAGCCTTCTGATATAAATTTTAAAAAATAAAAATTAATTTTCAAAATTTTCCTAAAATTAAAAAGGCCCCCTGTACGAGGAACCAAGCGGGGATCTTGGCTGGGGGCCGGTGGTTGGGAGTTAGGAGGTGGGAGATGGGGTTGGGGGATCGCCGAGACTCAGTCCGGGAAGTAAATGAACTTCCCTTCCTTCGTCTCGACGCGGGCGGGTAGGACCTTTTTATCGGTACGCATCCGCCCAATTAAAGCCAGTATGGCGGGGACTTGCGCCCTCTCTACTGCGAGTACAATTTTTTTTTCTCGCGAGAGGAGGAAGGTCCCGAGGAGGGTCTCAACAAATTGGATTCACTCCTTTGGCTTTTTGCACGGTGCGGGGTTGATC
>Ga0081478_139611_pt1 | contig 15181 bp, 9 predicted proteins | sample OctSprmetagenome_FD_70983 | JGI IMG/M metagenome (GOLD analysis project Ga0081478, IMG submission 70983) | Hot spring and microbial mat streamer communities from Octopus Spring Streamers, Yellowstone National Park, USA - T=80-84 v2 (version 2) | ecosystem: Environmental > Aquatic > Thermal springs... | reverse complement strand
CGCCTAAAGCTCCCCCCTTACAAGGTTCCCCCTCGGAACTTCCGCCAGCTGTGGCAGGAGATCAGGGAAAAGTTTGGCAAGACTGTTCAAGGTCTCTCTACCCGAAACGGAGCCTTGGACTGGTTCCTCAAGGTTTGGGAGCAGGTTAAGGACAAAACAACCCTTGTGTCTGTGCCTTCTACACCCTTCCCCGTCAAAAAGGAAAGACCGTCCTTCCTCTCTTATCTGTTCTCTGCGAAACAACTTCTCACTAAGCAATCTGAAACCCCAGAGAAGAAGGACGAGAAGGAGGACAACCATTACCGCAAGAGTGTTCTCTCCATGGCTGAATTTGCTGAGCTGGAAAGGCTTTTCCAAGCCCACCCCGATAAGAAGATTTCAGAACTCCTGCCTTACATGCCCAAGAGAGCTTGCCTTGTGCTGAAGCAGTTTAAACGGGAACTCAAGGAGGAGCTTGATCGTCTGTCTGAGCTCAAAGCGAAAGGAGAACTCCCTCCTCTACTGCAGCAGTTAGCGGGCTTTGTTCGCTATCTGGATGACCGCTTCCCCGGGCTCCTCACTCTGTCTCCCGTGATCTTCTGTAGGCTCCTTGATGCTATCCTACGCCATTACGAAAAGATCTACGGCCCTGACCCGCTTTTCCTTGAGCTCCGTAGGGTAGGTTCCTTTTCTGAGTTCACCGAAACTGTCTACCTACAAGAAAAACGGAAAGCTCTGGAGACCCCAGAGCCTAAGAGGGAACCCAGAAAGCTTAAGCTTCCTCCTTCCAAGGTTATAGAGGATGTCGTAAGGTTCTTTGAGGGTCGTCGTAGTCAGGTTTCAAGGCAGGAGCTGGAGACCACTATTTATGCCGCATGGCAAAAGGTGGACAAGGACAAGGCTGATCGCTTGGCTGTTTCCCGGTGTATAGACCGGTATGAGGGTATCTTATGGAAAAAACTCAACAACGGGCACTACGTTCTGCTTGTTAGCTCCGATAAAGTAAGGGTGAGGATTAGGGACTATGTGCTGGGACTGAAGCAAACAAAGAAAAATGGGCAAGGGCAACCACACACTGATGGTAAAGGTTCCGTAGGCTCTACTGCTCAACTTCTCTATGAAAAGGATGGTAAAAGCCAACCGTCCGCTAACGGTAATGGTTCCTTGGGCTCTCAATCCAGCAATGGGAACAACGGAAACGGAAAATACGACATAGACCAAATCATCCACACCCTGCAGAAGGAAGGTAAGGTGTATGTTCCTCCACAGTTTGTGCATGAAATAGTCAGAGGACTCCGTAGAAGAGGGCTCTCTGTGAACTATTGGCCAGCTACCGGGCTTATTGAACTTGCGGGTGGAGATGATGAAATCCCATTTTAGGAGGGAACCATGCGGAACTTTAACCCTGAAGAACTGTTTTATAACTCTGTGGTGGTAGACTTGGAGACCACTGGGCTTTTTGCAGGGAAAGATCAGATCCTCCAGCTGTGTGCTATAAAACCTACACCCAGAGGACCCGCGGTATTCAACCAATACATTTACGTAGAGGAAAACCCTGCCTACCACATAAACCGCATAGACCCTGAGAACCTAAAGAACTGCCCTACAGAAAGGGAAGTTCTCCAAGAGTTCTGGGCTTTTGTGCAAGACAGGGATTTCATTGTCTCCTATAACGCCGCTTTTGAAATGCACTTTTTGGAGGAAAGGTCGGAACTCCACCAGCTCCCGCACGGGAACCATGCCTACATTTGCCTTATGGAGACCTTTTCAGACTTCTTTTCTACTAGCTGGAAAAAGCTTCCTGTGGCTGTCCGTAGGTGTCTTGGTATAAGACCCTTTAAATGGCACGATGCAAAAATGGACGCTTACCTTGCCTTTAGGCTTTTTTGTTTTTTCTGCTTCCTTGACCGCCCTGTCCAACTGGAACCGATTTTTTCAAAGCTTTTTCGTATCAAAGTGGTAAGGTTGAAGGAAAAGAGAAAGCCTGTGCTAAGTGAGTGGGAGTGGGAAGATGAAGAACTGCCCTTTTGAAGGAATAACAACTTAACAGGAGGGTTGCAACATGGCAAAAGAACTTAGAGACATTCTGCCCGACTTTGTGCATCAGATGGCACTTGACCTTTTCAATGAAAGCTTTTCTCCTTGGTGGGAGGAATATTTGGCACAGTATGCGGTAGTTCTGTTTATGCTTACTGAGATAGCCATGTCGGATAAAAAGGAAGAAGAGGAGAAAGCGGTAAGATACGTCCAAGAATACTTGGATAGCCGAAAGATTTCAGACTGGGAAGAATACAAAGACCTTGACTGGCTACATTTTCACCTCTCAAGGATCGTAAAAAGACTGCACGAAGAAACGGAAAGGAAAGGGAAGGGTATTAAGAACGTCTTGCCCGACCTTGCTAAAAGAATGGCGGAGGATTTTGAGGACGAGGACTTGGAGTGGCTTGAAGGCTTAGCATTATATGTGGAAGTTTTAGGTGCACTTCTTACTATAGGCATGGAAAAAGAACCACAAAAAGAGGAAAGGGCAGCAAGACTTGTGCGAGCCTTCCTAAATGGCGTAGGTTTTAAAGCCTTAGGAAAATGGGCATTACTTAAGTGGCTTCGCCACCAGCTTTTAGGCTTTACAAAAGGGAAGACCGATGTATAGAGCAAGGTCGTTCTAAAGATGCGAAATTGAAGGGTTCTTGGAACGTGATATATTTCTGCCTCTGAAAGGTTTTTAGTTAACTTTCCACCCATGGTTAACTACGTTTTTACCTCTGCCTCCAGGAAGATGTCAACTTTTGGCATCCATAAACTGGGGTGGTTGATGGTTAGGACCTGAAGCAGTTCTAATAAGCTTAGAAATATGAAGGTAAGACAAGTAATAGAAGAAATACTAAACGAGGATGTCAACTTTTTAGGTTCATGATCGTATAAATGACAATAAAGAAGGCTAGCCATCTATAGACGGTTTCATACTTAGCATTCTAAGGGAACCTTTTACTAATCATTAACCGATCCAGTCTATGGTTGCCAAAAGCTGACCTCTTCCTTAGGGCTGTCCTAAAAATTTGCAAGTTCCGTAAGCTTCTCTCGTAAAAGACGCTCAAAGCTAAAATTATATTTTGGTGGAGGGCTTGAGGATGAAATTAACACTAAAACAGCTTGAGACACATCTTTTCAAGGCGGCAGACATACTGAGAGGAAAGATGGACGCCAACGAGTATAAGGAGTATATCTTTGGCATGCTCTTTTTGAAGAGGCTCTCCGATGTTTTCGAGGTTAAAAGGGAAGAGCTAAGAAAGAAGCTTAAAAGCGATGGCTATTCGGACGAGGACATAGAGGAACTCCTTGAGGACCCACAATTATACGGAAGCACCTTTTTTGTTCCGAAAATAGCCCGATGGGAATACCTTTTGAACCTAAAGGAGGATGTGGGAAGCCATCTAAACAAAGCCCTATCCGCTATAGAGGAGGCAAACCCAGAGCTTGAGGGAGTTTTAAGACACATAGACTTTAACGCCCAAAAGGGAAAAACACGGCTAAAAGACCAACAGCTTATAGACCTAATCCATCACTTTAACAAGTATCGGCTTACCAACGAAGATTTTGAGTTTCCAGACCTTTTGGGCGCAGCCTATGAGTATTTGCTTAAAGAGTTTGCAGACTCTGCGGGCAAAAAGGGAGGAGAGTTTTACACACCTCCGGGAGTTAGAAAGCTTATGGTTATGCTTGTTAGACCACAGGAAGGCATGAGCATATACGACCCAACGGTGGGTTCTGGTGGCTTTCTCATTTCCGCCCGGCAGTATGTGGAAGAGCAAGGACAAGACCCTACCAAATTATCCCTTTATGGGCAAGAGCTTAACGGTCTTACTTGGTCTATTTGCAAGATGAACATGATCCTTCATGACATACCCGACGCCAACATAGAAAACGAAGACACACTAACCAACCCAATGTTTGTGGAGAACGGCTATATAAAGCAGTTTGATATAGTCCTTGCCAACCCGCCCTTTTCCCAAAATTACAGCCAGGCTAATATGAGATTTCCAGAACGATTCAAGTATGGCTGGACCCCAGAAACTGGCAAGAAGGCAGACCTGATGTTTTTACAGCACATGATCGCAAGTTTAAAGGAAGATGGCACCTTGGCAACAGTTATGCCCCACGGAGTTCTCTTCCGTGGAGGTGTAGAAAAGGAAATAAGAAAGCAGATCGTAGAGGACGACCTAATCACCGCCATAATTGGCTTGCCCGCCAAACTTTTTTACAATGTAAGCATACCCGCCTGCATAATAGTCATAAACAAGAAGAAACCGCCAGAGCTAAAAAACAAAATACTTTTTATAAACGCAGAGAGGGAATACGGAGAGGGAAGAAACCAAAACTACTTAAGACCTCAAGATATAGAAAAGATAGCCACAGTTTTTCACGAAAGGAGAGAGATCCCCAAATATTCACGGCTTGTTTCCCTTGAAGAGATAAGAGAAAACGACTACAACTTGAACATAAGAAGGTATGTGGATAGTTCACCAGACCCAGAGCCAGAGGATGTCCATGCCCACCTTTTTGGAGGTGTTCCAAAAAGGGAATTAGAAAGATACAAAGGGCAAATGCGAAAGTTTAACTTTTCCCCAGACAAGCTTTTAAAGGCAAAGGACGAGCATTACATGGAGTTCATCCCAGAACTAAAGGAAAAAAGCCAAATAAGGCAGATAATAGAGCAGGACCCAGAGGTGGAAAAGGTCATTTCAAGGCACAAAGAGGAGTTAAAAACATGGTGGCACCAAGTAAAGCCCCAAATTGAAAACTTCCCCCACAAAACCAATAAAGTTCTGTGGGACTTCAAAAGCACAGCTTTAGCGGAGCTAAAACAAAGGCTTTTGCCTCTTGGAGTTTTGGACGAGTTTCAGATTGCGGGTATATTTGCCAATTGGTGGGAAGATTTAAGGTATGAATTTAAAAGCGTAGTCTCCAGCGGTTGGGACAGAAATCTGGTGGATGAAGAAGACCTAAAAGAAAAGTTCTTTAAAGAAGAAACCCAAGAGATAGAAGAGCTAAACCAAAAATTGAGCGAACTTGAGGGAGAACTGAGCGAGATTTTAGAAGAGGTGGAAGATTGGGACGAAGAAGAGCAGGGAGAAAAGACCGCCAAGAATGTAAAGGGCTATTTAAGGGAAATGCTAAAGGACCTAAAAGATTCCCAAACCGCCCAAGAGATAAGAGGGCTACTTTCAAGAATTGAAGAAAAAGAAAGAGAGATAAGAGCCATCAAAAGGATGCTAAAAGAAAAATCCGCAGAGATTGAAGAGGGCTTGGAAGCAAAAAGACAACAACTAACAGAAGATGAAGCAAAGGAGTTAATCATAGGCAGGTTTTACAGGGTTATAGAGTCTTACCTTGAAAAGGAGCTAAACAACGAAAAGAAGGCACTTATAAAGATCTTTGAGAACCTTTGGGATAAATACAAAACTTCTTTGGAGGAGCTAAGGGAAGAAAGAGACCAAGAGGTGAGAAAGTTGGAGGAGTTTTTGGCAGGACTTGGATACTACAACAATGTGGGAGGCTTTGGCTATGGCAGATGATAAGAAGCCAAAAGAACAACAGGGATTGCCAGAAGGGTGGAAGTGGGTAAGATTGGGAGAGGTGATTGAGGAAGTAAAAGAGAGAAATCTTAGCAATGATCAACTTCCATTACTTACATCTTCTAGAAAGGGAATTTATTTGCAGGATGAGTATTTCAATAGGATAGTTGCCAGCGAAAACCTATCAAATTACAAAGTCGTTAGAAAAGGGCAATTTACTTATAGGTCAATGAGTGATGATGGGACCTTTGTCTTTAACAGATTGGAAAATATAGAGCTTGGTTTGGTTAGCCCAGCTTACTACGTTTTTCAGTTAATAGAAGGGTGTAGTGGAAATTTTCTAAAATACTTTATAAACAATTCTGTTGAAGTAAAAAAACAGATTTACAAGTATGTAGAAGGGACAACAAGGACAGCTTTAAGATTTAACCAATTAAAAAACTTCATTGTCCCCCTCCCCCCACTCCCCGAGCAACGCAAAATTGCCCAAATCCTTGAGACTTTTGATAACGCCATAGAAAAAACCGAGAAGATCATAGAAAAATACAAACGCATAAAACAGGGCTTGATGCAGGATTTACTGACCAAGGGCATAGATGAAAAGGGCAACATCCGAAGCGAAAAAACGCACAAATTTAAAGACTCTCCACTTGGAAGGATACCAGAAGAGTGGGAAGTTGGTTATGTTAGCGATTTTGCCGAGATAAATCCTATTACAAAAATTAACCCAAAAGAGTTATACCCATTCATTGAAATGGATGCTACTCCTATTATGGGAAAACAATGTAAATATATCACTCTCAGAAGAGGTATTGAAGCAGGATGCAAGTTTAAGAAAGGCGATATTTTACTCGCAAGGATAACTCCGAGTGCAGAAAACGGTAAAGCTTTACTTGTCCCTGACAATATAGAAATTGGAATAGGATCAACGGAATTCATAGTTTTTAGAGCAAAAGAAAATATTGATAACAATTTTCTCTTCTATCTTTTAACAAGTGATTATGTTAGATCAATTGCTATTGGATTAATGGAAGGGACTTCTGGGAGACAAAGGATACCAAAATATGTTTTTGAAAAAGTAATTAAGGTTGCTATTCCAAAATCCGAATCCGAGCAAAAACGCATTGCGGAAATCCTCTCACAAATAGACCAAGCCATAGAAAAGGAAGAAAAATACAAACAAAAGCTTGAAAGGTTAAAAAAGGGACTGATGGAGGACTTGCTTACGGGTAAAGTTAGGGTTAATAAATTGTTGGAGGGAGAAAATCATGGGATGGCTTGATGAAGAGCATCAGGTAGAAAATTCCTTTCTTGCACAGCTTAAAAGGCTTGGGTGGGAAATATACAGGCAAAACAAAGAAGACCCAGAGGATACAAAGGAGATCACAGGCTTTAATAAAGACCTTGAGCCAATTTATGGCACCACCAAAAAGTTTAGGACCACCTTCCGAGATGTGATCCTTGAGGATGTTTTAAGGGAGTCCATCAAAAGGATAAACCCATGGATAGAGGAGGACCAAATAGATTATGTTGTTAGAAGACTAAAAGAGCCACAGGCTAATTCGCTTTTTGAAGCCAACAGAGAAATTCACGAGCTACTCCTTGAGAACATACCAGTATCCGAAAACAGAAAAACAGGAGAAAAAAGCCCGTCGGTTTATATCATAGACTTTAAAAACCCAGAGAACAATTCTTTTATAGCCATCTCCCAGTTTAAGGTGAATATTCCCGGAACAGAAAAGCACATAATTCCCGATATTGTCCTGTTTGTAAATGGTTTGCCCCTTGTAGTGGTTGAGTGTAAATCTCCATCCAAGGCAGACCCTATTGGAGAAGCCATAGAACAGATTTTTAGATACTCAAACAGAAGAGGAGAAAAGGAAGGAAACGAAAAACTTTTTTGGTATAACCTTTTTAGCGTTGCAACCGCAAGATATACCGCCAAGTATGGCACCATTACAAGCGATTATGAACATTTCGTAGAATGGAAGGACCCATATCCCTACTCCCTTTCTGACATAGACCCAACCGCAACCACCATCACAAGCCAGCAGATCTTAGTCCAGGGTATGCTAAACAAGAATACCCTTATTGAATTGCTTCATACCTTTACCATCTTTAAAGATAACCTTAAGATAGTTCCACGATACCAGCAATACAGGGCGGTAAAAAAGATCATAGAGCGTATAAAAAAGGGAAAAACTCCAGAAGAAAAGGGCGGAATAGTTTGGCATACGCAAGGTTCCGGAAAGTCTTTGACTATGATGTATGTGGTTAGGGCTATGTTCCACGATGAAGAACTGAGGAAATACAAGATTGTTTTTATTACCGACAGAAAGGATTTAGAGAGGCAACTTGAGAGCGTTTCAAAGGGTGTGGGCTTTACTGTCCATGTTGCAAAAAGCGTGGAACATTTAAAGGAGCTTTTAAGAACAAACACCCCAGACCTTGTTATGGGCTTGGTGCATAAATTCCAAGAGAGGGAGCTAAAAGCCCCGTTTCCTGTGCTTAACGAATCTCCCAACATCTTGGTTATGATTGACGAAGCCCATCGGAGCCAGTATAAGCTTTTGGGTGCCAACCTGAGACGTGCCCTACCCAACGCAGTAAAGATTGCCTTTACGGGTACGCCCATAGAAAAGACAGAAAAGACCTTTGGAGATTACATAGACAAATACAGCATAAGGCAGGCGGTAGAGGATGGCGTAACCGTTGAGATCGTCTATGAGGGAAGGGTGCACGGTGCGGAAATTTCCGACGAAGAGTCTGCCAATAGAAAGTTTGAGGATGTGTTTAAGGAGATTTCTGAAGACGAAAGAAGGCTTATTCTCGGTAAATACACATGGAGGGCATACCTTGAGGCGGAGCAGGTAATAAGGGACAAGGCAAAGGATATGATAGAGCATTACATAACCCACGTTTTTCCAAACGGGCTTAAGGCACAGGTGGTGGCGGTCTCCCGCCTTGCGGCAATTAGGTATAAACACGCCCTTGAGTTAGCCCTAAAGGAGAAAATAAAAGAGCTTGAGGAAAAAGGAACAAACTTAGACCTTGAGACCCTAAAAAGGCTAAAAGTTGCGGTGGTAATCTCCGCATCTCCCAATGACGACCCAAATATTTACAAAAGGGAATACACCGACGAAAACGAGCACAAAAAGAACATAGCAAGCTTTAAACTACCCTTTGGAGCAGTCACCCAAGATGGGCTAACCGGTGATGTGGGTATCCTTGTGGTTAATAACATGCTTATAACCGGCTTTGATGCACCCATTGAGCAGGTGATGTATCTTGATAACATCCTTAAAGGCCACAACCTTTTGCAGGCAATTGCAAGGGTCAATAGAGTTTATAACAAAAACAAAAGCTGTGGCTTTGTGGTGGATTATGTGGGAGTTCTAAAACACTTAGAAGAAGCCCTTGCCATATACGCCAGCGAAGATATACAGGAGATCACCCAAGTGGTAAAAAACAAAAGTAAAAGCCTTGACGACCTAAAAGATTCGCACCGTGCGATAGAGGAGTTTTTTAAAAAGCATGGAATTCCCAATTGGAGGCAGGACATAGATGAATGCGTTGACCTTTTGGTGGATGAAAAGACAAAGGATGAGTTTATAACTCTATTTAGAAGGTTCAGTAGGGCTTTGGATGCTGTTCTGCCAGACCCAAGGGCTTTGAGGTATGTCTCTGACCTAAAAATTCTTGGCTACATAAAGGAATCTGCAAGAAACAGATACAGGGACGACAAGCTAAGCCTAAGGGACGCCAGCAAAAAGATAAGGGAGATAGTAGAGGAGCATCTACTGTCGCAGGGCATAGACCCCAAGGTTCCGCCCACTCCCCTTTTTGATGATGCCTTTTTGGAAAAGCTAAAGGCAAAGCCTCTAAAGGCAAAGGCACAGGAGTTGGAGTATGCTATTTTGGAACACATTGAAAAACACTACGAAGAAGACCCAGAGTTTTATGAAAGATTTTCCGACAGGTTAAAAAGGGTTTTGGAAGAATACCGGGAAAATTGGGAAGAGATAGTCAGAGAGCTTGAAAAACTAAGAGAAGATATGAAGAAAGGAAGGGAGGCAGAAAACACCTTTGGTTTGGACCCAAAAAAGGAAATGCCATTTTTTGGAGTGCTTAAGATGTCCCTTTTTGGTAAAGAGCCCATTGAGAACCTGACGGAGGAGGACATAGGTCTTCTTTTGGACTTAACAAAAGATGTGCTTAGCATACTTGAGAGAGAAATTACAGTAGAGGATTTTTGGGACAATTCCAACAGGATAAAGCGGGTTAGAAGTTATATAATAACGCAAGTTCTGTTGCCTAAAGGAGTGGAGAGGAAACTCTTGAAGGAAAAGAGAAACGAAATAGCCCAAAGAATAATGGAGCTTGCCTACCATATATTTGGGAGAAAAACGGATGCAACCTGAGATTCACAAGATCATAAGGACAGATAGAAAGACCATAGCTCTGCAGATCACAGAAGATGGCAAACTGATAGTTAAGGCACCTTTGAAGGTTAGCGACGAGAAGATCATGGAGGTGGTCCTAAAGCACAAAAAGTGGATAGAAAGCAAAATAAAAGAGGTTCTCTCTCGGGATCCAAAGGTGGGCAAAAAGGAGTTTGTTAATGGAGAAAGCTTTTTGTATCTTGGCAGGTTCTACAAGCTATACATAGTGGAAAATCAGGAAGAACCAATAAGGTTTGAGAACGGCTTTTACCTTTCCAAAAAGTTCCTACACTGTGCCAGAGAAGTCTTTATAGCTTGGTATAAAGAGGCCGCTTTAGAGAAAATCTCCCAAAGGGTAGAGTTTTACGCAAAAAAAGCGGGCTTGAAGTATGGAAAGATAAGAATAACAGATGCACAAAGGAGATGGGGCTCCTGCTCGGGCAATAACCTTAACTTCTCTTGGAGGCTCATCATGGCACCTCTTTCGGTTATAGACTATGTGGTAGTCCATGAGCTCGTCCACTTAGAAGAAAAAAACCATAGCAAGAGCTTTTGGACAAAGGTAAAAGTGTTGATGCCCGATTACCAAAAGCATCACCAGTGGTTAAAGGAAAACGGACATCTATTGAGACTATGAATGCCAAGACATTTCCTTGGAGTAATCACCCAACGTATGGTTAACTAAGCTATCAAGGTAAATAGAGCTACTTAGTTAACCAAGGGCTATTCTAAAAAGTTCCTCATCAAGATGTCCCTCAACACGGTTAACTAAGTTTGTGCTTTTTGCATAAGAGTTGGTTAACTCTGGTTCCCTATGTTTTCCTTCCTTTCTGGGAACTGGCTTGAAGGCTTTCCAGAGTGCCCGTGGACCGAACAAAAAGCATTAAACAGGGTTAACTAACTTTCTTGGGAATATTGAGAACTTAGTTAACTGGAGGCTTATACGAAAAACTTTCTCATAGGAACATCCCACAACAGATACTCTTATCCTACATCGCCAAATGTAGGATAAGAAGTCCTTGTGCATACTAAAATGAAATCTGAAGGAGGTGCTGAAATGTGTTTAATCATCTATAAGCCAGAGGAGGCTATTGTTAGCGACAAGCTATTTGACAGGTGTTGGGAGTTGTTTTCTCATGGCGGTGGATATGCAGTTTGGGATAATGGGAGATGGGTACATGAGAAGGGTTTTATGGAGAAGGAAGAGTTTTATGAAGCAGTCAAGGAATTTATTCACTCGGAAAACACAAGAATTGTTCTACACTTTAGGCTTGCCACAGAGGATGCGGAAGGAAAGAGAAACATCCTCCCAGAATTCACGCATCCCTTTGAAATCCAACTTCAGGACACAAAAGCTTTGCTATTTGTTAATGGGCGGTTTAGTGAGAGTTATGAAGGCATTGTGGGTGCACCAAAGGTGAAGAAGTTTGTAGAGGATATAAACCAGCTAAAACTCAAAAAATGGCAATATGAACAGCTTTTAGCAGAAGACGGACTACTTGAGGGCTTATTCCGATACAGAGGAGAAAGGGCAAGACTTCTAACGCTTTTTGAAGAAGACAAGGAACCTTTCTTTAGCCCTAATCCTCCAAAAGGATGGATAGAATACGATGGGCTGTTGCTTTCAAGGAAAGTCAGTTTGTAGGTTGTCAGAATATGCCAAAAAGGTAGGTTATAGTATATAAGGGTATGGCATCAGTTAGGGAGGAAAACAGGAGAGGGAGCCTTCCTAACAAGGGAGGGCTTTCTCTGAGGGGTCTTTTGGCCCCTTATTGCGAGGAGGTGGCCTAATGGCTTACCTCTTCGTCTATGGCACCCTCAAAAGGGGTGGATCAAGGCACAGCCTCTTAGAGGGCTGTCCTTTCTTAGGGCGTGCCTTGGCAAAGGGCTTTGCCCTTTATGACCTCGGCGCCTACCCTGGGATGGTTCCCGGGGATGGGGTAGTGCGTGGAGAGGTCTATGAAATCCCAGAATGGCTCCTTAGGGAGCTTGACTGGGTGGAAGGAGCTCCTTTCCTTTTCAGGAGGGAGCTTATTGAGGTGGTCCTTGAGGACCACACTCCTTTGCGTGCCTACACCTATCTGTATAACAGAGAGGTGGAGGGTGCGGCTTTGGTGCCTTCCGGTGAATGGAAGGTATAAGAGGAGGTCCCCATGGGGGGCCTTTTTAAAACCAAAGATAAAGGAGGTCGGAGATGAAGAAGTCCTTATTAGCCGTGCTCGGCTTAGCCTTAGCCCTTTCAAGTTCTGGGCAGGAAAACGATAAACAGCAACGCTCACTCAGAGAGTTATTTTATTCGGGCTCAAGACATCAATTTTTCTTTGTTAGCCCTTCTGAAACGGAAACTCTCCTTGTAAAAAACCATTCAGGAACTTTTTCAATCTATAACGCAAAAGAAATTTGTGAAGCTTTAGGAGGAAAAGCATATCTCGCTAAAGTTAAAAAGGTAGAAGGGTTTGGTGGCAATTACGTGATTGAGGAAAAAATCCCTGCTGAAGGAAGGACGGGATTTTTAGGCTTTCTGAAATCTGTTTGGGAGGGTGACAGTGACTCTCCTACTCTGTGTGAGAAAGACGGCAAAGAAATATTTTTCTCTGTGCCAGGTAGATTGGTAGGAAGGTTGTTTTATACTGACTATGGTTGTTATGTAAATAGAGTTAGACACATTCCTGAACCAAGGATAACCTCCTTTGAACTGGAAGATAGAGACAAAATAAAGGCATCCAATTCTTTGTTTGAGTATCTTCAAACGTTAAAAGCAAAGCTTCAAACCTTACCTGATGGGTCATACAAAACTACAGACAGTGCAGGAGAATGTGGCCCCTTTGATACATCCTATCTTAGAAAATCCGCAAACTATTGCTACCAAAAGGGTGGGACTTTCAAAAGAGCAGACGGACAGGATTTCAAGGAGTTAATCACAAAATTATTAACCACTGAACCTCCTAAGAATGTCTATCCCGTAGATTTGTGGCTTAAAGAGTTTGACGGACATACCTTTTACTGCGACGGTCCTGAAAAGTTTATGGTCTATGTAGAGGTGGATAAAGCACGTAGAAGACCAAATATCACTTCTGTTCCTTATGTTTTCTACTTTAGACAAGGTGTGGATAACGACCTTTTAGCAAAAGCTCAAGAAAAAATCAAAGAGGCACAAATGCGAGCTAAACCCGCTTCGGAAGATGCTCTTATTTCTATGATAAAGATGACCGCAAGCTCTAAAACACCCTCTATGCAAGTAATAGGGCAAATGCGGTATGAGACTATCTATATGTATCCTGACGGAGGATGTGATTTAGTAGCACTTATCACAAGAGGGCCAGGGTATACACAGATAGACAACTTCAAAGTATGTCAAGATAGTGTTCAATCTATTGGCAGTTCCAATGATTTTGGAGCTCTCACTGTGTATAGTATAGATTGGGGAACCAGATTACCGTTGTATATGAACTGCAGATCTTATGGTAGAACTACAAGCCTTTACAGAGGATACAGAATTGATTGTAGAATTCCCAATCCACAGCTTCCTTGCAACGGTGAGATTATCATAACAAGAGATAACAAGCTTGTAGACTTTAAAGTGGAAAATATATGTAGGTAAAACTCGTAAGGAAGTTTGAGGGTCTGAGGTTCCCCCGCCCCCTCGCACCTTAGACCCTCGGCAGGGGCACCTCGCACCTGTTTTACCTATCTAGAGAAGAAAGGTCTCCAAACCTTCCTTCATTTTGGGTTTGGCAGGTTAACTAACCTATACGCAAGGAAAAGACACTTAGTTGACCACAGTAGATGGTTAACTAACTCTTAGACAAAAGGCACAAACTTAGTTAACCGCATAGAAAGAGTTAACAGAAGGAGGTTCAATTGTGTGGGATAAGGAAAGGAATTGAGGAAAGTATCCGTCCAACCATAGATAACTTACCGTAGGGTGGTTTTTAAGTTTCACCCCACTTAAAACTTAACGAAAAACTTAAAAACCCACTTAAAACCGCAAACCATTGAGAGACAAGGACTTGAAGTGGGTCTTTAAGTGTTTTAAGTGTTTTAAGTGGGTCTCTGCACAAAAACTTACACTCCCCCCACCCCCCACCCTACAAGTCATTACCAACTGCAAATAATCTTCAAAGGTACTTAGAAAGCAAATACCCTTTTCTATAACACTTAAAACACTTAAAACACTTAAAAGTCATTGAAAGACAAGGATTTCTGTGTTAAGTGTGATTTTAAGTGTTAATTTTCACACTTAGAGGGATAAGGTGGGTGGGAGGTTTTCCTTTTCCCTTCCTTATCCCAGTTTTTGTTCTTCCTCTCCCTATCCCAGTTTCGTGTGGTGTTTGTGGGTGTGGAAAACTTGGTTAGGCGGGTTAGGAGGGAGCCCACAGGAAACTCCATGTGGGTGTGTAAATGGTTTAAAAGAGTATTTCGTCTGAGTGTAGGTTGATTGTTGGAATTTCTTTTTCCTCTTCTTCTTTCAGGATTTGCTGGGGCACTCACACCCCTCAAGAACCTCATTTATCCTCTCTACCAGCCTCCTTCAAACTTCATCTTATGATACGCAAGGACTTCTTATCCTACATTTGGCGATGTAGGATAAGAGTATCTGTTGTGGGATGTTCCTATGAGAAAGTTTTTCGTATAAGCCCCCAGTTAACTAAGTTCTCAATATTCCCAAGAGAGTTAGTTAACCCTGTTTAATGCTTTTTGCTCGGTCCACGAGCACTCTGGAAAGCCTTCAAGCCAGTTCCCAGAAAGGAAGGAAAACATAGAGAACCAGAGTTAACCAACTCTTATGCAAAATGCACAAACTTAGTTAACCGTGTTGAGGCACATCTTGAGGAGGAACTTTTTAGAATAGCCCTTGGTTAACTAAGTAGCTTTATTTACCTTATAGCTTAGTTAACCATACGTTGGGAGAAAATTACTCCAAGGAAATATCTTGGCATTCATAGTCTCAATAGATGTCCGTTTTCCTTTAACCACTGGTGATGCTTTTGGTAATCGGGCATCAACACTTTTACCTTTGTCCAAAAGCTCTTGCTATGGCTTTTTTCTTCTAAGTGGACGAGCTCATGGACTACCACATAGTCTATAACCGAAAGAGGTGCCATGATGAGCCTCCAAGAGAAGTTAAGGTTATTGCCCGAGCAGGAGCCCCATCTCCTCTGTGCATCTGTTATTCTTATCTTTCCA
>Ga0081478_134431_pt1 | contig 15184 bp, 15 predicted proteins | sample OctSprmetagenome_FD_70983 | JGI IMG/M metagenome (GOLD analysis project Ga0081478, IMG submission 70983) | Hot spring and microbial mat streamer communities from Octopus Spring Streamers, Yellowstone National Park, USA - T=80-84 v2 (version 2) | ecosystem: Environmental > Aquatic > Thermal... | reverse complement strand
CTCACCTCGAGCCGCTCGACCTCCACCCCCCTGACGCCGATCCTGTGGGATTTGCCGAGGCGCTCAGCGACGGCGTTGCGCATCCTCAGGACCGCATCGGTGGCCCAGACCAAGGTGCCGCACTCGACCTCGAAGGAGAGGCGGTTGTCCCTCAGCTCCAGTGAACGGAGGACCGCTCCCTCTCCAGCCCTCTCCTTCGGGACACCCCTCATCAGGACCTCCGAGAGCTCTTCGCGGAGCGATGCCAGCTCCGTTTCGCTGAGCTCAGGCCTGCCGCTGAGGACGTAGCTGCCCTTTGCCCTCGTCTTTACGGCCATCCTCCCAGTAGCCCTTCGCAGGCGTTTTATGGGTGTATTGGCGTCCCGTGAGAGGTGCGGGTATTATCTCGGAAGCGTCCGGGTGACAGCGATATCAGGAACGAAGGCGACCTGATGGGGGAGTTGCTGGAGGACCCGCTGGAGCTATTGGCGAAACCGGTCAGGGAGGCGGTGCTGGAGAGGTTCGGGGGACTGGCGGAGACGCAGAGGGCCGCTATACCGCACGTCGTCAACGGCGAGAACCTCCTCCTGATGGCTCCGACCGGATCAGGGAAGACGGAGGCGGCGCTCCTCCCGGTCTTCAGCGAGCTGCTGGTGAACAGGGAGATGAGACCGATCGCGGCGCTCTACATCACGCCTCTGAGGGCCCTGAACAGGGACCTCCTGGACAGGCTTGAGTGGTGGTCGCAGAGGCTCGACGTCACGGTAGCTGTCAGGCACGGAGACACTGCACCCTCCGAGAGGAGGGCCCACACATTGAGGCCGCCGATGCTCCTGATCACGACGCCCGAGACGCTCCAGTCGCTGCTGACCGGGAAGGTCGTCAGGAACCACCTCGCCAACGTCAGATACGTGATAATTGACGAGGTCCACGAGCTGGCGACCGACAAGAGGGGAGCCCAGCTCTCGCTGGCGCTGGAGAGGATCAGGCGCATAACCGGCAGGGAGTTCCAGCTGATAGGCCTCTCGGCGACTGTCGGGAGCGCTGAGGAGGTGGCGAGGTTCCTAGTGGGTCCTGGGAGGAATTGCAGGGTAGTAAAGGTCCCGCTACCCAAGGGCTTCTCGGTCACGATACTCTTTCCGGTTCCTGGGCCGGAGGACAGGGAGCTGGCTGAGTACCTGGGCGTGGCGCCGGACGTGGCTGCAAGGCTCAACGCCATTCGTTCTCTGGTCGAGGTCCACAAGTCGACGCTGATCTTCACCAACACGAGGCCGCTGGCTGAGATCCTCGCGAACAGGTTCAAGGCGCTCGACGAGACCTTCCCGGTCACGATACATCACGGATCGCTATCGAGGGACAGGAGGCTCGAGGCGGAGAAAGACCTGAAGCAGGGGGAGCTGAAGGGCCTCATCTGCACATCAAGCCTCGAGATGGGTATCGACGTGGGCCACGTGGACCTCGTGATACAATACAACTCGCCGAGGGAGGTGACGAGGCTCGTCCAGCGGGTAGGGAGGAGCGGGCACAGGATAGGCGAGGTCTCGAAGGGCGTGGTGATCGTGATGGACTCGGACGACGCTCTCGAGGCGATGGCGATTGCGAGGAGGGCGAGGGCGATGGAGCTGGAGCCGACTGAGGTCGTGAGGAACCCGCTCGACGTGGCCCTCCACCAGATTGCTGGGCTCCTGATCGAGTACGGAGAGTTGAGGAGGGAGGAGCTGATGAGGTTACTGAGGTCCTCTCACAACTTCAGGGACTTCCCGGAGGAGGACCTGGATCTGGTGCTAAGCTTCGCCTCGAGCATCGGCCTCCTCAGGGTCCAGGGCGACAGGATCACGCGGCCAGCGAACCAGAAGGTCCTCTTCAGCTACTACTTCGACAACCTCTCGATGATACCGGAGGAGAGGCAGTACCTCGTGGTGGAGGAGGGGACGAACGAGCCTGTGGGGATACTGGACGAGAGCTTCGTGGCCGAGTACGGCGAGGTCGGGACCCGCTTCATCCTCGGAGGGAGGCCTTGGGTCATCCTGAGCCTCTCAGGTGACAGGATCTACGTGGCACCGCTGAAGGAGGGTGAGGGAGCGGTCCCCTCGTGGGTGGGCGACGAGATACCTGTGCCCTTCGAGGTCGCGCAGGAGGTCGGATCGATCAGGAGGAGGTACGCGGAGATGAAGAGGGCAGGGGCCGACATAGACTCGGCAGTCTCGGTCCTGGCGAGGGAGTACTCGGTCCCGGACGAGGACATGAGGAGGGCCCTTGCGGAGGTGGAGGCCCACCTGAACCTCGGGATGCCCGTACCTACCGACAGGACGGTTGTCGTGGAGGGAGCGGGCGAGTACGTAGTCGTCCATCACTGCGGAGGCCTCAGGATCAACAGGACCATTGCGCGGCTCCTGGTCACGCACCTGGCTGAGGAGCTCGGAGCACCGGTATCGGTCCAGTCGGACCCATACCGGATCGTGCTGAGGTCTAGGCTGCTCACACCGGAGATGGTGGTCGAGGCCCTGCCGAAGTTGCTCTCTGAGGAGCTGATGAGGAAGGCGATCGAGGGTTCCGGCGTCTTCAGGAGGAGGCTGATCCACGTCGCCCGGAAGATGGGCGTCGTCGGGAAGGAGACGAGCCTGCTCGACGTCAGCGCCAAGCAGCTGGTCGAGGCCCTCAGGGGATCGGCTCCCTACGTCGAGGCCCTCCGCTTCACCTCCGTGACCGACTACGACTGGCCAGGAGCGAAGAGGGAGCTGGAGAGGATCGTAAGGGGGGAGGTGGAGGTGAGGGTGGTGAAGCTCACGGCGCCGAGCCCCCTAGCAGCCCTCACCATCAACAGGTACCTCTACGAGTTCGAGACCTTCGCGCCCGAGAGGGTCCACAGGGTCGTCCTGAACATGGTGAAGGGCAGGCTGATGTCGGAGAGGGTGACGCTGCTCTGCGTCGACTGCCTCTCGGAGGCCATCCGCTCCGACGTCGGATCCCTCGAACCGCAGCCCAAGTGTCCTTCCTGTGGGTCGAGGAGGCTCGGCTTGATCAGGGCCGAGGAGGGTTTGGTCTCGTCGGTGATCGCGAAGCAACGTAGGTCGCTCTCCTCCGAAGAGAGGAGGGTCCTGAGGGAGGCCGAGAGGACGGCGGAGCTTGTGGAGAGGTACGGGAAGGCTGCCGTCGTCGCGCTGGTCGGCCGCAATCTGACCTTGAAGGACGCAGAGAGGATTCTCAGCCAGGAGCCGAGGCTGACGCCGAGGTTCTTCGAGCTTCTGATGGAGGCGGAAAAGGAGCGAATTTTACAGGCTTTCAGGTAATGCTAATATCGCTTCGCTTTGTATACAACTGCATGCAACTGTATACAATCTCGCAGCTCGCTATAAAAGTAGGTTTATCACAAAGAAGGCATCATCACCAACTGATAACACCCAGCAAGGGACAGGGCAGAATGGTCCCGGTCTTCCCGCTGCTGGCGGCCGCTGGTGTGGTGATCGGCGTCATCGTGGCGCCCTACGTCTCGCCGGTTATGACCCAGCTCACGAAGCAGGTGGGCGTATCGGCACAGGCGCAGGTGGGGCAGGTCAGGGAGTACTACATCAAGATCAAGGGGGCGGACATGGAGATCGCGCCGGGAGTGATCTGGAAGGCATGGACTTACAACGGGACTGTTCCTGGGCCGACGCTGGTGGCGAGGGTCGGTGACCTCATCAGGGTGAGGTCCGTCAACAAGCTCGACCTCACCCACAGCCTCCACCCGCACTTGCCTTTCTACGACCTTAAGCACGACGGCAGCCAGATCAACGTCCTCACCGGGTCGGCAAGGGATCGATGATACCGCCGGGCGGCGAGTGGACGTACGAGTGGCCTGCCATGAAGCTAGGAATCTGGTATTATCATTGCCACTCCGGAGGTCCTATTGCAGGGGGCGGACTCAGGATCGTGGACCACATGTTGATGGGCCTCTACGGAGCCATCATAATCTACGACGTCGACGAACCTCTGGCGAGGGAGTTCGTGATCTTCATGTCGGAGCTCCCGGCGGTCCCAGGTGCGATCGTCGGCGAGGGACCTAGGCCCTTCTACATCATGAACGGCAAGGGCCTTCTTGGAGGGGAGCCTGAGCTCGAGCTGATCTGAATCGGCCAGAGCAAGATCTTCCCGAACCTGAAGGGGCTGGAAGGCGTCGTCCAGCTATTCAACAAGTCCTTCCCGGTCTTCAAGGCCAAGGTTGGCGAGAAGATCAGGTTCCACATCATTAACATCGGCGACATCTACCACAGCTTCCACCTCCACGTCTGAGACCACAAGTCCAAGTGGGTCCTGGGAGGGAGGTCTTGGCCGGGACAGGTTGTGCCGCTAGTACTTAGCGCCGCTGACACGATAGAACTCGCTTACAACAGGCCCGGTATTTACCTCTTCCACTGCCACGTCGTCAGCCACGCCGACGCAAACATGATAAGTCTCCTGATAATCAGAGAGTAACAGGGGAGGTGCGGAGATGAAGAACGTCTCGGCGATTGCGGTCCTCGCGGTCCTCGTGATCGCAGGCGCAGCTCTCTACCTGTACCTCTCGACGCAAGGGATAGGTCAAACAGTAACGACACCAACAACGCCCACGGAACCTGCGGAGATGAAGACCACGCCTGCGCAGCAGCCGGCTCAGACAATTGAGCGACCTCGGACCCCGACTCAGCCTCAGGACAAGGTCGTTGTCTCCAACCCCAAGGGCTCCGGGACGAACCCGAACCTCACCTTCGAGCCTCAGGTCGTGAAGGTCAAGATCAACGTCAACAACACAGTGGTCTGGGTCAACGATGACGACGTGATACACGCTGTTGCGGCGAGGGACGGGTCCTTCAACTTCCCCTCGATTAGCCCGGGCCAGTCGGTCTCGTTCACCTTCACGAGGCCGGGAAAATACGACTATTACTGCAGCCTACATCCCTGGATGACGGGCACGGTCGTCGTTGAGCAATGAAGCGATGCGTTCTGTGGGGCTAAGCAGGAGGAGGTTCCTGGTCGCGGCCGGTTCCGGTGCAACAGCCCTCCTCGCCCTTTTCTTTTTCTCCAGGATCTTTCCGCTGGCGCAGAAAGCTGAGCAGGACGTTGTGAGGGAAGGGGAGGACAGGTGCGATTACTGCGGGATGACGATCGAAGACAGGCGGTTCGCGGGCGCCATCGTAGCGGACGGGAGGCTCTTAAAGTTCGAGGACCTCTATTGTCTCCTGGTCTACTACCTCGTAGGCTCCGGAAGGCTCGAGGGTGCAGGGAGGCTCCTCGGGCTCAGGTTCTCGCGGATCGAAAAGGTATTGGTCCACGACCTGCTGACGGGAGTTCCGATATCAGCGGAGGGAGGGTGGTGCGTCGCAGGTTCGTCCGTGAGGACGCCGATGGACTCGGGGATAGTGGCGTTCAGGGAGATCGGTGCCGCTTCTGAGCACGCCATCAGGTCCGGCGGCAGGCTCCTCTCCTGGGATATGCTGGTGGATGAGTACGCGGTGTTGCTGAAGGGAGGGAAGGTGGAGAGCGTCGGCGCGACCCACGACCACGAACACGCCCACGAGATGAGCTACCTCGACAGGCCCCTGAGGGTCGTTTCGGGAGGGACGGTCACGCTCAGGCAGCTGCTCGCGAAGGGAAGGCCGGTCCTCGTGATCTTCTTCGCGACCTGGTGCCCGACCTGCACGTTGAACGTCCGGAACGCGGCCCAGGCCTACGCGCCCTACAGGGAGAGGGTCACGGTGGTGGCGGTGAGCTTCGACCCGGGAGACTCGGAGGACGACGTCCTCGACTTCAAGCGGCGTATGAACCTGCCGGACGATTGGATCTACGCGACCACAAACGTCCTGTTCCTTAACGACCTGAAGGTCGTCTCGCAGGAGACCCTTCTGGGCTTCGACCTCGAAGGTCACGTCGTCTACGAGAGGAGGTGGGGCGTCTTCTCGCCCTCTGAGCTGGCCTCAGCCCTCGAGGCCGTTGCGAGAGCGGGTGGGAGATGAATTGGTGGACGTCGTGATGCTGGTGACGGCCTTCTTAGCCGGCCTCTCCACGGTCCTCTCGCCGTGCGGATACTCGCTGCTTCCGGCCCTCGTCGTCTACGGAGGTTCGGGGAGCAAGAGGGCGGTCGAGGGTGTGATGAGGTTCGCGCTGATGGCGGTGGGTGCGCTGGGGACGCTGGCCTTGCTGACGTCGCTCGCGTCCCTCGCTAGGCTTGTCCTCATCAGGCTCTTACCCCACGTGACGCTGGTGGCCGGCGCAGGAGTGGTGGCGATTGCTCTGGCAGGCAAACCCCTCGGGAAGCTCCGGGGTCCTCTGCTGGGCGAACGCGCGAACCTCAAGGTCCTCGCCGCAGGGGCCCTCTGCGCGCTCGGAGCTGCGGGCTGCACCCTCCCCACCTTCGTCGTCTTCTTGGCGTACTCGGCGCTGGTGGGTCCTGAGGGATCGGTGCCCCTGATGGCCGCCTACTCGGCCGGAATGCTGGTCCCGGTCGGCGCGCTGGTCGTCGCCCTCTCGGCCTTCGGAAGGAGGGCCTTGGAGAGGTTCTCGGCGCTGGCGAGGCACTCGGGCCTCCTCGGCAGGACGGTCCTCCTCGCAGCAGGGCTCTACATGGTCTACGTCTGGCTCTCGCTCGGAGTGGTGCCGCTCTCGGCCTGAGCGGAGCGCTGCTCAGAAAAGACCTGACCCAGGGACGCGATGGCGCGGAGGAGCTCCTTCTTGTCCACCTCGACCTTTGCCCTCCAACCGACGACGAGCTGGTCGTCCTCGGTCCTGACGAGATAGCCCCTCCGGATCAGGCGCTCCAGGACGCTCTCGACGCGCCACTTGGGGTACTTCGTCTCGAGCAGCTCCACCACCTCCTTGTAGGGCCTCCTGTCGTTGGAGGCGAAGAGGTAAGCGAGCGTCGCGGCAAGGATCGCGACCTCGTCGATGCTGTAGCCGAGCGTCGTGAGGTCTGAGAGAGCGAGGGGCTCGGAGACCACCACGTAGTACCTGGCCCGCTCTGGGTTCTGGGACTCGTCTTCGTAGACGACCTTGAGCCTGAGGCCGATTTTCTTCAGCCTCGAGTCGAGCGCCTCGAGCACCCTCTGGTAGCCCTTGCCCAATCTCCTTCTCAGCTCCCAGCCCCTGACGCCCGGTTGCCTGTGACCGGCCGTGAGGATGAGGGCCGCCGCGATCGCGACCTTCCGCTCCATCTTCGTCAGCTCCTGCTCGCTCACAACCTCTCCTGCAGCCTCTTCGGTCTCAGCCTGCGGAACGACGTCTTCCTGATCTTCACCCGGCACGGCGTCTCACCTCACCGATATGGCCAGCGATACCCTTTCGCCCTCCGCCTCCTCCCTCCGCTCCGCAGCCCTTATCTTAAGCTCGCCTGTCAACGGGTTGTACCTCACCTCGACGTCGCCGCGCGTTATCAGGAAGCTCAGGAGGTAGGCGGTGCGGGCCCTTTTGCCGCCTCCGCCCTCGGAGATGAAGCTCCAGTAGTCGACCCATCCGCCCCTCGATCTGAGCTCGGAGAGGACTTTCTCCAGCTCCTCCTCGAAGCCCTCCTCGAGGAAGGCCCACTCGGCCCTCAAGCCCTCCGACGGCGAAGGAGCTGATTGGGTCTGGGCCCTCGTCGAGAGCGAGAGGAAGTGCTCGTAGCCCCGGATGAGCAGAGGCGTCGAGACGTGCTCCAACCTGACCATCGGTCGCCAGGCGAGGAGGAAGGCCCCTGCGAGGGCGACGGGAGGGGAGCCGACGACCTTGGAGGCGACGATCTGCGAGTCGACGAAGAGGGAGGAGGCTGACTGGACGATGGACCTCTGCTGGAGCGCCAAGACCGCCGATACCCTGTAGAGGGCCTCGGCGTCGAGGACCAACGTCTCGGCGTCCCTGTTCTCCTCCACGATCCTCCTGAGCCTCTCCAGTAGCGGCCCCAACTGGACGGCGAAGGGCTCGACCTTCATGCGGACCACGGCCTCCAGCGCAGCTATCATCCTCAGCAGTTCCTCCCGCCGCACCTCTACCGCCTTCATCGACCTCCTAACCCTGTCATCCGTGGCAATAGTACCTTTTCCGCACGCCGGAGAACGGTGTTACGTCGGCTATCCCGAGGAGGCTACTGGGTGACGACGGACCTGCCCGAGACGCTCTGGACGACGACCACGTTCACCCCCTCGAGGTCAGGAACCTTCCCAGGCGTTATGATCAGGTATTGGATCCCCTCGTTCCTCTTGGCGGTCTCGACCAGCATCCTCATCACCATCTCCCTGTTTAGCGGGTCGAGGTGGACGTCGAACTCGTCGACTGCCCTGAAGGGCGACTTGATCCTCGACTGGACGGCCAAGAGGAAGGCCATCGTGGCCAGGACCCTCTCCCCTCCGCTGTGGGTCTGGGCGTCGAGGAGAGTCGGCGGGTTGCCCCTGAAGCCGGCGAAGAGCTCGAGGCGCGCGTTGAGGGGATCGTCGAGGTTAGCGACCCTGATGGAACCCGTGCCTCCAGCGGCCGAGAGGATCGAGTCGTAGACGGGGCTCAGCTCCTCCACGAGCTCCCTGATCTTCTCGCGCCAGAGCCTCTTCCTGTGCTCGAGCTCCTCCATCGCTTTCTTCACGTTGGCCTCAAGCTCCTGGGCCCTGATCTCCATCTGCCTGAACTTCGAGTCGGCAGCGAAGAACATCTCCTCGGCCTCTGCGACCACCGGCCCCATGGAGGAGAGCTGGAGCGCGACGAACTTCAGCTCGTCGAGGACCTCGGAAGGCTCCCTCGTCGTCTCGACCCTCGGGCCCTTGGCCGTGGCGTTCCTCAAGCGCTCCTCAAGCTCCCTCTCCAGCGCCCTGACCTCCCTCTCCAGCTCCCTCTCTTCTCTCTCCAGCGACGCTACCCTGTACTCCGTCACGCCCCTCTCGACGGCCCTCTGTATCAGGGCGTCAAGGACAGGGGCCACCTCCGACGAACTCCTGCCCTCCTCGACGTACCGGAGAAGGGTCTCACGCAACCTGCTGACCTCCGCCTTCAGCTCGGCCTCCTTGGCCCTCAGCTGCTCCAGCTCGGCCGCTATCGACGAGAGGGAGTTGCGCTTCCTCTCGATGGCGACCTCTGTCTGGCGGACGAGGCTGTAGAGGTACTCGAGCTCCAGGTGGGCCTTTTTCCGCTCGAGCTCCCTCCTCTCGTTCAGCTTCTCCAGCTCCTTCCTCCAGAAATCGACGGCAGCCCTGGCCTCCTCGAGGGCCTTCGCGACGTTGCTGGCCTCTCCGATGAGGGCCGAGAGCTTCTCCTGGGCCTGGAAGATCCTCTCCCTCAGCGCCGATATCCCGACGGCCTCCTCGAACATCTTGAGCTTCTCGGCGTCGTCGCGGGCGGCGAACTCCTCTATCATGTTCTGGTGCATGATGATCAGGAGGTTGTTCGGGTTGATCCCTACGGACCTCAGGAGCTGCTCGACCTCGGCCTTGGTCTTGAAGCGGTTGTTGACGTAGTACCAGTACTCGCCCTGGCGCCTGATGTAGCGTGTTATCGCGACGGTGTCGGAGGGTATCTGCCTGATGGGCCGCTCGCCGTCCACCGGCCTGTTGTCGAAGACCACCGTCACCCTCGCCGAGTCCTTCCCCCTCCTGATCAGGTCAGCGAGCCTCTCGCCGCGCTCGGTGTAGCTCTGCCCGAGGGCCACCGCGATGCCCAGCAGTATCGAGGACTTGCCTGCGCCGTTGGGGCCTGTGATCAGGTTGATGCCGGGCGTGAGGGTGATGCGGGAGTACTCGTGGGACATGAAGTTCTCCAGGACGACCTCTGTGATGTAGGCCGGCCTCCTCGCGAGCGCCGTCGGCACCTCACCGGTCCTGAGCCTCTCCATCCAAAGGGGACCACGTTCGCCTCGTTATTATGGGAAATCCGGAGGAAGACCGCGCACCGATTAGATGGTAATACTTGTTGTCAGCCTGCTCCGCTCGAAGGCTCTGGGACGTTGCTGAGGGGAGGAACTTTTTACACGGTGACGCACTCATTACAGATTGGAGGCCCCAGCCATGGTCTACTACATCGAGCCTGAGGACGCCCTGAGGCTGATCGAGGTGCTGGGAGGGGAGGAGGCGAGGAGGGTGGCGGCTGTGCTGATGGAGAACCCCGAGATCTCGGACATGGAGCTCGCGGAGGTGCTGGGGATGGACATAAAGCAGGTGAGGAAGGTGCTTCACAGGCTGCTGGAGCTCTCGCTAGTGACGTACGTCGTGGGGTACGACAAGGAGAACGCTAGAAGGATATTCAGGTGGAGGCTCCACGCCGACCAGCTGGTCAGCTCGGTGAGGGGGCAGGTCGTCAGGATCGTCGACAGGCTGAAGGCGATCAAGGAGTTCTACTCGCAGAACCAGGTCTACTGGTGCGGTAAGGTCACGTGCAGGAAGCTCGACTTCCCGACGGCCGTAGACCACTTCTTCAAGTGCCCGACGTGCGGTGGAAGGCTCGAGCCCTTCGATCCCACCGAGTTCCTCCAGGCCGTCGACGAGAAGATTGAGCAGCTCCAGAGGTTCCTGAGATGAGGAGGATAACGGTCCTGAGGCTCTCCCACAGGGTCGGAAGGGACGAGAGGGTAACGACGCACGTGGGCCTGACGGCGAGGGCCTTCGGGGCCAGCGGGATCGTGATCTCCGGCGACGAGGACCGAGGCGTCATCGAATCGCTGAGGAAGGTGACAGAGCTCTGGGGAGGGCCCTTCGAGGTGCAGTACGTGAAGGACTGGAGGGGCTATCTTAGGTCAGCAAAGGCCTCCGGAGCTTACGTGGTCCACCTGACGATGTACGGCCTTCCTCTTCCAGAGGTCCTCGAGGAGCTGAGGAGGGTGCTCGAGGAGAGGGAGATGGTGGTCGTCGTGGGTTCGAGCAAGGTGCCGAGAGAGGTCTACAAGATGGCCGATGCCAACGTCTCGATAGGGAATCAGCCTCACAGCGAGGTGGCGGCGCTGGCGGTCTTCCTCGATCGGCTCCTGGACGGACTCGTCTTCAGGATCAGCTTCAGCGACGCTAGACTCAGGATAATCCCCGATTCCCGGAGGAAGGTCGTGCTGCGGAGGAAGGAGGCGGCCCTTGCAGTGGATTCGAGGAGTTCCAGCGACAAAGCCCTATAGCCGAGGAGCGTGACGTTGGCTGAGGGGTTGGTGCTGGAAAGGGTATCGACGGGGATCCCGAAGCTCGACAGGATCCTCGGTGGCGGCTTCATCAGAGGCAAGACCTACCTGATCACTGGCGAGGCTGGGGTCGGCAAGACGATCCTGACGCTCCAGTTCCTGCTGGATGGCCTCCGAAACGGAGAGAGGGTCGCCTACGTCTCCCTGGACGAGAGGGTGCAGGGGGTCCTGGACGGAGCGCTGACGTTGGGCTGGGACCTCTGGTCCTACTACAGGATGGGCCTCCTTTACCCGTTCGAGATCAGGATCTTCTCCGAAGACCTGAGGAAGTACGGAAAGAGCAGCAAAGCGTACATCGACACCATCATCAAGATGACCAACGGCGGTCAGGTATCGAGGATCGTGCTCGACCCGATATCGGCGATGGCCTTCGGTGCGCTCGAGGAGTTCGCCGTCAGGGAGTACATCAGGGAGATCATACTCTTCCTCGAGGAGAAGATCGGGGCTACAACAGTGCTGACCTGCGACATACCTTCGGGCTCCACGAGGCTCAGCAGGTTCGGGTACGAGGAGTTCCTCTCTTCCGGGGTCATAGTGCTCGGCCTCAGGAACATCGGAGGGAGGCTAGTGAGGACGCTTATGGTGAGGAAGATGCGCTGGTCTCCGGCCGACATGACGGTCTACACCTTCGAGATCATGGGCAAGAGGGGAATCGTGATAGGGCCTCCGCTGACTGCGCTCGAGTCGGGCCAGCAACCCCTCAGGTTCCAGCAGGAGCAGCAGGCGCAGGCGGAGGAAGAGGGGTGTCCGGACGATTTCGACGTCAGGCCTCCGTGAGCTCGAAGACGTCCGATTCAGGATCCAAAGTCACGACAGTCCCTCCGTACCTGTCGGACTCGACCCTTACGTACCTCAGCCTCACGACCCTGCCCTCAAGGATCGAGCTGACCCTCTCGGCCGCTTCCCTCCAGGCCCTGCAGTAGACCGAGCGGGCTCCGTCGGAGAGCCAGAAGGCAACGGTGGCCACCCTTCCTGAAGGAGCCCTAACCTCTGAGAGCTGGGATTTGTTCAGGAGCCTTCCGGAGACGGCGATGCCTTTCATCCCCTTCCTCAGCTCACCGAGCGGAACGTCAGCGGGCTCTGAGACATCGACGCCCTCCAGCGGCTCAACCTCACCCGGCTCCATCCACCAGTGCCTCCCCTCCCTGACGAACCTGCACGAGAGCACGGAGAAGACGACGTCCCGATCCAGCGCCTTCCCCCTCGCGGGGAAGTAGGACCGGCCATTAGTGAGGAGGGTCGTGCCGTCAGGCCTCGACGAGAGGACGCGGAGAGGTCCGAGGGCCTCCGAAGGCGTAGACCGGGAGAGCGGTGAGACGCAGGTCCTAGAGCTGGTGCTGAGGCCTCCGTCCCTGTGCCTGAGCGAAGTGATCAGGAACTCCGTCCACGGCTCGAGCTGCGGTGCGCCCTCCACATGCTTCGACCAGACCGTGAGCTCCATCAGTTGACCGCCGACTGAGATCAGGACGTCCCTCACACGGGTTTCCTTGCCCGAGAGCGTGACGGCCCGTTCCTCTGAAAGGCCCACGACGGTCCCCATGACGTCCAACGACCTCCTCTCGACCCGTTGAGGGAACCCTGTCACCAGGGCCGTGAGGGGAGGGAGATCGAGGACCTGGGCGGCCTCCACCGTCGAGCCCTCGTCGAGGTGCAGCTCGACCTCACCGTCGGGTCCCTCCCTGGTCCTCGCGTTGGAGATGCGCACCGCGTCGCCCACCCCGATGCCCGAAGAGGCCACCCTATCGGCCGCCTGACCCCAGGCGACGACGTCGACGCCTCCAGAGCCGTCAGCCAACCTGAGCACCAGCATCCTCTTACCTCCCCTCTCGACGGGACCCTTCAGGCCGAGCAGCCTTCCAGTCACCGAGACGGACCTCAGACCTCCCACCAGCTCGCCGATCCTGAGGGAGGGCCTTGCGTCGCCCTCGGAGCGGAGGTATCCCAGCTCTCCGGCCACCAGAAGCAGCGCGCCGAAGCGCGTCAGCTTTGGGTCCTTCCTGATAGCCTCCTCAACGCCCTCAAGCACCTTCCTGACCGCATCCTCGCCGAACCTCTGCCTGATCCTCTCGACGAGGGCCTCGAAGCCGACGACCAATCCTTTCAACTTCCTCTTTGTGGATCACTTTCAACTTAGCTCCTTTTCCAATTCATTCTCTCGGGATCACGCGTCGCTGATCAGACTGAGGCAAATTGAGGAAAAGCTCGAACTTTCAACTCCCTCTCTCTGGATCACACGGGTAAGGCGCACGTACTCGAAGCGCCGGTCTACAGGCACTTTCAACTCCCTCTCTCGGGATCACATACCGCGCACAGTGGAAGAAGATCTGGAAGAGCGTGATGGGCTTTCAACTCCCTCTCTCGGGATCACTAACGCCTCCTCCTCCGAGCAGGATCAGCGATCACAGCTACCTTTCAACTCCCTCTCTCGGGATCACGTGAACTCAAGCGTCTCCAGCTCCCGCGACGCGATCTTGTCTTTCAACTCCCTCTCTCGGGATCACCGAGCCCGATTCCGGGATTTTTCGGCTCTCCGCGGCTTTCTGCCGCGGCACCTCTTCGCACAAATGATTTCAAAGACCACTATTTGGATATATCGTTTCGCCCTTTTATAAGGGGTTTATAAGGCAGATCTCGCTGTACTTTTGTCACCTAGTGCAGTTTGTTTGTTCTGCAAAATTTGTGCTGCAAAAATTGCGAAAGCCGCAACTTTTGACGAAACTGAGAGAAGCGATTGGGGGCAGGGTTCGAAACTGCTAGGCTCCGAAAAGCTCCACTGGGTATCTGTTGCCTATCCGAAGGACCTTCACCGAAAAGCATAACTCCTGAAAGGTGTAGAGAGGTCCGTGCTGACGCCTCCCACACCCGAAGAGTGGGTCTACACGTTGCTCCTCCTAGGATGGGTCCTCTTCGTCGCGATGCCCTTCACCCGTTGGAGCTACGGCCTGATGAGGAAGAGGGGCCTGGAGCACCACGTGGCCGTTTACTTCAACCGCAAGATAGTACACGTGTTGGCGGGAGGTTTCGTGGCGGCCCTCGTCCCGTTCCTCTACAGGTCCTACGTCCCGATAGCGCTGATGGTGGCGATCCTGGCCGTCGGCAACTACGTCCCTCACAGGACCGGCCGTCTCTACTACTGGTACCAGGTGCAGGAGAACATGTACGAGGTCAACTTCATCGTGATGTGGGGCCTGGCGATGTTCCTCGGCTTCGCGCTCAACGACGTCTGGCTCGCCGTGGTGCCGGTGATGTTCATGGCGGTCGGGGACGGCATTACTGGCATCGTCAGGAACCTGATCTACAGGAGGAGGACGAAGGCCCTCGCAGGGAACGTGGCCATGGCTGCCTTCTGCGTCCCCTTCGGCCTCGCAGTCCTCGGCCCTTCAGGGGCCATCGCAGGCCTTGTCTCCTCGCTGGTCGAGAGGTTCGAGTTCGGTCCGGTGGACGACAACGTGCTTGTCCCAGCCTCGGCGCTCCTCGTTTTGCTGGCCCTCAGGCCCCTCGGCCTCTGACGGCGCTCGGGTCATATTGGACCTGCCCGCTTCAGTAGAAGGTCTTGAAGGCGGAGGGAGGGCTGACGGCCCAACGGAAGCGCCTAATCCTGATAGGCCTCTCGACCGGCGTCTTCCTCGCGTCGATTGAGTCGACCGTCGTCTCTGTGGCGATGCCGACAATCGTCGGCGAGCTGGGCGAGCGGAGCGCCTACATCTGGCCGATCGCGCTCTACCTCGTAGCCTCGACCGTCTCGGGTCCCATATGGGGCAGGCTCTCGGACGTGATCGAGAGGAAATCGGTCTACATCGCCGGTCTCCTGACCTTCACGGCTGGCATGCTCCTCTGCGGCCTCGCCTGGGACATGAGATCGCTCATTGCCTTCAGGGTCCTTCAGGGGATAGGCGGGGGAGCGTTGCTAGTCCTGACTTTCACCGTCATCGGCGACCTCTTCCGCGTCGAGGAGCGAGGCTACGTCACCGGCTACACCTCGACGGTCTGGGCGGTCTCGAGCGCCGCAGGCCCTGTCCTCGGAGGTTGGCTGGCGGGGGACGTGGGGTGGGGGTGGATTGTCCTTGTCGGGGGGGC
>Ga0081478_122979_pt1 | contig 15198 bp, 19 predicted proteins | sample OctSprmetagenome_FD_70983 | JGI IMG/M metagenome (GOLD analysis project Ga0081478, IMG submission 70983) | Hot spring and microbial mat streamer communities from Octopus Spring Streamers, Yellowstone National Park, USA - T=80-84 v2 (version 2) | ecosystem: Environmental > Aquatic > Thermal... | reverse complement strand
CGCAGGTATGAGCCACATGGCTAAGGTAGTCCCATGTCCTCCCTATACTTGTGTAGAGAGCCCAGTAGACTGGATTGCAATAGATGCTCTGGCCATACTCACAGTGTTTTGGATAATCTTCACGTTTATATACAAGGGAGTAAAGGGCCGCAACGTGATGCGCTATCCGCAGATACACATGATGATATCGTACCCCGAGTGGGAGAAGAGACTTCTGGCGGAGAAGCCGGCTATGGGGGCGGGGCGCGCCGTCGCGGCGTTTTTCAAAACGCTGTTTGTCGACGCGTTGGCCATGAGGATCCTCAGGTGCGAATACGGCAGGTCCGAGCGCGAGATTGTGAGAACCCGCACCGCCAAGCGGACTGCAAAGTTGTTGATGGTGTGGGGCTTCGTATTTGCCGGAATCTCCACCACCTTGGCCTACCTAACGTTCCCCCACAACAAAATCATATTGGATCTCCACCACCCGGCGAGGATCTTCGGCATGTTGGGCGGCGTTTTTATGATTATAGGCGCGTTGATTTGGCTCTCCGTCCGCTACAAGGAGGTGAACTACAAGGGGAGGCGGTGGTGGGATTTCGTAGGTGCCGACTACCTCCCCATAATGATAATCCTCCTCGGCGTAAGCGGCTTTGCGCTCCAGGCTGCTATACTCGCCTGGGCCTACGGATGGCCTGGGGCCGACGCCTTCCTCTGGTTCGCCGTCCACTTCCACGCCATACCGGTGGCCGCCTTCTTCTGGCTTTTCTTCTGGACCAAGGCTGACCACATAATATATAGAATCTTCTGGAGGATTTACGACTACGCCGATAAGGAGCTCGCCGGGCCCAACACGAGACTACCGCCTACGACACTGAAGCCGCTCAACAAGACTGGTAAGGAGATTCAACCGGGCTATTGATTTTTCTTAATTTCCATCTGTTAATATCGCTTAAATACGCTGTCTACATGTGTTGACATGCATGTAATAGAACCACATGGGGGGCGACTAGTCTACAACATAATTGAAGACCCAGATAAGGCGAAGACGTACTGGGAGTTGTCTACGCGGCTTGAAATTAGGCCGACGCTTGGGCCCGACGGAGCGCCGATTAGGAACCCCTACCGCGAGGTTATGTCTATTGCCTACGGCTTCTTCAGCCCGTTGGAGGGCTTTACGACGTGGAACGAGGTGGAGTCTGTGCTTAGGGAGAGGAGGCTCCTCAGCGGGTGGCTCTTCCCCTTCCCCGTAGTGTTCGACGTAACGGAGGAGGAGCTTAAGTCCTCGGGTGCGAAACCCGGCGATGACCTCATGCTGACGCTTAAGGGGAGGCCCTTTGCAGTGTTGAAGGTGGAGGAGGTATATAAGTTGCCCGATAGGGGGGAGCTTGCAGACGCGGTCTTCGGGACGCCGGATAGAAACGGCGAGGTGGTGAAAAGACGCTTCGACGAGAAACACCCAGGCTGGCTGATATACAGGTCGCTGAAGCCGCTGGCCGTCGCGGGGAAGGTGGCGGTGCTGAATCCGCCGAGGTTTAGAGAGCCCTACAGCCGCTTCTGGACCCCGCCTGCCGCCTCGCGGAAGCTAATTGAGGCCAAGGGGTGGAAGGTGGTGGTGGCTCACCAGACGCGGAACGTGCCGCACATCGGCCACGAGATGCTCATGAAAAGAGCAATGTTTGTAGCCGGGGGCGACAGGCCGGGCGACGCGGTGCTCGTCAACGCCATAATCGGCGCCAAGAGGCCGGGCGACTACGTGGACGAAGCGATTCTAGAGGGCCACGAGGCGCTGAACACCGCCGGCTACTTCCACCACAACCGGCACATGGTGACTATGACGCTTTGGGACATGCGGTACGGGAATCCCCTGGAGTCCCTCCTCCACGGCGTCATTAGGCAGAACATGGGCGCCACGCATCACATGTTCGGCCGGGACCACGCGGCCACTGGCGACTACTACGACCCATACTCCACCCAGTACCTCTGGACCCGGGGCCTCCCCAGCTACGGCATAGATGCGCCGCCCCACCAGGTGGATAAGGGGCTTAAGATAAGGCCGGTGAACATGGGGGAGTTCGCCTACTGCCCCAAGTGCGGCGAGTACACTTACCTCGGCATCTCCTACGGCGACGTGAAGGAGGCGCCGCTCTGCGGCCACACGCCGGAGAGGATCTCCGGCTCCTTCCTCCGCGGCGTGATTATCGAGGGCCTTCGGCCGCCTAAGGTGGTCATGAGGCCTGAGGTGTACGACGTAATTGTGAAGTGGTGGCGGGTCTACGGCTATCCATACGTGACAGACAATTACCTAAAACTTAAAGAGGAGACTCTGGAGGTGGAGCTATGACGTATAAAATCGGCCTCCTAATAGACGAGAAGCGCTACGAGACGATTAAAAACCTACCCTTCGCAAGCCAGCTAAAGGCTATGTTTGGGGGCGAGATAAAGATGCTGGAGGTAGAAGTCGACGAAGACACCGCGAAGAAGATCCTGCAAGCTTTCCCATCTGCGAGAGTAGACGCAAGGGGATACCTAGAGGACCTCCCGGTAGCGTTTAAGAAGGCGCTCTTCGAGGCAGTCGTCAAGACGGGGAGCCTAAGCAAGGAGGCCTTCGAAGAGGTGTTTAGAAACGTAGAGACCATCAAGGAGCTGGCCAAAAAGGAAAAGGAGTACGTTCCGCCTCCCTAAAAAGCTGCCCATTTTCTTACCTCAAAAGATTCTTCCTCATAATGGATCCTCTTACAGCCCATCCTCCTTCTTGATTCTTCGCTCTTTAATTTATAATCCACCGGCAGTACAGATAAAGGAAGAGGTCTACACCGAAAGCTTCTTACCGCAGTCAAGCCACAACCGTAAAGACCTCTTCCTCCACGTATTCTTGGATGCCTACGAGCCGGCGCTAGGCGCCGCCGCGCTGAGCGGCGGTCCCCCACCAGATTTTGACGCATATCACAATCCAGATCGTGGAGAAGGGGTACCCTTATCTTCGGGTGAACACCACTGTGTCGTCTTCCACAGGCTTCTCGACTATTCTGAGCTGGGTGGAGTCCGTGAGGACCGACATGGGGGGTTCCACGGTCGCTATCTCTCCAAACTCTATGTGTTCCAGGTACTCAAGCGCCACAGAGCCCCGGACCAGGGGGTAACCTGTCAGCTGCCGCCTCACCACCACCTCCGTTATGCCGAATGGGACGACTACCACCGCTCGCCCGGCGGGTTGCGGCTCCGTCTGTTCTATTATGAAGTCCGCCTCTACGCGGACGCGCCCCCAACCATAGTAGGGGTAGAGGTATAGAGCAAGTTCCCGGGACACGCCCACACATCCACGCCACTGCTCCGTCTTAGCCACGGCCCACCTGCCGTCGACGCTCCTAACTAAAACATAGGGGCTGAAGTCGCCGAAGATCACAAATCTGTAGTCCAGTATTGTGGAGGTTTTGCAGATCCCTAACCTCAGCTCCATAGACCCCCTCTCGGATCGCGTTAAAAAGCATTAAGGACCCCGTATTCCGGCCGCAGAAGCTACCGCTTCAGGCGGGCCAGCAGATATCCGTAGAGTTTGGTGGGCTGCGTCCAGAGTGTCGGTATGGCTAAGAAGGAGAACGGGTGGATCAACTTGCCGAAGGGGACGTAGGCGATGAACAGCAACGCAAGTAAGATGTGGATCTTCGTAGCGGCGTCCCACTGAGCCACTAGGTCCAGCCGCGGGCTCCCCATCAACACGCTCTGGACCCACGGCGCCACAGTCTCCATGTAGGGCGGATGGAGGACGAGAGCCTGGTAGTTCCCTACTGCAATGATCGCAAATAGAAGGATGAGGGCGAACCAGTCGTCTAAGAAGCTCAGCCGCCTCACGTCGGGCCGCGCCGCGCGTCTGATCAGAAGCAGGATGAGACCCGCCAGCGAGAGGATGCATGCGGTTCCGCCGACATAGAGGGCTATGGCCTTGTGGAGGTCTTTAGGCATCCCGAACTGCTCCGGCGGCACTATCATGGAGAGGTGGCCGAGGAGCGCTATCCAGATGCCCCAGTGGAAGAGGAAGGAGCCGACGAGGAGGAGCCTATCTGACATAGTGAGCGTGTACAGGAGGAAGATCCTCTTCAGCACCTCGCCGAACCTGTTGCCGAACCCCCAGCTGTAGCCCATCACGGCCACTGAGTAAAGCCCGGTGAGCCCACCGGCGGAGAGCCAGCTCCACAGCCGGTAGAGGACGCCGCCCACGAACAAAACGAGTGCTACGTATGGAAACACCCCATAGAGAAGCACAGAGACCAGGTCCATGGAAGATGCTACTGGCGTCTTTAAAAGCGTTATTTCCAGATATCCGCTAAGAACGCATGACGGATTTCGGCGTTAAGCGTCTAGTCTATAATGACGAATAGGTTTATAACAAGGCGGGTTCTCCGTGTCGTGAAGATCGGCGTGATCTCAGACACCCACGACGACCACCGCGCCATCTACAAGTCAGGCGAGGTGTTTAGAAGCGCAGGCGTATCGGCGGTGCTACACGCCGGGGACTGGACGTCGCCCTTCAGCATGTTGAAGATGCGGCGGGCCCTAGGGCCCGGCGTGCCGATATACACAGTCTTCGGGAACAACGACGGAGACAGATACATGGCGGCCGTAAGGTCTAGAGACGCCGCCGTCGAGGTGCTGGGCGAGGCGGCGCTTCTGCAAATAGGCGGCCGGCGGATAGGCCTCTACCACGGCACCGCTGAGATCCTGGTGGAGGCCATGGCCCGCTCCGGCATGTTCGACGTGGTGATCTACGGCCACACCCACAGACTAGACATAAGACATGTAGACGGCACGTTGATCCTCAACCCCGGCGAGGCATGCGGCTGCGCCGCCGAGCGGAAAACAGCCGCCATCCTCGACCTACAGACCCTAGACGTCGAGGTGGTAGAGCTGTAGCCGCGGCCAATGCAACCAATGTTGCTATGATGATTCGGAAGAAGGGGAGGGGCCTGACTCCAACCAAGTAGTCGCCGGGGGCCTCTCCTCCGCGGCCCAGGCAGCCGCCCGTCGCGTTCCAGTACATGGCCGAGAGAAGCGAGGCGTCGCCCTCGCCGTATGTGGGCCCGGCCAGCACCAGGTAGTCGCCTGCCAGCGCAAAGCCCAGCGGCGTCCTCTGGCCGAGCGCCTCCTCTACGCCGTAACTCACCTCAACCCTAGTCCAAACCCCGTCGACCGCCACGTCTAGCACTGCTACGACGGCACTGGGCACCGGCCCGCAACCCTCCACGGGGACCCGCTCGGAGTCCACGCGGTACGCAACGGCGCTGAGCTCTATTTTGGCTGGGTAGGGAGGAGGCTCCAGCGTCCACACCACAGAGCCGGGAGCCGCCAATGCGAACTTTACGTAGCTGGGGTTGTAGAGGTAGGGCCCAGACGCGGAGAGGAGGCCCAGCGCAAGGAAGGCCAAGACGTGAGCCGCCCTCCACCTAGGGCCCCGCCTGGCGAGGGCCGCCGAAACTGCGGCGTAGAGAGACGAGGCGGCGAGGGCCGGCATCAAGATGTTGGTTAGGGCCGTGCTGTCTGGATACAGCCGCAGACCGGCGAAGTACGCCGCGGCCGAAAACACGAAGAAGATAGACACCGCAGAGGCGGCCAGAAGCCCCCGGGCAACCGCTAAAAACGCCGCAACGCCCCCCAGCGCGGCGGCGCCCAACACCGGCCCGTAGGCATCCAAGAAGACGCTACCGAAGAGCCAAGCCCCGGCCCAACGCAACCACGCGGAGGAGCCCATCGCGAGGAGGGCCAGCAGAGAGCCGCCCAGCGCCGCCACGCCCAAGGGCGAAAACGGCGGCCTCCACCTCATGAACTCCCAAAGAGCTAAAGCCGCCGAGGCGACCGCGGCGGAGACGCCGCCTACCCCCTCGAAGAAGAGGGACAAGGCGCCGTACGCCCCCCACATACGCGGCGCGTCGCCGAGATGCCGGACGGCCCATGCGATGACCCACAAAGCCGCCAAGGCAATGTCGGGGGGGGTCCAGCTCCAGAGGTCGCCTGCCCGGACGCCCGCGGCGAGCCGGAGGGCTAGGCCCGCGGTGGCCGCGGCCAAGGCGTATCTGGAGCCGGCGCCGAGGAGGAGCCCAGCCGCGAGGATCAACGCCAAGCTCCAAACAGGAGGCCCGGCGGTTGGGGGCGAAAGCGAAGAGGCGAGGTATATGAGGAAGCCGTGGAGAAGGGAAAGCTTGTCTCTGGAAAACGTCAGCGGCAGAAGGGCGTAGAGCGGCGACGTTGCTTCTCCGCGCAGGACGGCCGCCAGAGGACCTGCGAGGAGGAGAGCCGGGGCCCAGCGCGGGGGCCTGAGAAACGCGGCGAGCGACGCCAGGGCGAGGAAGCCCTCCAGCGGGTTCAGCACTTCCTCTCCACGAAGTTGTTTATGTACGTGGCCAGCTCGTTGGGGGGCGGTAGCCCCCTCACCACGCCCAGCACCTTGCTGTCTCTAACCACCACAAACAAGATGTCGTGGGCGATGTAGCCGCTCTGCACCACCCTAGTCACTCCGTAGGACCGCCACACCCTCTCCAACACATCCGGCGGGCCTGTGAGGAAGGTCCAGTTGTATCTGTTGCCGACGCTGTAGGCGTAGAGCCTCTGCGGCGTGTCTCTCTCTGGGTCCAGCGAGACGTCGAGCACAACGTACCCCCTCAGCTTCGGAATCGCGGCGTTAAGCACCGTGTGTATCAGGGGACACACATCGGGACAGTAGGTGTAGGAAAAGGTTATCACGACGGGCCTCCCCCACAGCTCGCTCAGAGTCACCGTTCGGTTGAACTGGTCAACCAAAGTGAAGTCAGCCGCCGTGAGCTCCGAGCCGGGCTTGTAGCAAACCGGCACAATCCTCGGCGAGATCCCGAGATGTCGCCCCAACATGTCGTCCGCGCCGCCAGAGCCCCCTACGCCCAGCAGAGAAGCCATGTATGGAAATGCCAACAGAGCCAGAAACGGTAAAAACGCTATCAACACAACCCACAGAAATCTCATAAGGAAAAAAGAGAGATGAGATTTTAACTTATCTCACGTAGGCTGGGGCGGCGCGGGCGACAGTTCCTGGCTGTAGAGCTCTACCGCAGGTAGCGAGTAGGATATCAATATTAGCACGATGGCTATTACGATCCAGAGCTTCAAGTTGTCGAGTCTGGTGGCGGGGCCGGGCTCCGGCGAGAGCTTGACCTCGCCAGAGAAGGCCACCCTCCCGCCGAAGAGGGCGGAGAAGGACAGCGTAGCCAGCAGAATCGCGCCGCCGATCCAGAACATCAACGCGCCGTGCATGGCCGCGGTGGCGGCGCTCTTCATAAGGTCGAGGAGATAGACGCCGGCCAGCTGGACTCCATTGAGATACGGCGGCGCATATGTAGGCCTAGGCTCTCCCGCAAGGCCGGATATATACCCGCCTACGCTGAATATCATTATGCCGATGAACCACAGCGCGAAGGCCACCTTCACGGCGCTCGCGGAGAGTATCTGCCTCCCGAATAGTAGCGGTATTAGCAACAGAGAGGCCGTTAGGAAGGAGAGCGCCACGCCGGTGCCCACTGTGGTGTGGAAGTGGCCGACGATCCACATGGTGTTGTGCACCACGTAGTTCACCTGGAAGGAGGCGTCTACGACGCCGGAGAAGCCTCCGGTGCCTAAGACGATTATAGATCTGGCCAGCCCCGTGAAGACCGGGTCCTTGAACCACGGCAGTGCGGTGACCCAGCCGAAGAGCCCCTTGCCGCCTCTGGCGCGTCCCGCCCGCTCCAGCGTAGCTATTACGTTGAAGGCGGTAAGGAAGCTGGGCACAGCCACGAGGTAGGTAAGTACAGCGTGTAGGTACTTGAAAACTGGGTGGACGCCTGGGTCTACGTACTGGTGGTGCAGGCCGACCGGCGTAGAGAAGATCAAATAGAGTATAAGCGCCACCTTAGCCCTGGTTTTGTCGAATTTCTCCACCCCCAGCACCCTGGGCAACAAGACGTACCACAGCGTGATGGCGGGGACAAGCCAGAAGTAGACCAGGGGGTGGCCGAAGTACCAGAACCACAGCCTAGCCTCCAGCACGTCGACGGGGACGCCTGCGAGCGACATGGGCATCAGGCGGAGAAGAACCAGGTAGGCGAGGAGCGGGGTGGCGAAGAGCCATATCATGATGGTCGTGAGGACGCCCCACACCCCCAGGAGCACCTCCTTCCCGGGGTTCTGCCTGCGCCATTTATATATCCCTTAGAGCACCACCGCGGCGAAGATCCAGCTGGCGACTACCACAACGGCGAGGCCGAGGTAGAACCACGCGTGGGCGCTAAGCGGCGCGTAGAAGGTGTAGAGCACAGCGGCCTGGCCCAGCAGTATCGGCACAGCCGCCACCAAGGTGCCGCCCACCGCAAGCAGACCAGCTAGGAGGAGCAGAGGACCGTGCAGGTTGATGCCGAGGTCTCTGGTGACTACAAACAACGCCAAGCCCATGATGAAGAAAGCCGTGAAGAGTACAGCGTTCGCAGCGCCGTGCAGAGTCAAGCCGGTGCAGTACAGCTGGGGCGTGATGATGTTTTTAAGGCCCAGCGCCTCCAGCGCCCCCGGCATTCTGGCCGGCACCTGCACAAGCCCATAGAGGCTACCCAGCGCCAGCAACACAAAGCTGAACAGTATCGCCACCTTAGCGAGCCGGCCCACCCAAAGGAACTTTCGAGTTGAGGCCATGTATATGAGAAAAATGGATATGTATACATTTTTTTAAATAATGTTGTAAATATTTTCAAATTAGTGTGATAAAATCAAGATATTAATTTACTACTTCCGAATCTCCAAGACTGTATACATATCCTGGTGACCAGCGCCGCAGTACTCGTTACACACTACTAGATACTTTCTGGGGGGCATGTTGGCGGGCACCTTCCACGTGATTTCAGCTATGTAGCCGGGGAGTACCATGACGTTGACGTTGGTGCCAGCTATCTGGAAGCCGTGTATTACGTCCGGAGCCGCTATCCTAAACTTCACCTCCATGGGATCCGTGAGGATTATGTTGCGGGGGAGCCACGCGTACCTCAGGCCAATGAGGTTTACGTAGTACCTGCCCTCTTCACATACCACCACGTTGTCCACGACCTTTTTCACGTTGGGGTTGATGCGATCTATGCCGGGCTTCAAAACCTCCAATGCCTTCTCGGCGGGGACCTGCTGTACTGTATAAGGCGTGTTGAGGCCTAGACCCCACGCCGCGTAGGCCAAAGCCGCCAAAAACACAACTAACATGCCGAGGACGAAGAAGGCCCAGATCTTCTCCTCTTTGTGGACCGTCATACTACCCCACGATGCCCCTGCTTAACGCTATTGCGTAGACTGCAAACCAAAGTATTGCGAATATGGTTCCATAGATCAACTAGGTTACGAGAGCGCCCCTCCCCTCTGCCTCTTTCCCAGCAATGTAGATGAAGAGTAGTAAGTATTTTTAAGTTTTTCTTTGATTTCTGTACTAAGCTAAATCAAATTAATAGGCTTATATATACATAAATCTATTAATGCATAACTATGTATGCAGGTTAACATGTTTAACTAGAAGTGTTTTAATCTGCACACCAGCGAGTGCCCTTGGCCCGTGTCCGTGTGACTTATGTTACCGGGGCCTTGAGGGAGCATCACGACAGGTTTCTGGAGGCTCTTCAGCTACTTTACAAAGCTCTAGAGGCTAGAGATGCCGAGGCTCTTTATAAATTGGTCAAGTTTGCCTAAGGCTTCGTGGCTGCGTGCCACCACTCCGTGGAGAAGCTTATCTCACGGGGTTGTGCGCGGCGGGTTCCCATATGAGGGTGGGCCGATTCAGGTCATAGTCTGCGGGCACGGCGTGGGGCGGCTCCTTGCGAGGTGCATGGAGGAGCTCTACCTTGCCTGGAGGTCCGGCGACGAGGGCGCATTCGCCAAGCTTCTAGACGTAGCTAGGCTCTACGCTGACCACATTGCCCAGCATATAGAGAAGGAAAACGGCGTGCTTTTCCCCATGCTGGAGGCGAATATACACGAGGTGGAGAGCGGCAGGTCCGTGGAGGATGCGGAAAGGGAGAACCACCACGAGGAGTGGCTGAAGACGCTGGAGGAGGCAAAGAGGAAGCTCGGCGCATGATTCTTGCGCTGGCCACGGCGCTGATGGTAGCCACGTGGCGGGGACGTATCTCGGCCTCAGAGGCTCGCCCATCGCCAGGTGGGCGGGGGTTCCCATCTCTCTTTTTGAGACGGCTTACTGGACGGCAGCGTATCCCTACGCCCCGCTACTTGCCGCATTCTTCGCGCCGATGCACGTCGCCTGCGCGGCGGCCTATCTGACCAGCTTCTTAGGCAGTTTTGCAACGGAGAGGTGGCTCCGGGCGTACGGCGTCTACGATGCTGTTGAGCTGGCGGCGCTTCTGTACTTGTTGTATCTTACTTTGAGGCCTCTATCTTGAGAACTCCGGGGGCTATTATCGTCTTTTCTACCCTATAGCCGAACTCCTCCAGTAGGCACCGCGCCGCGACGGCGTTTACCTGGACGCTTTCTATGCCGTAGCCTATCCCCACGACGTCTAAGACCACGCTGTTTTCTGTGACGTTGACGTCGAAGCGCTTTGATGGGAGTATCCTGGCCAGATACGGCACCATCGGGGCGACGCCTTTCAAGTCGCCGAAGAGGGCCTTTATGTAGCCGGCAAGCATCTTGCCGGCTTCGCACCAGAGCTGTTCCATGACTTGGCTGTTGATTCTGTACATGTCTGTGATCATTTTGTCGAGGAGGCGGCCGGGTATTGGCACAATCTCCAGCTCGGTCATTATCCTGTAGAACATGAGAAGCTCGCGGACTTGTTGAGTGTTGTAGCCGCTTTTGACCAGCTCCAGGCCGAGCCTCAGCAGTTCGGAGGCCAGGGCGAACTGGGTCATGCCCCGCTCCTCCGCCACCTTGGCCATCTCCTCCGCCACGTCTTTTGCCACGGCAATGTTTACCCGCGTCTGTCTCGAGCTCATGTGCGCTGGGGCACTCATGTATATAAATGTTGTTACCAAGATACAGTCAGTTGGAATGTGTGGACATAAACCTACTGCTGACTAACGCGCCGGGCCTTCAGATACGCAACCGCCGAGACCGTGGCCATCAGGTGGGCTAACACCGCATGGAGAGCCGCCTGGGGCCCAGGGGCCCACGTGTTCTCTAACGCGCCGTAGTACATCAAGACGCCGGTCACGGCCTGCATGGCCGCCGCGGCGAGCAGGACGTGTCTCATCCAGCCGCTTCCATACAGCGCCGCCGCCACGGCTATGGCCACTGCGAGGGTTGCGGCGGCTAGGTGCAGGAGGAGGGGGGCCGACTCCGGCATCGGCGTGGGGGTGTATTGAAACGGAACGCGGTCGATCTTGTGGACGCCGAGTATGTAGGCGCCGGATAGGGAAGCCGCCACGCTCCAGAAGGCGGCGCCGCGTAGGAGGATCCTCCGCCTCCACGTAACTTCCTCCACGGCGAGGGCCAGAGCGAAGAAGGCGGTGAGAAAAGCGAAAAAGTTGTTGATGGGGTATACGAAGTAGGCCCAAGGCTTCGGCACCTCGCCCCCTAGGGCCAGGAGCACCATGCGGCCAGTCAAGGCGGTGGCGACCAGCGACGCGGCGGCGCCCAAGGCGAAGAGAGGCACGTCGCGGCGGCGCCGCAGAGCAGCCGCGAAGACAGCAAACCCAGCGGCGACAGTGGAGAACCTGTGAATAGGCTCGAAGCTGCCAGAGGCCGCCGCCTCGATGAGCCTAAATAAGGCGCCGGGCCACTCGGTGCCTAGGTCAAACCCCTGGCCTAGGCCGGCCGTCAAGGCGCCAGTGAAGGAGGTCCAGAGGACGAGGAAATAGGCAAGCAGGGGAAGTCTCCGCATGGAAAAAAGGTTTTCTGGGTTTTTTACCTTATCGCACGGGGGAGCGACCTCAGCATGTATATGAGGAACACGGCTAAGCCTGCCCCGGCCACTACGTCGCCCGTCAACCTGAGCCAGACGTAGAGCTGTATATCGGGCCTTGCCCAAAAGGCGGGGGTGCCGTCGGGCGCGAAGATCGCCTTTGAGGCCCAGTACCCCAGCTGTTGCGTGGTCATGAACTGGTTAGCCATGAGCAACATGAGCGACATCAAGACCTGGAGGTAGAAGCCGGCCGCCGTCACGACGACGGCGATTTTCAGGCGGAGGAGGTGCGCCTCGCCGAAGGCGCCCGCCGGGAGGAACGCCACGGTCCACATGAACATGGTGGGGACGCCGTAGGCCATGGGCATGGCTAGGTAGGCGTGGACCATGGTGTCCTGGGAGCCGTGGAGGTAGTAGTTCACCACGGGCATGTTTATAAGGCCTGCGCCGAAGGCCACCACGCCTGTGGCGCCGCTGAAGGCGGCGACCATCACGAAGGTGAGGAGCGTCTTCTGGAGCTCCGTCTTGTACTCGCCCCGCCTCCACAGCACCACGGTGTATGCGATCATGAAGCCGAGGGGTATGACCTCCAGCGTGGACATCACCGCGCCTACGTACATCCAGAGACTGGCCTCCTCAGTAGTAGTGGTGCGCGGTCCCTATCATGCCCGTCGCTATTTCAAGCGTTGCATCGATGCCGGCGGCCGCCACGGCCATCTTCGGAGGCACCATGACGGCTATGACGAGGAGGATCAAGAGGATGGGGATGACGATGGCGGGCCAGAAGCCCTCCACGAAGGAGTGGATGATGATCCAGCGGAAGCACTTGTCGATGGTGAAGTGCCACCACGGCGTCACCACGGGAAGGGCCCCGATGAAGGCCCCGAAGGCTGTACCGGCGAGGACGATGGCAAGGATCTTGACGGGGGGCTGTATGGGCTCTGGCGAGGGCTTGGAGACCCTCCACACCGTTAGTGATAGATACGACAGGAGGGCCGCGATCAGCAACAGCCAGAGGGTGCCTTGGCTTATTACGGGCCTCACCTGCGACCCTACGATGACCAGATGGGATCAGGCAGGAGGCGGAGGTAGGAGGCCCACAGGCCTATTAATATGCCGAGGGCGGTCACGGCCGCCGGCGCCGAGCCCGGCGAGGGCCCTTGCCCTGCTAAGCTGGACGCCGAGATAGGGCAACACAAAGAGGGCGAAGGAGACCCAAGAGACGGCGATCCAGAGGACGGCTAGGTTGTAGTGGAGGCCGCGAGCCACGTTGAAGGGCAGTATGTTGTTTATGCCGGAGATGCCGTAGAGCTCCGCCGGCTCTGCGTATTTATGCATCAGGTAGCCGCCTGGTAGCACCTGCACTGAGAGACCCAGAACCGCCAGCATGAAGCCCATGATGGCAAGTCTCTGGGCGGGGCCAGGTGGCGGAAGCTGAAGCGTGCCCTCGGCTCTCCAGTTGTCGAGGAGCTTTATGATGATGTATCCCGCAAGGGGCATGATGACCAGTAGCATCATGAGGAAGGTGGCCCACGTGGCCACCGTGACGTGGATGTTGGGGCCCAATATGCCTAGCATGTACGGAAAGCCGTTGGTATAGTTAACCATCGCGATCATGACGCCCCATGTGAAGAAGGCTACGATCTTCCTGACCTCCACAAGGTTTTTGATGAGGTTCGGCCTTAGGCCAGTGGACTCCGACCTGGGGCCAAACAGCTCGCCGTAAAACTTTACCGCCTCGCCGGAGGCCTTCCAAAACTCGTCGCTGATCACCGCGAATCCTGAAGCTGGCGCAAAAACCGAGGAGGACCTTGCGGTGAGCCGGGGGGTTATGAGATGCTTAGCGTCGGCGTCTGACAAGTAGAAGCCTCTGAGCTCCTTGATCTTGATCTACGTAGAACTTCATGGTGTAGGCGGTGTAGTCTATGCCGAAGTAGCCGCCGAAGCCCAAGAAGGAGCCGTAGTCCAGAAACCCGTATTTCTGAGCCAAGACCTTGCCCTCTATGACGTCTTGGGCCGTGAAGAGGAGCTGGCCGCTCTTAGTCACCACCTGCTGGGGTATGGGCGGCAGGTTGTAAAAAGTCCAGACAGCCATGGCGATGTATACGATATACACCAACATGGTTACGCCAGCCACCAGATAGGTCCCCCCGTTTTTCATGACAAAAAACCCCGCCGAAGTAAAAACTTCCGGTTAACCGCATAAACCAACCCATCCCTCCGTCCACTAATCGGCACCCGCCTCATGCAGTTGCGGCTCTCAGCCGCCACATGACAATATGTACAATTGAGAGGCTACCAAAAGACTTAGAGAGGCATCCCGAACCTTATGGCCGCCCCCAGCACCACAAAAGCTATAGAGATCGCGGTGACGGCGGCCATGTGGAGGAGGAGCAGGCCCCCCACGTCCTCACCCCTCTTGAGCCTAGGTATTAGGCGTAGCTGCGCGTGTAGGGCCATCAGAATTAGGATGACGAAGAGACCCATCTTTATATGCGCCGCCATAGGCCACTTCCCCCACCCGACGTACAGCATCGCCACGCCGGTGGCCGCCGCGAAAATAAGCGAGGGTAGCCCAATCTTCTCGTACCGACGCTCGAAGTCCAGAAGAGAGTTCGTGGTGCCGCGCTTGAGCTCGGCGCCATACGCCATTAACAGGATTATGTGACCCCCAACCCAAACAGTGGCCAACAATACATGTAGCGCCTGCAGTAACTGGTAGACATCCATAAACCTCGTTCACGACTTCACCATTAATATTTTGAGCACCAACCCCACAGCTGAAATAAGCTACAAAGACGGAGAAACGACGCGGTATAATAGCCCAAGTGGAAAATCCACGGCAAACATCAAAGGGACGCCCCCAAGCATGTCACAAGAGAAACCGTAGAGCGACAAGGCCATACATCTCAACAACTAGCCTAATGACTAATTTCAATCCACCAGCCTAAGCAACTATTACGCACAACGTTTTTATACTTGACCGGCGGCAGTTTTGTGGGTGATGTTTCTAGTAGCGTATGACGCTGTTAAGATGGCTGTGGAGCACGTCTTGGGCAAAATCCGGGAGGGTAAGAAGCTGTCCACCGAAGACATCCTCATCCTCTACCTCGGCACCATAGTAGGCGACCTAAAAGAAATAAGAACCGACATAGCAAGACTAGACCACAGAATAGACGAGACAAACAAAAGAATAGACCAGACAAACCAACGCATAGACGAGGTTGCGAAGTCGCTTTCGGCGCGGATAGATGAGACAAACAGGCGAATAGACGAGATAAGCAGAAGCCTATCTGCGCGGATAGACGAGACAAATAAGAGGATTGACGAGTTG
>Ga0081478_139879_pt1 | contig 15212 bp, 12 predicted proteins | sample OctSprmetagenome_FD_70983 | JGI IMG/M metagenome (GOLD analysis project Ga0081478, IMG submission 70983) | Hot spring and microbial mat streamer communities from Octopus Spring Streamers, Yellowstone National Park, USA - T=80-84 v2 (version 2) | ecosystem: Environmental > Aquatic > Thermal... | reverse complement strand
TCCAGGAGTTTGCCAGGTGGAGCACCGTCCCGGTCCTCAACATGGAGGACGACATCTACCATCCGTTCCAAGCGCTGGCCGACATCATGGCGATAACCGATGTGGCCCCCAACCCCAAGGGAAAGAAGTTCGTCGTCTCCTACGCATACTCGGGAGGGCTTAAGCCGCTAGCGGTGCCCCAATCCTGCATCCTGATCGGGACGATGTTCGGGATGGACGTAGTCCTCGCACACCCGCCTGGGTTCGAGCTCGAGGAACACGTGATAAAGGCTGCTAAGGAGAACGCCGACAGGTACGGAGGGAGCTTCGAGATCGTCCACGACATGAAGGAGGCCTTTGAGGGTGCGGACTTCGTATACCCGAAGGCCTGGTCGCCGAAGGGCTTCTTCCCGCCCTACAACAGCAAGGTCGACAAAGAGGGCGCAGTCGAGTACCAGAACAAGTTCAAGCACTGGATATGCACACAAGAGCTTATGGACCTGACCAACGACGGTAAGTACATGCACTGCGGCCCAGCTGACAGGGGACAGGAGGTGACGGACGACGTCATCGACAATCCAAGGTACTCGCTCTACTTCGAACAGGCCGAGAACAGGCTCCACGTCCAGAAGGCCGTGATGGTGATGACGATGGGCTAAGAGTCCCCTGGCCTCACGCCCATCATCAACATCCCTATCGTCTCTATCTCCGCCCGCTCCTTCTCCAAGACCGCCAAAAGCTCTCCCTTGTACATCACGCCTATCCTGTCGCTGAGCGCTATCAGCTCCTCCAGGTCGTCCGAGAGGAGGATCACGGCTGCACCCGAATCCCTCACGCTGAGTATCAGTCTCCTCACGTAGTCCGTTGCTGCCACGTCGAGGCCTTTGGCGGGATATGATGCGAGCAGCAGGACCGGCGTCTGGCGACCGGGGTTAGCGAAGAGCTCCCGGGCGACGATGAGCCGTTGGAGGTTGCCGCCGGAGAGGGTGGAGGCCTTGGCGTGGACGGACCTGGTTACGATCTTGAGCCTCTCGACCAGCTCCCTCGCCGACTCCTCGATAAACCTCTTCCTCAGCAGGCCCCACTTTGAGAAGGGCTCGTAACGGTAGCACTTCAGCAACAGGTTCTCGGCGACCGTGAGTCCTAGGCCGACGCCCTTAACGGCCTCTGGGACGATCATCGAGACGCCCTCCCTCACCAACTCCCTCGTCGGTAGGTTGGTGACGTCCTTTCCGTTGAGGTAAACCTTTCCCGAGACGACCTTCCTGAGACCATAGATGGCCTCGAGGAGCTCGTCCTGCCCGTTCCCCGAGACCCCCGCGATCCCGAAGACCTCTCCCCTCATGACGTGGAAGCTCACGTCCCTCACAGCCACCGCTCCCCTGTCGTCGAGGACCCTGAGGTTCCTGACCTCGAGGACCCTCTCCTCCCTCGGTCGAGCGGTAACTCGGTAGGTCTGGTCTATGCTGCGACCCACCATCAGCGTAACGAGCTCCTCAGCGTTCAGCTCCTCCCTCCTCCTCACGGCCACGACCCGGCCCCTCCTCATCACGGTCACCCTGTCGCAGACCCTCATCACCTCCTCAAGCTTGTGCGTGACCAATACGACCCCCATACCCTGCGCCGCCATCGACCGGATGCTCTCGAAGAGCTGCGCCGTTTCCTGCGGGGTCAGTATCGAGGTGGGCTCGTCGAGGATCAGCACCCTCGCCTTCCTGACGAGGAGCTTCAGGATCTCGACCTGTTGCTTCTGGGAGGCCGTCAGCTGCCAGACGTAAGCGTCGGGGTCGAGGTTCCAGCCGTACTCTTTGATCGTCGAGACGAGAACCTCTCTGAGTTTCCTGTAGTTGAGGACGAAACCGGCCTCCCTCAGGCCGAGCACCACGTTCTCGAGGACGGTGTGACGAGGGATGAGCTTGAACTGCTGGTGGACCATTCCTATTCCCAGCCTGATAGCGTCCTTGGGCGACCTGATCTCGACCCTACTTCCGTCGACGTAGATCTCCCCTTCGTCCTTGGTGTAAAGGCCGTAGAGGACGTTCATCAACGTCGTCTTCCCTGCACCGTTCTCGCCTAGGAGCGCGTGGACCTCACCCGGGTACAGGTCGAAGTCGACGCGATCGTTCGCGATGACCCCACCCGGAAACCTCTTGGTTATCCCCCTCATCGAGACGAGAGGCTTTCGGGGAGGTTCCATGCCCATAAAATTTGTTTCAAACCGCAATTAATAAAAATGGACCACAGAGTTCAGGTTCGGGCTCGTCCTCAGACCACGACGGCCGTCCCCGTCCTCTCCACGCCGTCGATCGTGTGGACCTTTTGGAGTATTAGGTCGCCAAGACCCTTCAGGTCCTCAGCTTCGAGGAGGGCTATCACGTCGTACCTTCCCGTAACTGTGCAGACCGACCTGCATTCGGTGATCCTGGATATCGCTTCGGCCACGTTCCTCGCCTTACCAGGATGAGTCCTGATCAGGACGTAAGCCTGGATTGGCATTTCACCCGATAGAGCCCTTTGAGGGATAAAACATTTCCGCGGCTTCCCGTTGATCAGCAGCACTGTCCCAGGTCACGCTTATCACGTAAAACGCACGATGATGTGCGTGACTTCCATCCCCAGGCTCGGGCTCTACCTCCAGGACATGCACGTGAGGGACATGGTGAGATATGCGCAGATGGCGGAGCGGTACGGCTTCGAGTCAGCCTGGGTCGCCGAGTCGAGGCTCTCGAGGGACGCGATCGTCCCCGTGACCGCTATAGCCACCGTCACAGAGAGGATCAAGGTCGGGGCAGGAGTCATCAATACATGGACAAGGAACGCGGCGCTGATCGCACAGACCTTCGCAACGCTCGACGAGCTGGCCGACAACAGGGTGATGCTGGGGCTCGGCGCTTGGTGGGACCCGCTGGCTTGGAAGGTGGGCATAGAGAGGAAGGAGCCTTTGCAGTGCATGAGGGAGTACGTGGAGGTGATCAGGAGGCTCCTCAGGATGGAGGAGGTCACCTACGAGGGCAAGTTCGTGAAGGCAAGGGGCATCATGCTGGACGTCCTCCACGGGAAGGGTCAGGTCCCGAGGAACGTTCCGATCTACATCGGCGCCACAGGCTTCAAGATGATGGAGTTGGCAGGAGAGATAGCAGATGGGGTGCTCCTGAACTACCTCGTCTCACCGGCTTACAACGACAAGGCCCTCGAGCACATCGAGAAGGGAGCCGAGAGGGCGGGGAGGAAACTCGAGGACATCGACAGGCCTCAGCTGATCGCGTGCTCGATCGACGAGGACGGCGAGAAGGCGATAATGATGGCGAAGAAGCACGTGACGATGACCCTAGGCCAGCAGCCTCACATCATGAAGGCGAGCGGCGTCAGCGAGGACCTGATCGAGGAGGTCCAAAAGGCTATGGGCGGATGGCCGGCCAAGCCAGGCGGGATCGAGAAGGCGATGGAGATAGTTCCCGACGACGTGGTGAGGATGATCACCGCTTCCGGGACACCGTCTGAGGTCAAGGCGAAGATCTTGGAGTACATGAAGCACGGCTGCACCGCACCCTTGATCCTTCTGCTCAGCGGAGACCTCGAGTACGCGATAAAGGCCCTCGCCTCCGTGTGAGGTGGTCTGGACTGACCGCGGAGAGGCTCCTCGTCAAGGGTGGCGTAGTGGTGACTATGGACGAAGCGCTCGGCGTCATCAGCGACGGAGCGGTTCTGATCGAAGGCGACCGGATCGCTGAGGTGGGAAGGGTCGGTGAGGTCGAGAGGGAGGGGAAGCCGGACAGGGTTATTGACGCGAAGGGAGGGTTCGTTCTGCCGGGACTCTTCTGCGGCCACACGCACCTTTACGGCATAGCTTTGAGGGGGGCAGCTCTTAACATCAGGCCTCCCAGCGACTTCCTCCAGATCCTCCAGCGCGTATGGTGGCCGCTCGACGAGAAGCTCACGAACGAGGACGCCTACGCCACAGCCCTTGCGGCATGCATCGAGATGGCCCTCTCTGGGACCACCTGCTTCGCCGACACCTACTCGGCTCCGAACGGCATCGAGAGCTCTCTGGACGCGATCGCTAGAGCTGTGAACGAGGTCGGAATCCGGGGTTTCATAGCCTTCGAGGCGACCGAGAGGAGGTCCCAGGAGGAGGGAGAGAGGGGGCTGAGGGAGAACGAGCGCTACCTGAGGAACCAGAAGGGCAACGCCTACGGCATGGTCAGCATCCACGCCTCCTTCACGGTGACCGACGAGCTCATCAGGAAGGGCGTCGAGGTCTCGGAGAGGTTCGGTTGCCCGATAACGATCCACGTCTCCGAGGGGCCCAACGACGTCTACCACAACATCGAGCGGTACGGGAAGAGGACGGTCGAGAGGCTCGAGGAGGTCGGCGCCCTGAGCAGGAGGTCAGTCCTCGCCCACTGCGTCCACCTCAACAGCAAGGAGATAGCCATCGTCGCCAGGCACGAGGCCAGCATAGCCCACAACCCGATGAGCAACATGCTGAACGCGGTGGGCGTCGCTCCAGTCACTGAGATGCTGGGAGCTGGTGTGAACGTCTGCCTCGGCAACGACGGCTACGTCTTCGACATGCTGGAGAACGTGAGGTCCGCTTTCCTCATCCACAAGGTGAACAGGAGGGATCCGACGGTCCTGAGCCCCAAGCAGGTCCTTGAGATGGTCACGGTCAGGGCTGCAAGGGCCTACGGGATGAGGGACTACGGCTTCATCGCTCCCGGCAATCTGGCAGACCTCGTTGTGCTGAGGCAGAGGCTGATGGCAACGCCGACTACAGGAGACCCGTTCGCCTACATCGTCAACGGAACGTCTGGGGCCGACGTGAGGCACGTGATCGTGGGAGGCAGGACGGTCGTCGAGGAAGGAAGGCTCCTCACCTTGGACCTCGAGGAGGCCGAGAAGAGGATCCTCAGGACGATGGAGAGGCTCTGGGACCGCTTGGGCACATCCCCTCCTGAAGCCGTGGAACCCCTGCGCCTGGGAAGGTGATCCGATGTCAGGTCAGAGGCCGAGGTCCTACGTGGTGGAGCTGGTCTGCTCGAGGTGCGGGACGAGCCACAGGCCTGAGGATGGCCCGGTGATGTGCAGCAGGATGGACCTCGGCAGGCTCGACGTGATCTACGACTATGAGGCGATCAAGGAGGTCCTGAGCAGGCAGGTCATCGAGTCGAGGCCGAGGGAGTTGGGCGTCTGGAGGTACCAGGAGCTGATGCCCGCTTTGAAGGAGTTCGCATCGCCCATCCGAGAGGGTTGGACGCCGATGGTCTTCTCGGGCAGGCTCAACGAGTTCCTCGGGACAAAGGCAATCTACCTCAAGGACGAGACGCGTAACCCCACAGGTTCCTTCAAAGACAGGGCGATGGCAGTGGGCGTCGCGAAGGCGGCGGAGCTCGGGAAGAGGGTGGCCGTCACAGCGTCCAGCGGCAACGCTGCCTCCTCCCTCGCTGCCTACTGCGCCTCCCTGGGCATCTCCTGCTACGCCTTCGTACCCGAAGACGTCTCGATGGGAAAGGCCGCCCAGCTGATCACCTTCGGCGCCAAGCTCTTCAGGGTCAAAGCTGTTGAGGAGGGTAAGGACCCGACGGTCGACCTGATGGTCAAAGCCGTAAAGGCCTTCGGCTGGTATCCGTGCCCCAGCTTCGGTCCCTTCAACCCGTATCAGGTCGAGGGCCCCAAGACCGTGAGCTACGAGGTACTGGAGCAGTTCGGCTGGGAGGCGCCGGACGCGATCCTCGTGCCGACCGGTTCAGGGTGCTTCATCACCGGCCTCTGGAAGGGCCTCAGGGACATGACGGAGCTGGGCCTTCTGCGTGAGGAGGACCTGCCGGTGCTGATACCGGTCCAGCCTGAGGGCAACCAGCAGCTCGTGAGGGCCATCAACTCGGGGACGCCCTTCGAGAGGATAGAGCCCGAGAGGAACCCGAGGTCCGTCGCTTCTGGGCTCCTCGATCCCTTCCCCTGGGACGGAGACGCGGCGATTGAGGGGGTAAAGAAGACTAAGGGCAAGGGAGTGGCGGTCCCTGACGGCGAGATAATGGAGTCGGTCAGGGTACTCGCATCCAGAGCAGGCGTCTTCGCGGAGCCATCCGGTGCTGTGGGCATCGCGGCCCTCAGGCGTCTCCTCGACGAGGGATTCCTGAACAGGTCTGACAGGGTAGTCGTTCTGGTGACCGGGTCGGGCCTGAAAGAGGTAGAGAAGCTCTTGGGAAGCGTCGGCGAGATTCCGCTGATCAGGCCTGAGGTCGATGAGCTGAGGCGCTACCTGGGCTGATTGGCGCTCTGCCTCTTCCTGTGCAGGTATTCGCCCCTTCCTGGCTTCCCCGTGATCTGACCTTCCTCGGCCACCACCTCTCCTCTGGCCACCGTGACGACAGGATAGCCTGTGACCTCGATGCCCTCGTAGATCGAGTGGTCGAGGGCGCTGTGGAGCACGTCCTTCCCAAGCCTCACCTTCCTCTCGGGATCGATGACGACTATGTCTGCGTCCCAGCCTACGGCTATCCTCCCCTTCCTGTGGGAGAGGCCGTAGATCTTTGCGGGGTTGTAGGAGGTCAGCTCGACGAACCTCTCCAAACCAATTAGGCCCTTCCTCACTCCCTCCGAGAACAGTACAGGCACGATCAACTCCGTCCCTTGAACCCCACCCGGTATCTCCCTGAAGTCCTTCGACCTGAGCTTGTGGACGGCGAGGTAGGGAGCGTGGTCGCTGCCTATCACGTCGATCGTCCCATCGGATATCCCCCGCCAGAGGGCCTCCCTGTCCAGCTCGGTCCTGAGAGGAGGCGCCATCACGAAAAGGGGCCCTCTCTCGGTCCTGTAGACCTCCTTCGTGAAGAGAAGGTAGTGGGGGCACGTCTCGCCCCTTGCCCTGACGCCGGACCTCTTCAAGGCCCTCAGCGAGGAAAGGGCGGCGGCCGACGAGATGTGGACGACGAGGAACTCCACACCCGTGACCGTTGAGATGAAGCCTATTCTGTTGACTGCCTCCGCCTCAGCGTAATCGGGCCTGCTCGACTCATAATGCGCCACGTCCGTCCTCCCCTCGAAGGCCAGCTCCTCCGTCGCCCGAGCTATCATCTCCTCGTTCTCGCAGTGGCAGAGCATCAGCACGTCCATCGCCGCCAGCTCCCTCGAGAGCCTGATCAGGGAGCCGTCGTCTATCATCAGGCCCCTCGCCCTGTAAGCCGTGAAGACCTTGACGGATGAGACGCCCCTCTCCTCGACGAGTCGCCTCAGCTCGGTGATCCTCTGACCGTTGACCTCGAGGACGCAGACGTGGAGACCGAAGTCAACGATGGCCTTCCCTTTCGCGACCTTCAGCCTCTCCTCGAAGGCCTCAACGAGGGACTGACCCCTCATCGGTGTCACGAAGTCGATGACCGTCGTCACGCCGCCTGCCGCCGCGCTCTCCGTCCCAGTCCTGAAGTCGTCGGCAGTCCTGATACCTGGCCCGTAGTCCATCTCGAAGTGGACGTGTCCGTCTATCGCTCCAGGGACGACCAGCTTGCCCGTGCAGTCGATTACCCTGTCAGCCCTCTCGTCGACGACCTTCGCGAGCTTGACGACCTTGCCTCCCTCGATCGCGATCTCGCATTCCTGCGTCCCCGAAACGTCCACGACCTTGCAGTTCTTCAGGACTAGGTCGTACGTCGTCACCAGGCCCTCACCGAACAGCGTTCACGCAGGAAGTACCTCGATGACCGGATCGAGGAAGCGCTGGTTCGTTACGTCGAAGAGGCCCATGTCGGTGATCCTGTAGGCTGGGATGACGGAGAGCGACATGAGCGAGACGAGCGGCATGTAAGGGTGATCTATGGCGTCCAGCTTCCTCAGAGCCTCCCTGAACGCCCTCATCTTCCCGGCCATCACCTCCACCGGCTCCTCCGACATCAACCCTGCTACCGGGAGCTCGATCAGTGCGAGGACCTTTCCGTTGAGGGCCGCGGCCATCCCACCACCCGCCCTCACCACTTCGTTCGCAGCTACGTACATGTCCGACGGGTCGGTCCCGACGACGGCGAGGTTGTGCGAGTCGTGGGCCACAGTGGTGGCCACAGCGCCCCTTCTCAGCATGTTCCTCACGAAGCCGACCCCGCTCTTGCCGTGCTTCCCGTGCCTCTCGATCACCTTCATCAGCGCCACGTCACCAAGTACTGGCCTGCGGTTCCTAACCTCAACGACGGCCTCCGAAGCCTTTGTCACGATCATCTGGAGGAAGTTCCAGGCCACGTCGCCCTGAACCTCCTCGGGCCTCGGGAAGTCGACCACCCTGACCCTCATCCTTCCGTTCTTGATCGGTGCTAGGAACTCGAAGTCCTCGGGCCTCAGGCTCCTCACCTTCACCGTCCCATATGCCCTCCTGTCGAAGGGTCTTCTTTCGAGGTTGACAATCATCTTGCCTTCCTTGGCGACGGGGACGCCGTTCGAGACCACTAGATCTACCTCGACCCTCCTGAGGTCCTTGAGGACCACGACGTCCGCGAGCCTGCCCGGAGCTATCGCACCTATCTCCCTCATCCTCATGTGCTCAGCCGGCCTGAGGGTCGCGCTCCTTATCGCCTCGACCTCGTCCATCCCCGCCTCTATCATCGACCTGATCACGAAGTCCAGGTGTCCTTTCTCGAGGAGCGTGTCGGGCATCACGTCGTCCGTCACGAAGATCACCCTGTTCCATCCGCTAGGCACGGACTTCAGGGCCTCCACGAACCTCTTGGTGTCCAAGATGTAGGGGCCCCTGAGCTTTACGTACATGCCCCGCCTCAGCTTCTCGAGCATCGATTCGACCGTGAAGTTCTCGTGGTCTGCCTCTGGGCCTGCAGCGATATAGGCGTTCAGCCTCGCACCTGAGAGGAGGACGCAGTGGCCGTCGATGACGGCGTTCTTCCTCCATCCCAGCTCGAGGATCCGCATGAACTTCTCCTCCCCTCTCAGAACCGCCTCGAAGTCCATCACCTCGCCCAGCCCAGCTATCCCGTCCCAACCGAGCGCCTCCTCGATGTCCTCCGGCGTCACCTCAGCGCCGGCGGTGACCGCGTTCGATTCGGGAACGCATGTAGGCATGAAATAGTAGATCTTCATCGGTAGCCCCCTCGAGTTCTCCAGCATCATCTTGACCCCCTCCTTCCCGAGGACGTTCGCTATCTCGTGCGGGTCAGCTACGACGGTGGTGGTGCCGTGAGGAAGGACGGCCTCTGCGAACCTCACTGGCGTCACCATGCTGCTCTCGATGTGTAGGTGGGTGTCGATGAAGCCGGGCACCGCGACTCCCTGAGCCTCGATGACCCTCTCCGCCTTCCGCTCCTCCATGCCGAGGTAGACGATCCTGTCCCTGTAGACCCCGATGTTGAGGTCCTCAATCTCGCCGGAGAAGACGTTCAGGACCTGTACGCCCTTGATCAGAAGCGTCAGGTCCCTCAGCCCCTGCGCCGCCTCGACGAGCTCCCTTATGCTTAATGCAGACCTCACACCTCTCACAATCCACTACCGGGATTTTTAGATAGAGGAATCGGTTCAACCTGCCGGTCCGGGACCTCAGTTGTCATGCGGTAGGTCTAATACGGACTCGGAGCCGCTTCGAGGGGAATGGGCGACCCGAAGAGGCCGAGGAAGAAGTACGAGACGCCGAGGCACCCGTGGCGCGCCGACAGGTTGATGGAGGAGCTCCGGCTCGTCGGAGAGTACGGCCTGAGGAACAAGAGGGAGCTCTGGAGGGCCCAGGCGATCCTAAGAAAGTACAGGAAGATAGCGAGGAGCCTCTTCGTCCTGACCGGCGAGGAGAGGGTTCGGAGGGAGTCGGAGCTCATCAGGACTTTGGCGAAGTACGGGCTTATCTCCGAGAACGCGACGGCCGACGACGTGCTCAGGCTCACGGTGAGGGACATCCTCGAGCGGAGGCTCCAGACCCTGGTCTACAGGCTCGGATTAGCCAAGACCATCTACCAAGCCAGGCAGCTGATAGTCCACAGGCACATAGCGATCGGCGACCAGATCGTGAACGTTCCCGGCTATTTGGTGAAGAAGGAGGAGGAAGGCAAGATCAGGCTTCTGCTCCGTCCGAAAGCCGAATCCGCTCCGGCCCAGTAAGGGCCCGTCAACAAACAAACACAAATGAATAACGCTTTGTAAGTTGTTCTATAGGGTTGGACGCAGTTAGAGAGAGGACCACCATTGCGGTCAGGCGGGAGGTGGCCGAAAAACTATCGGAGTTGGCGAAGGAGAGGAAGTCCTCGGTCTACGCCTTAGCCTCCAGCATCCTCGAGCAAGGGATCGAGGTAATCAAAGAGAGCGGGAGCGACTCGGTGATCTCAAACCTCTGGCGGGTCTACAAGGTCCTCCGTGACGCCGACGCGGTGGTCCTGCCCTCCTACTTCATGGACGCGCTGATCAAGGAGCTCTACAACTACGACAGGAAGAAGCTCTTCTCCCTCTTCAGCCAGCTGGGGAGGGACGTCGGCCTCCTGATGAAGACCTACGCCTCGAGCTTCGAGGAGCTCGTGAGCCTCGCAACGCTCTTCTCCTACTTCTTCCCGCTGAAGAGGGTCGAGCTGAGGAACCTCGGGAGGGACGGGCTCGAGATATCGGTCGTTGGCATAGGCGAGTCGGTCGAGACGACAGAGGCAGTCTCGGTCGCGGCCAAGGAGATGCTCTCGGTCTTCGGGGTAGAGGTCGTCAACCAGACGGTCACGAGGGGTGTGATGAAGCTCGTCGTGAAGCCGAAGGCCAACAAGCAGTGAGCGCTTGAAGCTCACCCGATGAAGGCCTCGTGGACAGCCCTCACGGCCTCATCAGCGTCACGCTCCTTCACGACGAAAGAGATGTTGAGCTCCGATGAACCCTGAGCGATCATCCTGACGTTAATCCCCTTCTCAGCGACCGCGGTGAAGACCCTGCTCGCAACGCCTGGAGTCCCCTTCATCCCCTCACCGATCACGGCTATCGCTGCGACGTCCCGCTCCACCTCCAGCTCTCCCCCTCCCAGCTCTCCGATGACCTCTCTCTCGAGGCCCCTGACGACGATGTCAGTCATGGGTCTTGGAAGGACGACCGAGATCGAGGCGCTCGAGACGCTCTGCGAGATCATCAGAGGAACGACCTTCAGCTGCTCGAGGACCGCCAAAACCCTCGCGGAGAGGGCACCGCCCTTGAGGACGTCTCCCTTGACGGTCAGCATCGAGACGTTCCTAGTGAAGAGGACCGCCTTCGTGACGCCCATCTCCTTATCTGTGGAGTCGCAGATCACCGTCCCCTCCGCACCGGGGTTGAAGGTGTTCTTGATCCTGATGGGAATCCCCTTCTCCTTAGCCGGTAAGATGGTCCTGATCTGGAGGCCCTTCGCGCCGAAGTAGGCCATCTCAACTGCCTCCTCGTAGGATATCCTCCTGAGGACTTTGGCGGTCCTGACGACCCTCGGGTCCGCTGACATCATGCCGTCGACGTCGGTCCAGAGCCAGACCTCCTTGGCGTCGAGCGAGTAGGCGATGAGCGTCGCTGTGTAGTCCGATCCGCCCCTCCCCAGCGTTGTGGTCACTCCGTCCCTGTTGGCCGCTATGTACCCGGTAACCACAGGCACCTTTCCGTCGGAGAGGAGCTTGCCGAGGCGCTCCCTCAGCAGCTGGGCTGTCAGGGGCATCAACGGGTTGGCGTTACCGAAGGCGTCGTCGGTGACGATTCCAGCCTCCCCTCCCTCGAGGTAGACCGCATCTACCCCCATCGACCTGAGGGCACCCCAGAAGATCTTCGTCGAAAGCCTCTCGCCGAAAGATGCGATCAGGTCCCTCGTCCTCTCTGTGACCTCCCGCAACAGCGAAGCGCTCGTCGCCACCTTCTCGAGCTCCTCCGTCCTCGCCGTCACGAACGACTCGACCTCTCTCCTGACGTCGACGTCGTCGACCGCTTCCCTGCAGGCCTTGAGGTGTTCCTCCCTCAGCTCCCTCACCGTCTCGATGGCCTTCTGGGCATCTCCCCTCGAGGCAGCATCGGCCACGGCCATCAAACGGTCGGTCGTGTGGCCCATCGCTGAGCAGACGACGACGAGGTCCCGGGTCCTGAGGGCCTCCGCTACCAGCTTGGCTGCGTTTCTGATCAGCTCGCCGTTGCCGAGGGACGTCCCGCCGAACTTCCAGACCTGCAGCTCCCTCATCCGGAGACCCAGGTTTTCGGTTCCCGAGCTAATGATAACCCTGACCGCGCCCTGCACTCATCAGCGGAAAATCACCAAATATCACCGGGTCCTCGAACGGACGAGGGGGCTTGGCTAAGGTCTGGATCTACGTCGCGGTCTTCGCTGCGCTGGTGGTGCTTACAGTGCTGGAGCTTGTGATCTTCTTCCAGCCTCTGCCGAGGGCCGTGGTCGACGCATCGATAGTCCTGCTCGCAGGAGGGAAGGCGGTGCTGATAGCCCTGTTCTTCATGCATCTAGCCTATGAGCCCAGATCCCTCTCGAGCCTCGCCGTCCTCGGGATAGGAGCGGTCGTCGCCTTCCTGCTGCTGTCCGTGCTCTCCCTCGCTGGCGTCCAGTTCATACCCATCAGGTGATGGTGATGAGCAGCGCCGGCTACGTCGCCCTGATCGCATCGGTTCTTGGCCTGCTCGTGCTCGTGTTGTTGATCCTCCGCCTCACAGGGCAGCTCTGATTTTCCCATCAACTTCCCTTTCTTAGCTCAGGGATCGCTAAGCTCGACTCTGAATTTTTCCGGCTCTCCGCCGCGTCACCTCCTTCACAAAAATTGCCAGAATGGTGTTCCGATGCTCTTTCGACATGACGTGCGACCGACGGAGGCGTTCTCTGCGACGAATCCCAGAAAATTGCGGGCCCGCCGGGACTCGAACCCGGGACCTCCGGCTTTCCGCTCCGGTGATCCGCAGGCCGGCGCCCTATCCATGCTAGGCCACGGGCCCTGACCCTTGAACGTTCGGAGGATCTCAAAAACTCCGCATCCACTAGCTCTTACGTTGCCTTTTATGGTCGCTACAGGAGGGGGGTCGAGGGGACGCACATATTTAACGAGGTCGGGAGCCCGGAACGTGGGATCACCGATGGCGGTCCAGAAGGCGCTGCTGAGGCCGAGGGAGAAGAAGGCGAGGGAGATCGAGCTCCTCGAGAAGACGTTCAGGGAGAACGCGGTGGTGATGGTCCTCGACCTCACGAGGACGAGCACCGACGTCCTCCAGCGCTTCAGGTCCTCCTTCAGGGGAAGAGCCACTATCAGGGTCGCCAAGAAGACGTTGGCAACCATAGCCGCGGAGAGGGCAGGGAGGAAGGCGCTCGCCGAGCTCCTGAAGGGGCTGAAGGTGCCCGTCGGATTTATAGCCACCGACGTCAACCCGTTCCGTCTCAAGCTGGAGATCGACAGGGGAAGGATCCTTACGCCTCCGAAGGCGGGAGAGAAGGCGGACATAGACGTGGTCGTTCCACCGATGAACACGGGCATCCCTCCAGGCCCCATCCTCTCGGAGTTCGGCAAGTTGAGGATACCGACGAGGATAGAGGGAGGCACGATCTGGATTGCGAAGGAGACGGTGGTCGCCAAGAAGGGCGACGAGATAAGTCCGGCCCTCGCAAGCCTCCTCGCCAAGCTCGACGTCCCCGCCGTCTACAGGGGCCTCAGCGTGATAGCGGCGGTCGACGGTGAGGTGGTCATCAGGCCCGATGACTTGACGCTAGACCTCGAGGCCTTCAAGAAGGACCTCGCATCGGGTTACGCCACCGCCAGAACGCTCCTGATAGAGCTGGGCATACCGGAGCCGGAGGTGATCGGAGACATCTTGGCTCTTGCCCACCGCAGGGCGATCGCTCTGGCCACGGAGGCCGGGTACGTAACGCCGGAGACCGTAGAGCACGTCCTGAGGGTTGCGGAGGCGAGGGCACAAGCGCTGGCGAGGCTCATCGGCGCCTGAGGCTCCTTATCGCATCGGTGAAGGCGCTGTAAAGTTCTCCGACCTTCGTCCCTGTCACCTCGCCCCTCAGCCCCCTCTCCGAGGCCTCTACCCTCACGTCCCCTCTCCACCCGCTCATGCGCTGGGCCAATTCAGCCGGTGATAAGCTGAGGTTGAGGGCCTGCCTGTTCAGCGATGCGCGGAACTCGAGGCGGTCGTCGACCGATCTGATCAGGAGAACGACGGCGGGGAATTGCAAGGTCGAGACCTGCTGGAGCATCTCCTCTATCAGCAGCTCGTTTCTGGACCTCGTGAAGTCGAATATCACCCTCACCCCCTCCACATCCTCTTCCTTCTGGTACTTCCTGAAGGAGAACCAGTACCTCGCCGCCGCCGAGTAGTGGGCCCTCACGTACTCCAGGTGCCTGGCAGGGTCCGTAGGATCTTCTGCCTCCATGGATCTGAACAGTTTCTCGGCGAAGGTGCTGATCTCGCGCTCTGCCTTCTCAGAACGCTCCGCCCTCCCCTCGAGCTCCGAGATCTTAGACTGAACATACTCGAGGGCAGCGGGCCCGGCAGCGAACTCGATCCTCACGACGCCGTCAGCGATCTTCTCGGTCCCGATGACCTTGATGAAACCGACCTCCGAGGTGTTGGCGCAGTGGGTCCCACCGCAGGCCTCGGCGTCCCAACCTTGGATGTTCACGACCCTGACCTGACCTGCAGGCGCCTCTCCTCCCTGGTAGAGCGTGAAGCCGAAGAGCCTCTCGGCCTCGTGCCTGTCGTACCATCTGACCTCAACGGGCAACCTCTTGGCCACCACTTCGTTCGCCACCCTCTCTATTTTGGCAACGTCCTCCGGGGTCAGCGGCTTGTGGTGGCTGACGTCGAGCCTCGCCCTCCTCTCCTCCTTCCTCGCGCCCATCTGCCACGCGTGCCTTCCGAGGACCCTCCTGACGGTCCCGATCAGTATGTGCGTCGCAGTATGGTGGCGCATGATGCTGAGCCTCCTCTCCCTGTCGACCGAGCCCCTGACGACCTCACCGGGTGAAGGCAGAAGGCCATCTACGAAGTGTACGATAACGCCATCGTAGGACTGGACGTCCACCACTTTGCACTCGCCCCTGCTGTGGTAGATCGTTCCGGTATCGGCCACTTGCCCCCCTCCCTCAGGGTAGAAGCATGTGGCGTCGAGCACAACCATGCCGTCCGCTGCAGCGAGCACCCTCGCCTCGAACTCCGTCCTGTACTGGTCCTGGTAGTAGAGCCTCTCCGTCGCCGGCAGTCCCTTGATCAGGGCCCTCGCCCTGCCCTCCCTCGGGTCCTGCTGCTCCTGCCTCTGGGCCGCGGTGAGGTGC
>Ga0081478_136647_pt1 | contig 15264 bp, 14 predicted proteins | sample OctSprmetagenome_FD_70983 | JGI IMG/M metagenome (GOLD analysis project Ga0081478, IMG submission 70983) | Hot spring and microbial mat streamer communities from Octopus Spring Streamers, Yellowstone National Park, USA - T=80-84 v2 (version 2) | ecosystem: Environmental > Aquatic > Thermal... | reverse complement strand
TGCTCTCCTACCTGACTTGGCACGCCATCAAGGTCATCGCTGAGCGACTTGGTCCCGACCATGTGCTCTTCCCATCACTGCTCGGTCAACCCCTTGTTGACTTTTGGCTCGCTCATGAAAAAGATGTGCCGATTGAGAAGTCATCAACCGACCGATTTGACCAATTGCGTTTAGCGACATTGCCCAACCGCTTTTTTGCCATCGTCCCTGCTGAGCAGGCAAAAAAGTTGGCAGTGCAGGCTAAAGATGCTGTGAGAAAGGAATGGCATCGGCTGGCGGAAATCGTTTGGCAGGGAATTTGCCAACAAGTCCCCGAGTTTGCAAAGGCAAAGCCCATCTGGGATCGGCAGTTGGCGCAGTTTCCCGAAATTTACTGGGCGATTTACAGGTGGGATGAGATGCCACAAAAGATTGCCGAACTCTTTCGGCAACTGACAGGTAGTGAACGATTTGTCAAGTGGCTTGAAGCCACGAAAGGCGCTTACGAGCACAATCAAGGTTCGGTTTACGCTGCCTGTTATGAGTTGACCGAACGGGCGCTGGGTGCTCGGAAGGCACTGCGGGATTTCTGCGACCGCAGCGAACCTGCAGGCAAATGTTCCCTTTGCGGCGAACGGCAGGCGTTAAGCGATTTGGATGCTCAGGTGGCGCAAGACTGGTGGAATCGTGAAAAGGAGTTTTGGAGCAAAGTGGCAAAAGCATTTGTCGGCGATGTGGACAGTGATGGAAGTGAACGCCTTTGTGCCATCTGCACTATCAAGCGCTTCGCTGCCAAATTCGTCTTTGCCGAAGAGTTGCGCATCTCAACCGAATTTCCGTCCACCGACAGCATCGCCGCCGCCACTTTCGTGAAAGCGCTTTTTGAGCGATGGGAAGAAGTCAAGAACTACATCAAAGATTTGCTGGACACCATAAGCCGACAACCTGAATGGCATCGCATCGCCTTTGTCGGGATGGGCATTCAGAAGTTGAAGCAGAAAGCGAAAGAGTTGGATGATACTGCGCGTGAGCTGATAAAGTTGGATGGCGAATGGCTGTTCGCCGAAAGTTATGACCCTAAACGCATCCAACGGGCGCATGGCATTGTGGTGAGCGAGGAAGTTACCAAACGGTTGCGGGAAGAGGTGTTGCGGAAACTTTACGAGAAGATTGCTCGTCCCAGCGACTATTACGCCGTTTTGTTCATGGACGGTGACCAGATGGGCAAGTGGCTGAGTGGGACGCATGAAAAGTTGCCGAAGTTCGCCGAAATCTTGCATCCGCAAGTTCGGGCGCAACTTGAAGGGCAGTCAAACTGGCAAAAGGTGCTTGAAACGCAACGGTTGATGTCGCCGTCATTGCACGCTGCTATCAGCGAGGCGCTTGCGAATTTCGCCCTGAAGGCTGTGCCTTTCGTCGTGGAGGAACTTCATACGGGAAGACTCGTTTACGCAGGTGGCGACGATGTTTTGGCGCTTTTGCCCCTTGTGGATGTTCTTCCTGCAGCGCGCAAGTTGCGGGCTCTCTTTTCGGGCGAAGCGAAACGACTTGGCAATGACATCTTGGTGGAGTTTGGAAGCGCGCAATGGACTGGATGGCTTGAATGGGAAGGACGAAAACTGCTCACGATGGGCAACCGCGCAACTGCCAGCATTGGCATCGTCGTTGCCCATCGCCTTCACCCGCTCAGGGATGTGCTTCGTCAAGGGCGGGAAGCGGAAGAGGACGCCAAAGAACTCTATGAGCGGAACGCCATTTGCGTTCGCTGGCTCAAGCGCTCAGGCGAACAAGTGCAAATGGGCGCAAAGTTTTTCTATCCCGACCACTGCATCAACGACACCTTGCAAGTCTTGATGGAGTTTGCCGAGTTGATGCGGACAAAAATTTCGCGTGGGTTTGCGACCGACCTGATGCAAGAGTCTTTTGCGCTGGCGGACTTGGATGAGAAAGCGCAAGAAGCGGAATTGCGGAGGTTACTTAAGCGCCGCAGCGAACTCAGCGACGACCAAATCAAGGATTGGGCACAAAAACTTGCCCGCCTTGCGGTTGCCCTTGACACTCACGCTGACCGCAGCGCCGATCCCTTTGACCTGACGCGTCCGCAACGGGGCATCGTGGAACTTGGCAAGTGGCTGACCTTCCTGAGGTTTCTGACGGGAGGTGGCGAGTGATGCAAATTGTCATCCGACCGATGGATGTTTGGCTCTTTCGCGACGGCAAACCTTTCACGGCTGGCGAAGACCACGCAGCGGAAACCCTTTTCCCGCCGTCACCTTTCACGCTGCAGGGAGCAATTCGGACGAAGGTGCTTGCGGATAAAGGCGTCAACTTGGCTGAGTTTGCAAAAAATGGTGAACGAAATCCCGACCCTGATGTTGGCTACGGCGAAAACTTCGGAAAGTTGCGTTTACGCGGACCGCTTTTGATGTGCTGCAAAGATGGCAAATGGGAACGGCTCATCCCGATGCCCACCGATATCGTTAAGGTGGGCAACCGTTACGAGTTGCTCCGACCCAATCTTGACTTGCCTTTCACGACGAACTTGCCCAACAAAAGTCTGCGACTTTTATGGGCGCGAACGGGCGAGCGCATCTCGGAGGCAAAAGGCTGGCTTCCCGAAAGCGAATGGGAGCGTTACTTGCGAGGGCAAGCGCCTGAACAAGTCGTCACTTCGGGCAAGTTGTTCGCCTTTGAACCGCGCTTTGGCATCGCTATTGACGCCGACAAGGGCACAACCGAGGAAGCGATGCTCTATCAGGCGCGCTTCGTTCGGCTCACGAAGGAAACGGCGCTTTGGGCGGAAGTGGACGGTGTTTCATTGAGCAAGAAAGGCTTTTTGCGCTTCGGCGGCGAAGGGCGGGCAGCAGTCTATGAGGCGCTTTCGCAGCAAGAATCACTCCGACCACTTTCGCAATTCAACTTCGCTTCCAACTTCAACCGCTTCAAAGTTGTGCTTGTCACGCCTGCTTGGTTTTCGGGCGGATGGCAGCCGAAGGATGGCGATTGGTCAAAAGTTTTCGGCGCATCGGTTCAGTTGGTGGGCGCAGCCGTCCCGCGACCGCTGCTCTTAGGTGGCTTTGATGTTGCTAAAGGCGTTCCCAAACCGATGCGCGCTTTCGTTCCTGCGGGTGCTGTTTACTTCTTTGAAGCCGATGAACCCGTGCAATTTCCCGATGATTTTGCTTTCACAGAAACGCCCGATGAGGTGAGACGACAAAACGATAATGCCAACGCATGGGCGCAAATTGGCTTGGGCGCTGTGCTGATTGGCGTTTGGTGAAGCCATCGCACGGAGGTGAAGGGCAGTGTTTGAGAAAGCGGCGATGCTGTTCCTTTACTGCGAGACGCCTGTCCACGCAGGGACGGGCACGAGTTTGAGCATCGTTGATTTGCCCATCCAACGAGAACGCATCACGGGATTGCCCATCGTTCAGGCATCCAGCTTGAAAGGTGTTCTGAGGGGTGAAGTTGAACGGTTGAAAGGCAAACAAATCGCCGAGGCACTTTTTGGTCCAGAAACGCAACGCGCCCACGAGCATGCAGGTTGCGTCAGCCCGCACGATGCCCGTTTGCTTTTGTTTCCCATCCGCTCCCTTGTTGGCGTCTTTACGTGGGCAACTTGCCCATTTGTGCTGGAACGGTTCAAGCGGGAGATGATTGCCGCTGGCTTTCAAATAGGCTGGCAAGTTCCCAATCCCGCCAACAGCCAGCAAGCCTTGGTGGCTCACGATGACACGATTGTTGCCGATGGGAAAGTCGTGTTGGAAGAGTTCGCCTTCAAAGCCCAGCCAAGTGAAGAAACGAAAAGTATCGCTGAGTGGTTGGCGAAAAATGCCTTCCCGCAAAGCCCTGAATATAAGCCCTTCCGCGACTGGCTTCCACAGCGCTTCGTCATCTTGCCTGACGACGCTTTTCGGGATTTCACCCAGTTGGCGACGGAGGTCATCGCTCGCATTCGGTTGAAGCCTGAAACGAAAACGGTTGCTGAGGGCGCTTTGTGGACTGAAGAACACCTGCCCAGCGAGACTTTGCTTTATGCTCCCATCTTCGTCAGCAAACCGTTAGCGCCAAATGCCGATCAGTTAGGCTTAACTGACAGCGACGCAGTGCTGCAAGCATTGAGTGACTTGCGACTTGACCGCCTGCAAATCGGCGGCGATGAAACTGTTGGGCGGGGCATCGTGAAGGTGCGATTGAATGTCCCGACTTCGTGAGGAGGTGACCGCCATGCCATCGGCGCTTCGGACATTGGAGCAAGAACGAGCCAAGCACGCATGGGATTGTGTGCAGAACTGCCTTAACCAAGCCATTCAGCAACTTGAACAAGCCATTCAGGAGTTGGAAGCGGAAATTGCTCATGAGGCAGACCGTAATCGGCAGGAAAACCTGAAAAAGCGGCGCAAGGAATATCAGGACCGGTTGCAAAACCTTCGGAGCGAAAAAGGTGGTGACGAGTGGAAGGGCAAGTATGGCTCGGTAGTGCGCAAACTGCCTTCTTACATTTTGACCAACGGCTTAGGGCAAACGCTGGCGTTTTTGAAGGCGAAAGGCAAGGGCGAGCCGGGCAACGAACATGAAGTCCTTTATCGTCACCTTGCCGATTGGGTTGGCAGGAAGGTTAACGCAGATGGCGACCTTTTGAATTGGCTTGTCAACACTGCTACCAGCCAGCAATATCGTTTGGCGACGATGGAAGCGTTGGCGCTTTTACAGTGGCTCAAGCGCTTCGCTGAAGCCGAATTGCCCAAAGGGAGGGAGGAGTGATGGGACGGCGACAACAACCGCAAAGACAACAACAAAGGCAACAGCAACCCACACCGCCGCCTTGTGACCATTTGCCACAATCGGTTCGCCAAATTTGGCAGCGAGTTTGGAATGACCCACGCTGCAAGAACTTGTCGCTCCTTCTTGATCGCTATGCTCCGTGGCGCAAAGAACGAGAAGGCGCATGGGACATGAGGATGCACTACCGAAGGGGAGACCGAATAGAGGAAGCAACAGGGCAGGGAGCGAAAGGGCTATGGTTAAGGGACGATGAGCGAGAGTTGGTGGATGCTCCCATCAAACCCAACTCACGAATTGACGAGCGGCTATTAGAAGCCTTTGAGAAGCGTTGGCGATCCCTGCTTGAGTGGTATTGCCATCGTGGCTACAAAGTTCAAAAGTTCTGCGTTCGTCCTGTCTGGCGTTTCGTTGTCGGTTTGGGAGCGGCGCATGTTTTGGAGACGGGCATAACTTTGCATCGCTTGTTCGGATTGCCCATCATCCCAGGGAGCGCTTTGAAAGGCGCTGCAAGGACTTGGGCGCTACTCAAACTGGCTGAAGAGTTGGGAGTTCCAATCCTTTCACCAACGGAGGCTGCAGCCAAGTCTCAAACTCCACTGGAAAAGTTTGAAGCCGTAATCTTGAGCCAAGAGAGCGAGAGGGAGCAAGCAGCGCTATTGTCGCAACTGCTCCAAGACAGCACCATACCCGATGAAGCACCGATACGCAACCTGAGCCCGCAAGAATTGCGTGAAAAGTGGCAACCGTTCTTTGAAGTCTTCGGAAGCACAGAACGGGCAGGGAGCGTCATCTTCTTTGACGCCATTCCGCTTGAAGTGCCCAAGTTTCAACTGGACATCATGAACCCGCATTATCCGAACTACTACAAGCCAGAGAAAAATCCACCTGCCGATTGGGAATCGCCCAACCCTGTCTTTTTCCTGACGGTGACCGAAACAACATATCGCTTTGCCATTGCAGCCCGAAGCGAGCAAGGCAACCGCTTGCTTGACCTTGCCGAAAAGTGGCTCAAGGGAGCGTTGGCGGACCTCGGCATCGGCGCTAAGACCAGTGCCGGTTACGGATTTTGGGATGTTTCCTGAGGCAAAGTCGGTAGCCCTGCATCAAAATAACTTCTGCGAGTGACGGTGACTCCCGAACCTGAAACCGAGGTGACCGTTATGCTTATCGGCGTCGTGGCGATTCAAGGTGATTTCGCTGAGCATATTGAGATGCTTCATCGTTTGGGTGTTGAGGCTAAGAAAGTCAGGTTGCCACAGGACCTTGAAGGGGTTGACGGCGTTATCATCCCTGGCGGTGAGAGCACGACTTTGGGAATTGTGGGGAACCGTTACGGTCTCTTGGATGCGTTGCGGGAGAGAATACTTGACGGGCTTCCAACTTTCGGAACATGCGCTGGGGCTATCATCTTGGCGAAAACGATTTTGGAAAGTGACCAACCGCGCATTGGGGTCATGGACATCGTGGTGAACAGGAACGCCTATGGTCGGCAAAAAGATAGTTTCGAGGCGAACATCTTCGTGCCGAAACTCGGGGAAGTTCCGGTGAGAGGGGTTTTCATCCGGGCTCCTGTCATTGAGGCAGTGGGTGAAGGCGTTGAGGTGCTGGCTGAGTTGGATGGCAAACCCGTTTTCGTCCAGCAAGGCAACATAATTGCCACGACTTTCCATCCCGAACTGACCGATGACACCCGCATTCATCGCTACTTTCTGCGAATCTGCCAAGAGGCTTAGCGGAGAAAGGGGTTGCATCGGGTGAACTCTGTGGGCTTGCTTCAACTCCTTTTACTTGCCGTCGTTCAAGGCTTGACAGAATTTTTGCCGGTCTCAAGCAGCGGGCATTTGGCTCTGCTTGAGCATTGGCTCAAAGTTCCCGAAGAAGCGAGGTTGTCGGTGACCGTTTTCCTGCATTTGGGAACTCTCCTTGCCCTGCTCGTTTACTTCCGAAGCGACTTAGCGCTGATGGTTCGCGGGGTCTTCAAGGGCGACAAAGAAGGTCAGCGCCTGCTCGGTTATGTTTTGCTCGCTAACATTGCGACCGCAATTCTCGCCCTTTCCCTTGAACGGAGGGTTGAACAAGCCTTCGGTTCTCCAAAATTTGTGGCGTTGTTTTTGATGTTGACCGCATTGCTCCTGTTTTCAAGCGAGCGATTGACCGCCAAAAAACAGAATGCCCAACCTATCGTCTGGTGGCGTGCGTTGGTAATCGGTGTGGCTCAGGGGTTGGCTGTTTTCCCAGGCTTATCTCGTTCGGGGACGACTATTTCGGCTGGTCTTTTCTGCGGTTTGGGGCGGGAGCAAGCAGGCAGGTTCGCTTTTGTTGTCGGGATACCAGCAATGCTTGGCGCTAATTTGCTGGAGGCAAAAGACATTGCGGGGTTGGCTGTAAGCGTATGGGCACTCTTTCTGGCAACAGTTGTCGCTTTCGGTGTCGGTTTGCTGGCAATTTACCTAACGCTCAAAGCAGTCCAGTCAATGAAGTTGCGCTGGTTCAGTGCCTATTGCTTGTCCGTCGCGATTTTGACACTCGCGGTCTCTTGAGTTTTTGGCTACCGTCGAGGATAAGTCTGACGCTACATTCGTCATTTCGTTGTCGTCACACCATTCGCTAATCGCCAGTTACCATTCGCTACCACCTTGTCCCATGTCCCTTGTCCCGTGCCCCGTCTATAGGTTGAGCCCGCAGCATGCGAGGAAACTTCACGGGTTTATGGGTGGGGGCAAATCTGTCAGGACGATGAGTTCCCGAAGTTCGTCGAGCCTGAAGAAAGGTCTAACCTTGACTGTGGGTGGCTCGGTTTTCACGCTTACAGAAACCACTTCACCCACCGGTATGCCTTTCGGGAAAACGCCGCCCAGTCCCGAGGTCACCAAGACTTCTCCCTTCTTCGGCACCACATGCTTGGAAAGGTGAATCAGTTCGCACCATCGCTTTCCCGTTCCCTTGACGATTCCATAGACACCTTCATGTTCCGTTTCATGTTCCGTCAGCATAACACCGACGGCGCTGTGTCTATCGGTTAGGAGCAGGACAATGCTATGATGGCTCCTGACTTCCCAAACTCGCCCGACCAAACCCTTGTGGCAAAGGACAGGTGCTCCTTCCCTGATGCCGTCCTGACTCCCTTTGTTGATGACCAAAGTGTGGAACCAGTTGCTGCCACCGATGGCAATAACTTCGGCAGCGATGTATGGGCGCGACAGGTCTTTCGCGAGCCCGAGCAACTTTCTTAGCCTTTGGTTCTCTTCAATCAACTCTTGAACGCGCCACAGTTCGGCTTGGAGTTGGGAGAGTTTCGTTCGCATTTGGCTCAGTTCTCGGTTCGCCTTGTGGGTTTGCAAAAGCAGTTTGGGGAATGACGCGACATTAACCCAAAAGCGAGAAAAAGAAGAGGCAAGCCTGACTGCCCCTGCCCCAACCACATTCGCTGGCAAAGCCAACAAACTCCTACCACCGAGAAAAAGCAGCAGCAAAACGAGACTGAACGCTACACCGAGGAAGAAGGCTTTCATGACAGCAAATTGTGAACGGGTTGCACTTTTGCGCACAGCCATTGTGATCCCCTTAGTGCTTTACGCGTTTCTCCCGTTCAACGCTCGGTAGAAGAGTTCGTCTTCAACCATCCGACCCGCTCCCAAAGCAACGCAACTCATCGGGTCTTCGGCGATGTAAACTGGCGTCCCAGTTTCTTGCCTGAGCAACTTGTCAAGTCCACGCAACAAGGCACCACCGCCGCACAAGACGATTCCCCGGTCCATGATGTCGGCGGCAAGTTCTGGAGGCGTTTGCTCCAAAGTTAACTTGACGACATCAACGATTTGGCTGACAGGCTCCGCGATGGCTTCCCGAATCTCTTCGCTTCTCAAGACAACGCTCTTCGGCAATCCGGTCACCAAGTCCCTTCCCCTGACCTCCATTTGCAACTCCTTTTCCAGCGGGTATGCCGAACCTATCCTGATTTTGATTTCCTCGGCGGTTCTTTCCCCGATGAGCAAGTTGTAGGCATGCCGGACATAGTTCATGATGGCTTCGTCGATTTCATCGCCAGCAATCCTGATGGTGTTGGCGACGACGATTCCTCCCAAGGAGATGACGGCGACCTCAGTGCTTCCTCCGCCTATGTCCACGATCATGTTGCCGACAGGTTCGTTAACGGGTAAGCCCGCACCGATGGCAGCGGCGAGGGATTCTTCAACGACATAAGCCTCAATAGCGCCCGCTTCCTTCGCTGCCTGAATAACTGCTCTCCGTTCAACCTCGGTGGCGCCTGATGGGATGCCGACGACAACTCGTGGATAGACCATGTATCGGCGTCGGTGGACTCGCTGCATGAAGTAACTGAGCATCTTCAAGGTGGTGTCGTAATCGGCGATTGTGCCGTCCTTAAGCGGGCGACGGGCGACAATTCGCCCCGGTGTTCGTCCCACCATCCGCTTCGCTTCCTCACCTACAGCGCAAATCCTTCCTGTCTCAGTGTCAACGGCGATGACCGATGGCTCCCGAAGCATGATGCCCTTCCCCTGCATGTAAACGAGGGTGTTGGCTGTTCCGAGGTCAATTCCCAAATTGCGCGAGAAACCACTCAGCAACTTCCTGACCGCATAGAGCATCCTTCAATCCCTCCTCACGACATTAGTCCCCGTTCCTTTAGGCTCACAAAAGTTCCGTCACCAATGATGACATGGTCCAGAACTTCAATGCCAAGCAACTTTCCCGCCTCAACAAGTTGGCGGGTCAAGGAAATGTCTTCAGGGCTTGGAGACGGGTCGCCACTTGGGTGATTGTGGACGAAGATGACAGCGGCTGCACTTTGCCGAATCGCTTCCTTAAAGCACTCTCGTGGGTGTGCGAGAGAAGCGTTCAGCGTCCCGACAGAAATCGTCACCACATCAAGCACCATGTTCCTCGTGTTGAGCAAAACCGCTTTCAAATGCTCCCTGTCAAGATAACGCATCTCGGACATGAGCAACCGGGCGATATCGGAAGGTGAGCGAATGGTAACCTTTTCTGTCCGAGCGCTTTCAAAGGCTCGCCGTCCCATTTCAATTGCAGCCTTGATTTGACATGCCTTTGCCATCCCAACTCCCTTGACTTCTGCGAGTTCCGCCAGCGAGCATTGGTGAAGACCTTGTAGCCCTCCGAATTGGTAGAGTAGCCTTTGCGCCAACTCCAAAGCGGTTTCCTCTTGAGTTCCCGTTCTCAAGATGATGGCGAGGAGTTCGGCATCAGAAAGGGAACGCTCCCCGTCTCGGGCAAGCCTTTCGCGGGGTCTAACTTCTGGCGGCAAATCTTTGAGAGTCCAACGACCCCTCATTTCCTCGGTCACGCTTTCCCACGCTCCTGATTTGAGGCAGGTATTCGCAGGGTTCGTTCCTTTCAAAAATTTCAGCGGAGGGGGCGGGATTCGAACCCGCGAACCCCTTTCGGGGCGCCCGGATTTCAAGTCCGGCGGGGTACCTGGCTCCCCAACCCCTCCGACCGTTAAGCCATTTAGCATTTTAACACTCGCTCGGCAACGCGACACATAGTCACCATTAAGCGTTGTCCTGCATTCTTAGAGCCATCGTCAATTGTGCCTCAGCCACCAAGCGGTCGTTAACGAAGGCTTCTGCTTTGACGAAGCAAATGTTGGTTCTGATGGCGGTGACCTCAGCGCACACGACAAGTTGGTCACCGGGAACGACTGGCTGGCGGAATCGCGCTTTCTCTATCCCAACCAAGTAGCCAGTCAGACCCTTGTTTTCGGGAGCGCTCAATATTGCGATGCCACCAACTTGTGCCATGCATTCCAAAATCAAAACGCCGGGCATGACGGGCTCGTTTGGGAAATGTCCTTGAAAGAACCACTCGTTGATTGTCACGCACTTTAGCCCGACCGCTCTTTTGCCCGGTTCAAGTTCGGTAATCTTGTCAACCAAAAGGAAAGGGAAGCGGTGAGCCAGCAACTCTTGGATTTGCCTCACATCCAAACTGCATGATGCCTCAACCATTTGCTTTCGCCTCCTCTTCCGTCACTCGTTCCATCACTTTCAGCAAAGTTTTGCAAAACTCGTGGTGCAATGCGTGACCGCTGGAATTAGCGACGACTTTGCCCCTCAGCCGAAATCCGAGCAGCATCAAATCGCCCATTAAGTCTAACAACTTGTGCCGAGCAAGTTCATTAGGGAAGCGCAAGGGCGATGAGTATCGGTCTGGGAAAACGACGATGGCGTTGTCCAAACTTCCGCCCTTCGCTAACCCTTGCTCCCACAGTTGGCTCACTTCTTCCCAGAAACCGAAAGTTCGGGCGGGTGCAATCTCTGTCGCAAAGTCGTTCTCCTTTTCATCAAAACTCGCCTCTTGGATGCCAACCAACCGATGCTCGGTTGCAAAGAAAAAGTGGGCGATAAAGTGTTCGGCGGGCATAACTTCCACAACCCCGTTGCCATTGCCAACTGCAACTAAGTCAGGGACGCTAAACACGGGTGCAGGTTCGTTCAGTTCCACCATCCCTGCGTCCCTGAAAGCCTCAACCCAAATTAAGGCGCTTCCATCGCCGATGGGTAATTCGCTCCCATAGACTTCCACGAGCAAATCGGTAACGCCCATCCCAAAGCAAGCAGCCAGCAAGTGTTCAACGGTTTGAACCGAAACCCCGTCTTTTGCCAAAACAACTCGCCGACGAGTTTCAGCGACAAAAGGGGTCAGGGCTGGGATTAGGGCGCTCCCTTGTTCGTTGTGGACCGAGAAAACAATCCCATGCCCACCTTCGCAGGGATGCAGGAACACTTTCGCTCGTCCCCCGCTGTGCAGTCCGATCCCCTCAACCTTGACACCTTCTCGGATTGTTTTCCTGTTCACTGTTCACCGACCTCTCAGGGCAGTTTCGTAAGCCGCTAATAATTGTTGCAGCGTTCTTTGAGGTGTAAAGGAATGAGCCCGTTCTAACGCCTTTTGGCTCAATTGACGCCGAAGAGATGCGTCTTCCCAAAGAGTGGAAAGGGCTTGAACTATGGCATCGGTATCGTAAGGGTTGACAAGTATGCCTGCATCCCCGACGACTTCAGGTTGCGCACCAGTATTGCCAGCCAGCACGGGCGCGCCGCACGCCATCGCTTCCAACAACGGTAACCCGAAACCCTCATTGAGCGACGGAGAAACCAAAGCGGTGCAGGCGCTGTAAAGGATGGGCAAATGTTCGTCGGGGACATACTGGAACCACTTGACTCCCGGTTCGCCTTTCAAAATGCGCTTCGTTTCCTCCCAGAAAGGCAAAACAAACCCAGCGATAACCAACTGGGCGTTTGGGTGACGAGTTCGCAATTGGGCGAAGGCGTCCAGCAACCGACCAATGTTTTTGTTGGGCTTCGCCGTCCCAACGAAAAGCAAGAAAGGACTTTCCAGACCATAAAGTCGCTTCACCGCTTCTGAAGCATTTGGGTAGGGTCTCAATCGCTCCTCCGCACAAGGCAAAACGACGCTTATCCGTTCTGGCTCAATGCCCAATTTGGTAACCAAATCGTTGCGGGTGGCTTCCGAGATGGCGATGAAGTGGTTGGTGCGAAACTTCAGCGATGGCAAAACGCCTTTCACGATGAACTTTCTGCTAGGTGGGTCTATCAGCGACAGGTCATCCAGCCACATGACATCGCAAACGGTGACAACGGTTCGGGTTCGCAGAAACTGAAGTAGCGGCGGCACATAACTGATGTAGAAGTGCACCAAGTCAATGCGGTCTGCAAGCAGCCAAAGGGGCACGACCAGCCTCAACCACGCAGGACCACGATAGAAACGCCAACGAATGGAGGGAGGGAGTTCTTGCTTGGGAGGGTCTGTGAAGTAGAAATGCCAAGCGTGTCGGTTGGGGACTTGAAGTATCAGTCGGGCAAATTGAGCGCCAACATTTTCAACGCCCGTTCGGTTAGTCTTCTCAAGCGGTCGGGCATCTAAAGCGATGCGCTCCATATTCGTTCACCTTTGTCAGTGCAGCATCCTTTTCGTTGCCCAAGTTGGGAGGGTTTGAGCCGATGACAATTTTGTTCTATGCGCCGTTGGAAACATTCGCTCAACCAGCAGGCACGGGCGTTTACATCAGCAACCTTCTCAACGCTTTGCTTGAAATTGACCGAAGCAACCGCTACATAGTTTGGCATGGCTGTATGGTGAAAATTCCTTCCCACCTGCAGCCCTTTCGTCCTCCCACGAATTTGCGGGATCGGGTAGCGGTGCGGATTTCCCGCTTCCCTACCCGTTTGTTTCACCACCACACCACAAGGGCTTTCCTTTGGTGGCTTGGGAGTTTGCCTTTGGCTGATTTGCTTTTCGGCTTCCCTCAAGTCTTCTTCTCGCCCTTCTACCCTTTCATCCCTCATCGCAAAGGGGCTTTAGTGCTCACGGTTTTTGACCTGACGCCGATTACTTTCCCAAACTGCCACTTGCCTACTGAACGACGCACTTCAAAGTTGACATTGCTTTGGGCAAAGCGGGCGAAGCGAGTTTTGACCTTTTCTGAGGCTGTAAAAGGGCAATTAGTGGACTGGTTTGGTTTTTCGCCAGAACGCATCGTCGTTACGCCGTTAGCGCCTAACGAACGATTTAAGCCCCAACTGCCTGAGGAAGTAGAACGAGTGCGCCGAAAATATCGCTTGTTTGCCCCATACATCCTTTTCGTCGGGACTGTTGAGCCTCGCAAGAACTTGGTGACACTCGTAAGAGCGTTTGCAACAGTAGTGAAAGATTTTCCGCATCTCCTCGTGCTCGCTGGGGCAAGGGGCTGGATGAGCGAACCCGTTTTCGCTGAGATTAAAAGGCAAGGGCTAAAGGACAGGGTCGTTCACCTCGGTTATGTGCCTGCCGAAGATTTGCCTGCTTTGATGAGCGGCGCTGAAGTTTTTGTCTATCCGTCGCTGGGTGAAGGGTTTGGATTGCCGCCTTTAGAGGCGATGGCGTGTGGAGTTCCAGTCATCTGCAGCAATGCCCCTGCTCTACCCGAAGTTGTCGGAGACGCAGCAATTTTAGTTCCGCCCACAGATGTCGCAGCATTGGAAGAGGCAATAATGCACCTGCTTTCCGACCCTGACTTAAAGGCAACGCTGAGGCAGAAAGGTTTACAGCGTTCCCGCCAATTTTCGTGGCACGAAACTGCCCGCTTAACTCTTTCGGCGTTTGAGCAAGCACATCAAGATGACTGAGGCTGCATCGGGCAGTAAAAGTTTCGTTGGAGGCGAGTGAAGTGAGAGTGGGCTATGACGCTCGTCCCATCGTTTACCGTTGGACAGGGATGCGAACTTACACCTTAAACCTTGTGCGTGAACTGCTGCGGATAGCGCCGGAATTTGAGGCGTGGCTTTATTTCCACAAGGGCGAACCCGATGAAGCGCTGGGCAAACACCCCCGCTTGCGTTGGAGGGCAGTTCGCGCCTTAACAGGCTGGTGGTGGACATTTTTCCAAGTGCCATCCGTTTTGCGCCGTGACGGAGTCCAAATCTTCCACGCCGATTACATTGTCCCGCCCCTTGCTCCTTGCCCCACAATCGTCACCATGCATGACGCCATCTCAGCGATGTTCATAGAGCCCGCCGACTTGAAAACCCGAGTGCTCACCAACACATTGACTTTCCTGTCGCTTCATCGGTCCGTTGGCATCTTGGTGCCGTCGGAAAGTGCCCGTTATGATGTCCAGCGTCTGTTCAAGGTTCCAGCCCGAAAAATTTTCGTCACCCCTTACGGCGTCTCGGACATGTTTCGCCCGATTCCAAAAGACTTGGCTAAAAAGCGGGTGGCTGAGCGTTTTGGCATTGAAGGTCGCTTCATCTTGACGGTTAATTTCTTCCGCCCGAGGAAAAACGCTCCCATTTTAGCGGCTGCTTTCAGGGAACTGAAACGGCGGCGGGCGCCTGTTGACAAGTTGGTGTTCGTGGGAGCAGCACCAGAAACTTTGCGGTTGACCATACTGAAGGCAGCGAAAGAGCACGCGAATGAAGTGGTCTTCACCGGCTACTTGCCAGACGAGTGGTTGCCCACCTTCTACAGCGCCGCTGATGTCTTCGCTTTTCCGTCCCGATACGAAGGGTTTGGGCTTCCCGTTTTGGAAGCGATGGCGTGTGGGACACCCGTAGTGGCAGGAGACGCTCCAGCAGTCAACGAGATTGCTAAGGGAGTTGCTTTGCTGGTTCCGCCCAACGATTGGCTCGCTTTAGCCAACGCCCTTGAGCAGGTTTTAACGGATGAGGATTTGGCAGAAGATTTGCGTCGCAGAGGGTTAAGCCTTGCTGCTTCCTTCACTTGGGAGCGGACGGCGAATTTGACTTGGCAAGTTTATCGTCGCTTCGTTGAAAGCGGCGCTTGAACGGGTTCACCGACCGAAAAACTTTACCGCTTCGTTCAAGGCTTCAACTAAAGCGTCAATTTCGTCGGGCGTGTTGTAAAGGTAGAAACTTGCCCGCGCCGTTGCAGCGACATTGAGCCGGCGCATCAAAGGTTGAGCGCAATGGTGACCTGCACGAATGCAAATCCCGTAAG
>Ga0081478_139320_pt1 | contig 15291 bp, 21 predicted proteins | sample OctSprmetagenome_FD_70983 | JGI IMG/M metagenome (GOLD analysis project Ga0081478, IMG submission 70983) | Hot spring and microbial mat streamer communities from Octopus Spring Streamers, Yellowstone National Park, USA - T=80-84 v2 (version 2) | ecosystem: Environmental > Aquatic > Thermal... | reverse complement strand
AATCGACAGGGACGTGGCCCAGAGGTTTGTGCAGGAGTTCGAGAGGGTCTGGCAGACGGCGAGCCCGTAAGGCCGCTCTATAACTGGACTCTTGGGCCACGAGACCTTATCTCTCGGCGACGAGTGCCGTAGGGTGATGATCCAGAAGTTGCAGATTAGGAACTTCAAATCGGTGAAGACGCTCGAATTGAAAAAATGCGGCCGGATAAACGTGTTCATCGGGGAGCCCAACACAGGGAAGTCCAACGTGCTAGAGGCGATAGCGCTGCTGCACCTCTTCGCCGACCGATACAAGACCTACCAGGAACCTGACGTCTCCCTTATGTTGAGGATCTCACAGTGGAATCAGCTGTTCAATGGACAGGACCTCTCCCAGCACGTCTCTATAGTTGCTGACAAGACAACAGTAGAGCTTCGCTATAACGAAAAGACTAAGCGTTTCGACGCTTATTCCAACAAGGAACGGGTCGAATCTCTCAACCCGGGTCTGCTTTACGTAACCGGCGAGAACCTTCCGTCAGCGAAGTTTGCACTTTATCGTTTCAACAAGAGAGACGAGTTTCCATTCATGGAGGCGAACTTCGCCGTCCCACCGGATGCTCCCAATCTATTAGAACTGCTTAGGAGGAAGGATATCCACCAGGGTCTTTAGCCGTTTCTGAACGGGGTCAACCTGGACCTTGATCTAACGATGAGGACGATGAGGCTGGGGCTACAGACAGCCGGAGAAGGGATCCGCGAGACGATCTATCTCCCGTATTCGGCGCTGTCGGAGTCGCTACAGAGGATTATCTTCTACACCGCTATCGTGCTTGGCAACAAGAATATGGTCGTGGCTCTTGACATGCCGGAGGCCCACATGCACCCGCCACACGTAAAGAAGCTCGCGGAGCTGATAGCCCTCGACGAGAACAACCAGTACTTCATCACGACCTACAGCCCATATCTGCTAATGTCTCTGATCGAGAAGACCCCGAAGGACGAGCTATGCGTCTTCCTGACATACAAGGATCGCAATGAAACGAAAGTAAAAACGCTCGCGAACGAGCAGATAGAAGAGGTCCTCGACATGGATCTGGACGTCTTCTTCAACCTCGACAAGTTACTGGAGGAAGGCACCGCGTAATAGCCCCTCATTTCGTTCAAATTCCAACCTTCTTTTCTTTCGCTTCCTTCCACATGCCCTTGGCAGGAGATGCGTTGACAAATTGGACAGACTGGTATGCCAGCCTCTGGGCCTTCAGGAACCTCCTCATTTCAGGGTTGGCGACGAAGTTGTCAGGGTCAAGAACCTCATCGACCCGATCGGGGCTGTTCAGGACCTCAACGTCATACGCTTCCCTGATCTCCCTGAACCACGAGGGACCTTGAATCTCAACCAAGTTTGAAACGAATACCTTCCTCCCGAGGCGGGCCGCCTCCCTCACAGCGTGGGCAGACTCCAATTCTCCGGCCTCCGCAACGATCAAGATGTCAGAGAGGAGGGCTACGGCCCTCTCCGAAATGGTGAGACCTTCCTCCGAGGCGGTCAAATTGAGCGGGCTTACCACAACCTGCTCCCTCATCAGCTCCGACTGGAGCCCTGCGACATCCAGTTGGAAGGCACCGGCAGAAGGAACGAAGACGGCAACGGCCGTGCCTCCCCGATCGAGGGCGGCTTTGAGGGTAGCCGCGCCTATGCCCTTTACGAGGCCGCTGACCACCGTCGCCCTCTCCCTTACGAGGTTCTCGACGAGCCTTACTGCGAACTCCAGCCCCTCACCCGACGGCTCAGTCGTGCCGACGATAGCGACCCTTGGAGAGGGAAGGGGAGCGGAGAGCCTGCCGGCGAGCTGAAAACGGAGCCCTGCGTAGGGCTCCTCGGCCCTCAGGAGACTCCTTCCCAGAAGCCCCTTCAGGTCCACTTCTCCGGGCATTCCAGAAAGAGCCCTGATGGATGACTCATAAAGGGAGCAGGCCTGCCTCTCAGGGGCCGCGCAGGTCGATCCGCAACTCGTCGAGCTCCTCCAGCGCCTCACCACAGCTGAGGACCTCATAGGCCAGCTCGTCCCTGACCCGGTAGAGCCTGACGAGGTTGACGAGCTCCCCTCCGGTCCTCAGAACCTTCTCGACGAACTCGAGGTCCTGCGTCGAGACGAAGACCTGCGTCCCTCCCTTCAGGGCCGCCACGGCGAACCACTCGGCCACCATTTCGGCTAGAAACGGATGCAGGCTCCCGAAACCGTCAACGATGAAGACCCCGCCGGGGACGAGGCTGGAGGCCAGCACGAGCCGGACCGACTTCCTGAAGCCGTCACCCATAGCAGACAAGGGAAGCGGCTGCTGCCCTTCGAGATGGACCCACAGGGTACGGCCGTCGCTCCTGAGGTCATCGAAATACGGCACATGGAGCCTGAGGTGGTCCAGGACCGGGCCGATCCTCCCAGTAGGCAGCAACGCGTTGTAGAGGTGCTTAGTATCGAGCTTCTCCTCGGGCAGGACGTTATAAAAAATCAGGTCGCTCGGCACCGACAGCTTCGTCAGGACTTTCCTTTCGGCAGGAAGCACGGCGAAGCGACTGTAGCCCGGCGATATCTGGCCGTGGAGGATCGGCCCTTTGAGAGCCTCAGCTATGCATTCCTCAGCAGACCCTCCTATCTCAAGGCGCTCGCCTCCCACCAGGAGGACTATGGGTTCTTCTGAGCGTTTACCGGCACAGTATTCGGCCACGAGCTCTTTGACCGGTTCAGGAGCGCTCATCCCGTCCTTCTCGTAGAGCGCGCGCACGCTAACCTCTACCCCTTCACTCACCGTTACGACCCTGAACTCCTTTCGTTCGCCGTTCGCGCATAGGAGGTACTCCGGCTCCCAGCCCTTCTCCTCCATGATCATTTCGAGGACGTTGGTACCGAACCGGTCCAGGAATCCGGTCGGCGCGGTATGGGCTATAGCTATGGCCTCGAGGATCGAGGACTTTCCGGTTCCGTTCCTTCCCACGAGGACGTTTATCATGTTGGGCTCGTATTCGAAGCGGTCTATTCCCCTGTACCCATCTATGACCAGCTTCTGGATGCTCACGACACGGTTGTCTCCATGGTGTTACTTATAGAGTGCAGGCCTCGTTGACAGGGTTTGGCCGATCGAGCAGGAAGCCTGCCAATAAACTGAAACCGGAGGTCTGTGTAGTACTCCTCGGCCCTAAGGAAGGTCCTTCCCAAGAGCTCCTTAAGAGAACTTATATCCTGAGCATCACCTGCGGCTGGGCCTCCTGAAGGTGAACACAGGGGAAGTTCTGCCGGAGCAGTTGGTTATCGGTCTTGATGAAGACGAAGATTATGTCCAAGTTGTAAGATTTTGCCCTCTTAACGTACGCCTCGCCGACTTTATCTATACCGTCAGTAATGACGACGATCCTCTTGTCCGTCCCCTTATAGCTTAACGCGTCATATAGCACCTCGTTTATGTCGGTCCCTTCGCTCCATCTGATCCTGAGCAGTACATCGATCATCTCTTCGAGGTCCACTATCGGGTCGTGGACCTTTTCGTCGAAAAGCTTGACCACGGCTTTAGCCCCAAGGCGCCTTAAATTGTAGGCCATGGCGAGGGCCAAAGCAGCGGCGAAGCTCAGCTTCGGGACGTGCCTCACTTGTGTGGGCGACTCTCGGTAAACTATTTCGCCCCCCATGGAGTTACTCTTGTCCAGATAGAACACGCGATCGCGGACCGCGCCGACGTTCTCGACCACCCGGACGGTTCTGGAGGCTATCCTATACTGCAAAAGGTCGTCGTCGAGCCATTCGGACGGGACAACCCTCGGTAGCTCGGACCACCTCTGGATCCTCTTAACGCCGAGCGGCCGGCCGCCGATAGGAGTGGGGACAGTACCGCCCAGGCCGGACGACCCCCTGCTCAACTTGTGAAACAGATCGACGAACTGGACGACGATCGTGTTCCGCATCTTCCTTCTGAACTCATCGGGCTTTTCGAGCAACTTGACGATCGGGATTCCTGCCCGAGAAAAGCTTTCGGCAGCCTCGATGTCCTTGAGCGTAAGCTGGGCTTCCCACTCAAGCGATTTACATATGGTTCTGATCGATTCTTCCGGCCAGACGCCCGGCGAGGGTTTCTGCTTAGATCGGCCGAAGAGCTTCGGGACCAGTCCACGCTGTTTGTTATCCGGTAGCTGGCAGTCGATGAGGTTGGTGAGGAAAGCGATTGCCTTTTCCCTGTCTTTTTTCGCATCTCGCATACTGACCAACGGGATTATAATTTCTCGACGCATAGGGTCTATTTCGATGAAGTCATACAAGCTACTTTCATATTCGTGTTGATCGAACTTCATCCAGGAGTAGTTTTCCCCGCTTTTGCCCTTTTGAGCTTGCGCATCCGCGGCTCCTTTGAAGAGGGCCTCCAAGAAGTTGATGGTGGCGTACTTCGCCAGCAACGGGTCGCCGGACACGACGTCGTTGAGCTTCCTGTAGGGCTCGCTTTGCCAGTACTTCTCGAGGATGGCCCTCCAGCCGTTCTTTGCTTTGGGGTCGAAGGCTATCTGATACCAGGGCTTGAAGTGGACGATAGACGAGTCGAGGAAGACGAAGAACGGCAACTTCTCGGCTTCTTTTTGAAAGCTCGACCTCACCCCGTGCGCTATGGTATGGTACACGGGGTCGTCGTAATCCTCGATCAGCACGCCCCTGGTGCTCATGGCCCACCCTTCCTGTAACGGCTCAACCTCTCCTCAATCTGCTGAATCTCGTTGAGGAGTTGCTCGGCAGAAGCGATGACGTTCTTCACCTCTTCCTTGAAGGGCTCCGCCTTTTCCGGCCGCGAGAGGAATGCCCTGGCGAGCTGGAGGGACTCTGACGCGAACCTCTTGGCGGCCTGGAGGTCGCCGGACGCGGCGTAGTTCTTCGCCTTTTCGAGCTTATCTGAGGCGTCCCTGAGCTCGGCAGGGTAGAAGCTGTCCAGCATCTCCCTGTACTTTCGGACGGCCTCCTCGTTGGGCAACACGTACTTCGATACGGCCATCGCGGCGCTCCTCAGGTCGGTCCTGTAAACATACGCATAGGTGCCTATGAGGCGCGGGAGGTGGTTGGGCGAGACGGCGGTCCTGTCGCTCACGAATATCCCGTGCTGCCTGAGCATCACGACGAACTGGGCGGTCACCCTCGCAAGGGCGCTGCCGTTGGCCCGCATGTAGGCGGTCACCTCGTCGTAAAGCCGATTTATATCGTCTAGGGAGACGATCGGCCCGGTTTCAGAGTTCGGCCTCAGGTTGTGGATTATGGCCGGTTCCAGCATGTTGGAGGGGATACCCTTCACGAAGTGGCGGAGCAGGAACCGGTCGAAGAAGGCGGCAAGCTCCGAATCGATCGGCAATTCGTTGCTGGCACCGAAGAGCGAGTGGAGCGGGCAGTTGTAGACCGTGCCGTCGACGTCGACGAAGATCCTCTCGTTCATGATGTGGAGTATCGCGTTCAGCGTCTCCGAGGGGCCTTTGAAGATCTCGTCTATGAAGGCTATCTCGACGTCGGGGAGCCTTCCCTTCGTGTTGCGCACGAACCTGCCTTCCTTATAGGCTATGGGGTCTATGGCGCCCACGAGCTCGTCGGGAACGGTGTATTTGCTCAGCAGGTAGTAGAAGAACCGGCAGTTCACGAGCTGGCTCAGGCGGCGGATCAGGGCAGACTTGGCCGTTCCGGGCTCCCCTATGAAGACGGCGTGAGACTTCGTAAGGAGGGCCAGGACGGCGACCCGGGCCTCCTCCTCGCGACCGACGAAACCGGCGGCGAGCTCGGCCTCTAGGCGTCTGATCGAAGAAAACCCGTCCACCCCTTTCTCGCCGTTGGTCCCGACGGACGGACCCCGCACGCTCACGCCCCGGATCTCTCCATGGCATTAATTAAAGAGTTCAGGCCTCATTGGCTCGGACGGTCGAAAGGGCCCGCCACGATCCATTAGAAGCGGTCGTCTATTACGTCAGGCGGAAACTGAGCGGTTGGGATAGCGGTTTGGTCCTCCACGACGCAACTCAAAAATATCCGTGAAAGGGAAAGGCAACGGAGGCAGTTAATGGAAGCGGATGAAGTGATTGCCGCCATAATTGCGTTCGGGGTGGTGTTTTGGGCGATTTATCTACAAGTCGTCTTAAATAAAGTGGGAGAGTCGATGCTCTGGTTTTGGTTGGCGATGGCGATCTTTTTGGGAGCGAGGGTAGTATATGATGCCCGCACCATCAAATACAGGATATACGGTTTGGACGTTAAGGAAGAGGAAGTGAGGAAGGCGGCGGTAGAGATAGCGGCAAAGACGAACATCATCTCGGTGGCCCTTATGGGCGTTTGGTTAGGTGTCCTGGTACTACTTGATGGTATTTATGGGTTCCAGACAGTCAGCGAGAATCCCACCTTATTTTACGGGGACGTCGCGTTCTTCGTCGCGCTCGCCCTCTTCACGCTTATTACCATCAAGCGTCTGTATAGCACCATTTACGATGGGCAGGAAGCCCCTTGAGCCTCGCTGACGCCGCATGGTTTAAGGGCATCTACGAGAAGATTTACCGGATCCTCTCCCTCGAGAACCGCCTCCCACCTCCAGACGCGATCCGCCTCCTTGAGAGGGTCGACGTGGAGGGCGTCCACGAGCGCGTCCTCGGGTTTGCCATCAGGGAGAAGAACTGCATTTATTTCAGGGACATTCCGCCAGATCCAATTACATTCGCCCACGAGCTGATACATCTCTGCACGAAAAGCTCGGACACCGACGAGGAGGTTTACGCCTACAACCTCGCCCAGCTCGCCGTGATGCTTGCGGAGAAAAACGTTGTACCCAAGAGGAACCCGCTGGCGCTCTTCGAATCAGTAACCCTGAGCGACGTCTTGGCGACCCTCAGCGAAGCTTACGGATACCAGTTCAGGGACATAGCGGAGTACTTCCAACTCATCGGCGTGATTCCGGCGTTCATAATCGTGGAGAAGGATTCTGACGGCAGAACTCTCATGAAGGTGGATCCGCGTTACAGCGAGAAGGAGATTGTGGCGATAACGATTATAAGCCTGATAGGAGGGGCGCCATTCGACGATTCCGCCTTCGCGGCCCTTCTACGTCTGCTGGGAAAAGAGGGATGAGGCGGCGCTCGGTGAGGGCCAACGCTCCCAAACTGTCAACGATATTATGGTGACGAGCACGGGGAAGCCGTGAACTCTCTGACGACCTTCAACATCGACAGGCCTTGAACGTTCATATTCGTGCTCGGCTCGATACCAGGCATGAACAGCCAGGACCGTAGGGAGGAGTCAGAATTCAGCACCGAACCCAACACATACTCGTTCAAATGCCCGAACTGCGGAAGGGACCTCGAATCCAGCGCTTCACCATTCGGTGACGGCGGGGACTTCTTCTGGTGCGAGTGCGGTGTCGAGGGCTACGGCTACTACGATCCACAGGACGGGCATTGGGAACTCTCCTTCACCATATACGGGGAAACCCATGCAGAAGGAGAGCCGGAGCGGCTAAAGGTAGAAGGGGTTTAGGCGCCGTAGAGATGCGATGATCCGAGCCAGCACAACTCTATGGTTTTTATTTCTCATATTTTTAGTGGTCTTGGCGGCCGCCACTACCTATCTCCTCATCATCCTACCGCCCCGACAAGCCGCACCGGCCATATCGTCAGACGCCCGGGCTCCATTTTCTGGTATTGGTTCATCGCTTCGTTCGTGGCCGTCTATGTCTTCCTGCTGTTGTTCGTTCTCGAGGAGGAAGAGGGATAAGCCCATAGGCCTTAGGAGGCTTCAGAAGCCACATACGGCCTACAAGATTCAGTTACGAGCCTATGCCCCCAAGGGTCTTTGCGGTCATATTGCTCGTCGTCTCGCTGGTGGCTATTGGGGTCGCCGTCCCTTTTGCGTTCTTAACTGATGTGATCGACCAATACTTACACCTTGATCCGAAGATCCACCGGTTAGCGACGTCCGGCCCGTTGAGCTTTGCGATCGCGGTCACAGCCACCCTCGCCTTTTTCTATATCATTTATGCGTTCCTATACAAGAGCTACAGGTCGTGACGAAGAATGCAGAAGGACGAGGGTTAGGGCCATGGGTCTTAATATGTCAGTAGGAAGAAATCACTATCGCGATGGCCGCAATAGCCGCGTTGGTGCAAACCAGAAAGAAAGGCTGGAAAGCTGAGAGGTCAAGGAAAAAAGCAAGCCTACCTGAGATGCCGAAGATGCCGGAGATGCCGAAGCCACTAAGGGACCGCGTTATTCGAGAGAAGCCGGACGACGTGCAGGTGATTGATGTTGCCCGACCCACCCGAAGGGGCTTGACCAAGGACCCGATCGTCGTCGTGACGAAGGGCGGAAGGAGGAAGGTCGTAGGCGCGTGGATAGACATCTGAGGCCCCTAAACCGCCAAACCCAATTTCTTTTTTGCTTTTTGGTTTTCACGCCAGGGCCAAACCCCCTTAAATCATGCTCTGCGGGACTCTAAGGCATGAGGCCCGTCTCCTACGGCGAGGTTTTGGGGGTCCTCAAGAGGAGGCTCAACAGCCGCCTCAAGAAGGCCAGCCTCTACCCCACCCTACTTCCGGATTGCCAGCCCGTCGCGCAAGAGATACGAGCCGTAGAGGAGCTGAAAAGAAGCTCCATCGATCTCGTCCTGCTCGGTGAAGAGGAGGTCGAGAGCCTCAGCCGCCGGATACACGCCTTAGAGGACAGGTATATCCCAATCTACAGGGAGCTGTTGAGGCTGGGCTTCGGCGGTAGCTTCGGCTCTCTCGGGAATGACGTCTTCGTTCTGCTGACCAGGTGTTTTGGCGGGTTCGTGGCTGGGCATTTGGGCGAGAGGAAGCCGATCGTCCCAGCGGGGCCTGATCCGATGATCATCAACCGAGACGAAGCCGAGCGGATCTATAACGAGATAATGAAATACTGTAAGAGGATAGGCTGGATACCGCCGATGGCCGAGGCCCCCGCGGTTAATAGAAACGAATTCGTCCTGAAGACATGGAAGTCCAGTTACCCAGGCTATCTGGAGAAAGTAATCGATATCGATCCCTTCGCCGAGGTGTATGATGCCCTTTACGCGGTCGTTCCGGCCGAGGAGATAGAGAGGGAAAAGAGGGAGCTGGAAGAGAGGGACAAGAAAAGGGCGGAGGACATCGAGAAGGTATTGGCTTCGGGACAGCTCGTATTTCGGCGCAACGAACCATTTTATGGGGCATATGAGGTTTATGAGGTAAGCGTAAGCTCCCTCAAGGGCCTAAGCTGGCTCCCTGTAGTGGACGCCATATCAGACGTAGCTTCAAGAGCCGTAATCGTGAAGAACTTCGACGCCTTCCCCCGGCGATCCATATCGATCTCGTGCCCTCTAAGCTACCTCCACGCTTCCAAGGTCCTTGAGGAGAGGAACGTGAGCTTCAGCCTCGTCGCCTCATCCAGGCTTTGCCCGCTCCCAAGGCCCTTGGGAATGCTCGTGGAGATGTTTCACATCGACAGAGAGTGGTATTACCTCATCATCTTCCCGAAGCCTTCAAGCCAGCTACCGTCGGTCGAGAAGGCCAAGGTCATCAGGACGAAGAGGAGGATCGTGCTCGTCAACCCGTGACGACCTTCAAATGAGGGGGCCAGATGTAAGTGCTCTACACCGAGGCCATGAAAATTAATAAAACACCCAAACCTACAGTTGATGTAAAGGTGGGATGACGGTGAAGGTAATGAACTTGCTTACGAGCGAAGACAACCCTTGGTTGATAGTCACTATATTGCCGGTAGCCGTCATGTCCTTTGGTATTGTAACGGGCGCACAATCGTATCATACGGTATGGAAGTTATACCCACAACTCGTTAATTACCCCGATGAAGTCCATTTCTTCGTCACCCTTATGTATAGTTTCATCTTTATGATCGCAGTTCTTTGCATTTACCATTATCGCATTGATGTCTCTTTAGCTATGTCCAATATGAAATCCGTCGAGGAGAAATTAAGGCGGGTGAGAAGAGCAAAGCAGTTCTTCATTACAGTTGCTATTTCCATACTCGCTATTGTGCTGATGTCGGCAATTGCTATTGAGCAAATGTTTACGCTCCGTTATCTAAACAGCCTTCATTTTTACATGTTGTTAGGGTTCTACGCCACTATAGCCAGTATCATGATCAAAAGTTATTACCAAATTCGTAATGTGGTGAACGTGAAGCACAAAGGTGAAGCAAAAAAGGAGATGAATTTGGACCTCCCATGGTTTATAACCCTCGCCGTTTTTGCGATGCTGACGGTGCTCGCCATCCACGGGCTGAGAAAAGCATATCAAATAGAGTATTCTTTTGCCAAACTATACCCCGATAACGCATCGTTCTTGTTTTTCCTGGTGTGGAGCCTGGTTCTCATGGGCGCGTTTCTGGTGTGCCTCTCTTTAAGCCGCGATCTAAAGGCTACTGAGTCCGATGCGAAATCCAGGAAGTTGCTACGAAGAGTCTTTACCAAGATGGCTGTTTCATCAATCGCCGCGATATTGGTTACCGCATACTTCGTCGACCACACCTACCAAATTCAGTTATTCAACAACTTGTCCTTCTACGGTCTGCTACAAGCGTATGCCATTATGGTCTTCGGCATGTACGCGTTGTATAAATGGGGCTGACTTGGACCCAACGCGAAACCCCTTTTTCCTTTTTCTTTTTTGGTGGGTTGCCAACCGACTCAGGAAACGTGAAGGGCCACGAGCCTTGATATTTCCGCACTACGAACTTACGCCATGCCGTGCCCCAAGTGCGGTAAGGACGTGGAGTTCCTGTTCTGTGACACCACGGAATACGCCACATACGCTTATGACGGAGAGGAGTTCGTCCTCGATTCGCGCGATACCGTCGAGATGGCGTTCAGGTGCCCGGAGTGCAACGAGGTGGTGGCGAACGACGCCGACGAGGCCGACGAGATCTTGAAGCCACGCGCGCCTGTCGGAGAGGCTAAGGCGGTTGAGGAGCTTGCCAGAATCGTTCACGAAGAGGAAAGGCGTCGAAGGGAAGCGAGCGCTCTGGCCGAACTTGTCCATAATGAAGAAAGGCGCCGGAGGGAGGCAAGCCGTGCAACTGAAGCTTGAGGACTTCTCCAGGAAGAGGTGCCCCTACTGCGAGGAGAAGAGGGATTGGCACGGAGGCTCTGTAACCCTATACTTAACGGAGGAGGGGGAATGGAGGTGCTTCGCCAACGAGGAGATCTACTGGTGCGAGGACGCGTTGATAAAGGTCATCCGTCTGCTGAAGAGGCTGTTCGAACGTGCCGCCTCCAAAGGCTTGAAGGTCTATGCGACCTCCTATCTTTCGGGAGGTCCTAACTTCATCCACACGTTCGGCGTGGAACTCGACGGGAAGGACTCCGTTGAGTGGCCGGAGGAGTTCCAAGGGATGAGGATCATCGTCCTCAGGCTCGGCTTCCGCACCCATAGGGAGGCGGTCGAGGAGCTTGAGAAGGTCTTAAGGCAACTTCACGCGAGGGTCAGCCAAGAGGTTTTGGAGAGGGCCATGAGTCCGGAATCCTATCATGAGGGGACACTACCATGATGTGCCCTGAATGCGGTGCGAAGGAGGAAAGGAGCAGGAGGGGAGCAAAGCATGCAACTCAAGCTTGAAGACTTCCTAGGCGGAGGACCATGCCCTTACTGCGTGGACGGGAAGACCCACGAAGGGGAGGTGGTCCTCTACACGACGCCAGACGGGGGCTGGGCGTGCCTCGCCGACAAAAGACTCTACCGGTGTGAAAGGGGGTTGGAGGAGAGGTTGCCGACGATGAAGCGGTTGCTTGAGCACGCCCGCGCAAAGGGGTTGCAGGCGTTTGCGGTCGAGAGCTTAATAGAAGGGTCGCGAAAGCCCATCCGCATCTACACAATGGACATACGGGTTAATGAGGAAGAAATCGAGTGGCCGGAGGAGTTCAAGAAGAGAATTCTAGTCGTGGAATTCGGCTTGCTCAAGACCCTTGAATGGGCCGTCGAACGCCTTGAGCTGATGCACAGGGAGTGTTGCGCACACGTCGATCAGGAGGTTCTGAAGAGGATGCTCGAAGGTGAGGGCCACGAATCCTGATAGCCTCCTCATAAGACGTTGTGCCGTGATGCGCCCCAAATCCGGTCCGAACCCGAATGCAGACAGAAGATACAGGATCTATCACGACAAGGACGGCGTGCCGGTCAGCGTAAGGAGCGCCGTGCCGTTCTATGAGAAGAGCTTTACGGACGAGGCAGGCTATGAGGTCTTCGAGCGCTATTATTTAGTCTTCGATTTCGAGCTGGGGGGCTTGATGGTTGAGGTCACTCGGACGTGGACTGGTGCCGAATACAGCTACGGATTCTTGGAGCTGGATCAGCTCGACGGAGAGGCCAGGGAAGCGCTATTGCGCCTGGTGCGTTCACGGAAGCTCGAAGAGATGCGCGCCAAGGTCCTCGAAGCGGCTCGGGAAGCGCTCGAGAAGATCGCCCAAATGACGGATCTGCCGAGGGACGACTTCCAGCAGGCAGATTCGCTGGAGAAGGAGGTATGTGAGATATTCGAACAGGCGGTCAGGCCTACGGCAGGGGTGAGGAAGACGTGAAAATGGAGGTCAGGTTCCTGCTGTCTGGGACCGTTCTTGTTATAACAGCTTTAGTTCTGTGCATCCTTGCCCTATTTTACTTGGTTCACCTGACGGAAGGGGTGCCCCGCATCCCGCGCCATGAAACCGTGTTGGTATCCACCGCGCTTTTCGCCGCCGTTATAGCCGCGATATTTTATCACAAGAAACATTTCGAGGGGGTATGGTCCGCTATAGAAGGCAGGTTGGTAGAGGAAGAGGCGAAGGGTCAGCTGGCACGGAGGGCCATGGCGATCTACGTAGCCACCGCGGTGGCGCTCCTGACCGCATTGCTCCTCGCGATACTCGCCGACCAAGCCTACCAGCTCCGGCTACTCGAAGAGCCGGTATTTCACTACACATTGGTCGCATACGTTGGCTTTGTAATTGCGTTCTACGTTGCTTACGACGGCCTACGCGAAAGGAACGGTGAAGCCCCATGAGGCATTCGTGCAATGAGACGTGCATCCACACCATCGCGGCGAAGATAGTGAACCGCGCGTATCCGATCGATGCGGTATCGGTGTTCTGGGTAGGCGACTTCCTTTCAAGGCGTCTGAAAGCTGAAGGGGTGGAGTATGTCGAGCAAGTGATATTGAATGGTGACGTCCACAACTTCACGACGATCTGGGAGTATCACTACATGTCGCCGAGGCATGGAGAGGTGTATGCCTATCAGACCTGCGGCAGGGTCGGCATGGATGATTGGGCGTGCTGTGTAGTCCTCACGCGGAAGAAGCTTGATGCAGGCACGGCCATACGTGCCATCATGGCGGGCTCCGAAGCATATAACTTGGTCTCAAAACGGAAGATCCAAACCGAAGAGGAGATCGCAGGGATCGCCGATCGCGTCAGGTGGTATGTCGAGGAGTCGTTAAGGAGCGCTCCGGAGCGTATCAAGAGGCTCCTTCGAATTGGAGGAGGAGGGCCATGAGCCCTGATATTTTCCCGCGAGGTAGCATCGCCGTGATGCGGTCAGAAAACTCCCAGAAAGGCGAGGCGGAAGCGCCCTCTCCGAGCGAGAAGGCCAAAGCGAGGTGCCCGGAGTGCGGTGAAGAGCTGGATTATCTGGAGTGCTATACGACAGCGAAATACTATTACTATCCCGACGGAACATTCGAATACATAGAGATGGCAGATGGCTGGGAGAAGTATGGCGACTACTACTTCATCTGTCCCGAGTGCGAGGCAGAGTTGGCGCTGAGCATAGAGGAAGCCGACGAGATCCTCGGAAGGAAGGAGGAGACGGTAGAGGCGCAGATGGAAAGGGCCAGAAAGGACGAAAAGGGCTGAACGGGAAGGCCACGCCCACTTATTTCCTCGTTTTTCTTCCGTCCTCACGTGATCGAGGCGGTCTATTCTTCAAAAGAGGAAGGCGGCGACTTCCTCCCATTTTGGAAGCTGTATATTCAATACCACTATCGAGGGGAATGGGTCCGCACCTGCTTTTATCTAAAGGACTACTACGGAAGGACCTACATCGTCCAGCGCGACTACACAGAGGAAACCCCTATCCTTGATGCCATTTGCGCCGAGAAGGTCGGCGTGGCGGTCGAGAGGGTGAAGGAAATCATGGAGAAGGGAAGCAAGGAGCTGAAGACGGAGCTTCTAAGACGGTTCGTCGAGGCCATCAAGCAACCACACGATAGGGTTGAGCAAGAAGGTGAAGGTTACGTCCTCTATCACTTCAAGACGCCTGTCGAGGCCTTCGAGGAGGACGTCCTGAAGGGCAAGGTCTTCGACCCGAGGACGGGGCTGAAGCTCAGCCTGAGGCAGGCTCAGGGAAGGCCTCCGGAGGGCGGCTTCCTTCAGGACTTCATCGGAGGCTCGGAGGACTACTACAAGGCCCTTGAGCAGGGGAAGCTCGGATACAGGGTCGGGACCGTCGTGAAGATTTACGGTTACTACGACCCTGAACTCATGGAGCGCCATAACACTTGGGCCGTCATCGTCAGGATCATTGACCCCTGGCACTACGAAGTCGTGCAGGAGCATACCGGGAAGAAGCTGATCATCAGGGATACGGACATTAAGGCGATAATCGCAGACGCCTTCCACGACTACGCCGATATCGGCGAGGAGAGGCATAAGAGGGAGGTGATCCCTCTTATAAGGAAGGCGCTTGAGGGGAAGATCCCCATCCCAGAGGGGCAGTATCCGAAGTGGCCTCGCCCTCCCGTCTATCAGGCCTTCGTTGTAGCGCTCTCAAAATTCGGAAAGAGGGACCCGAAGAGGAGCGTCGAGAAGGCGCTGAAGGAAGCAGAAAAGAAGCTGAAGTGGATCGAAAGGAATAGGAGACGCTTCGATCCAATAGACTACAGGAGGGAGCGCGGTTACGCCCTCCTCTGGATCAGGCTCTACCAGCTCGTCTTGAAGAGGCTCGACGCAATCGCCGGTAAGGAGGGTAAGTTGTTATTTAAGATAGATGAGAAGGTGGCCCTTGAGTATGAGAAGGAAGCCTATAAATATGTCAAAGAAAGGCTCGTCTGGAACGGGATACCCTTTTTGGAGCTTGACGGGAGGATACTCGTTCACAAGAGCGATTACGAGAAAGCCGTCAAGGCGATCGTCAATCAAAGGGTTTGGTGAAAAGGGCCAGCGCCACTTATAGGGTCGTTTGTTTTTTTCGTGGCCGATGACCGCGCTTGGAATTGAGGAGTTTGAGGAGAAATGTGAGGTATGTGGAGAACCGGCTACGTGGACGTGTGAT
>Ga0081478_126360_pt1 | contig 15308 bp, 19 predicted proteins | sample OctSprmetagenome_FD_70983 | JGI IMG/M metagenome (GOLD analysis project Ga0081478, IMG submission 70983) | Hot spring and microbial mat streamer communities from Octopus Spring Streamers, Yellowstone National Park, USA - T=80-84 v2 (version 2) | ecosystem: Environmental > Aquatic > Thermal... | reverse complement strand
ATACAACTACCAGGAGGTCAAGAAGATATATTAGAGGTTGAACTGCCTCAGTTAATTGACAACTATTACTTCTATGTTAATGGTCGTAGAAAGATAATGACTTATCAGTTACTCTCAGATCCAATAACGATTGTAAAACCATACACAGTTAGGATACATACAATGTATCAGGTTGCAACAGTAACATACAATCCTAAAAAACGGACATCAAAAATATACACAGTTGGAGTTGAACTTAATCCTGCTATATTATTTATGGTTCATGGTAGAAAAAAATTCTTCAATTTATTTGGCTGGGATTATGAAATAGTTTAAGATGTTTTTTTGTTAAGCTTCTCCATAAATATCTATTGTAGTTCTTTCATATCTCAATCGGAACAGCGGATCAATATATTGTGGTGGCTTTCTTATAACTTTTATGTTAGCATTTGGTCCTAATTGTTTTCTAACAAATTGTATAATGCTAGACAAATTATCTTCATTTGAACTATTATTTAGTAAGATGTAATACGGCCTAGACAAACTACTCATATCTCAAAATTTAGTTTAGTTGCTATTACACAAAAAAAATCCTAATAAGATTCTACTCTAAATACACCTTTTATAAACTCTCTCACATACGCTCCCGTATATGAATCAATTGTTTTGCTAGCTAACATAGTTGGAATTAGATTATGTCTCAGAGCAACTGCAATCAACTTAACAGTTGTAGCTAAAACTTTACTGTTAACAAATTTCTCATTAAAAGGTAATTCATACAAAGATCTCAAATAGTGATATTGATCTACAAACTTATATTTTTCATCTATCATGCTAACCAGAACAGTGTCATATATGTTGTATGCAATAATTAAGCTTGGGTCTTCATCCCAGATTTGTTTTAAGGATTTGTTTAGTTTTACTTTGCTAGATTTTAATTCTAATTTTGCAACATTATCCAAAGAGTAAGATGTTAGATCTGGTTTTATATTGCGATACATCTTTAACAAATCTATTGTTGCACCATAGACCAAGTCACAATCTATACCCACATTCTTTTCATCATTCACTTTACAGGGAATAATGGAACTATCGTTTGTTAGCTTTATGTATCTGTTTATGATGTATGCTACGTCAAAGCCAACATTCCAACCAACATACAAAGCAAACTCATCTTTTATTTTATTGGTTATATGAGTAACTAAATCTTTTTCATTTTCGAAAGCAATCAATTCAATTTCTTGACTAACTTGTTCTGGTAAATATTTTTTTACTGTTTGTAAATCTACATGTTTTGTTTGCAAGTAACAACTATATATTTTGTTCTTATTGTTATCCATATAGCTGTAACATATGATGGGTCTATCAGCTATAACTGGATCTGGAAATTCTCCTTCATTGTTTAAAACTTCTATATCCAAATATACATAACTGGGTTTGTGAAACGATCTGTTTCTAGATACTGATAGGAATAATGCAAAATTCTGAACTAAACTGCCCTCTATAACTCCAAATGGAGTTGCTTTGCCATTTATATTTTTTATGTAGTCGCTAAGTATTTTACTGTAGTTTCTGCTAACAATTCTGAGTTCTTTTTTATCTCCTGTTACAAATGTAGCAAAATTGAATTTTTTGTCTGCTTCAAAATTATGTACAAAAGTTTGAATTGGTAATCCGATAATCTTTTTGCCTGCTTCAGGTTTATACAAACACAGCAACATATAATTTTCATATTCAAAGCAGGATATTATATCATATCCATCTAAATCAATATCCAAATCTAAATTCTTAGCACTATTATATTCTGATTGTAAGAACTCTAATTGTTTTGCTGCTTCTACTTTGCTTGCTGTATCTATGTAGACTAGATTTGGATTATTTGTTACTTGCTTAAATGTATCCAAAATATGATTTATGATATCCTCTTCTCTACTTCTCAAATAGTAAGCAGGATGATATGTTGCATAAATTTCTATCTTTTGTTTAGTATTCCTATCCATAACAGTGTCTATAAATCCTTTTTGTGATGCTTTGATATGCTTAAGTTGGTAAATTTTACATATTTGTTGCAAGCCTCTATTACCTAGTGCAATAATTTTAACTGGTGAATATTTTTGTATTTGATTAATGATGTTTGGTCTACATTTTGTTAGCACAGAATCATTTGGAGTTTCATTCTTATCTGGATGACATAAAACACTATTTGTTATTACAATATTGTAGTTTTTGATTTGTTTTATAATGTTGCGAATTATGGAGCCTGATTTACCTGTAAATGGCTTACCGGTTTTTGCTTCTGTGTAGCCTGGTGCTTCACCAACTAACATAATAGTTTGATCTGAATTATTATCTATGTAATCCTCCATAACAATAGGACGATCTCTTAACATACATGAAGCACAGTTATCAAACTTCATACAAAAAATTTTAGTATTGTTGCTACTTTATTTTTTTAAGCATAGGATGACCTAACACTAAAATTTTTTGAGTATCCTCTTTAACTTCAAATTCATTCTCAAGTTTCATTAACTCCTCTATGAATCGCTTTCTATAACTACTTGGAGCTTGAAAACCTCCTGCTAGAGGGTTGAATGATGGTGTTCCATCTTCTGTTGTTGATGAAAACAATAAAACAGGTATGAGATCAATGACAGTCATATTTACATCAACATACTTTGGATGACCTGAAATAAAAGTCTCTTTAGATGGAGTAAAACTAATGTTTTGAACTGCGGCTATTGGTATAAAAACTTGTCCTGGAACTAGACATGAAAACATATAAGGTGGAGCAGTAAATAATCTGCTTAGAAATGTTCCAGATTTAAGAAATTGAGATATAGCATCATCATTATTAGACCAATAATCACTCCATAAAGTAGGAGCAGATATCATATACAAACCAATAAGAGGTACTAATATATTCTCAACAAATTCATTGAAACTGTTTGCAACAAATCTCATACTAATGTTAACTGATAGTAAGTATGTACTACTCTCATATGCTTGAGGATAAGCTGGTTGTTTAGCTAACACTAAATTTCTAATAATGTCAGTTATTTTGTTTAAACCATCATCTAAACTAGTAAATATTTGATTCGGTATCAGTTGATCAATAGTATCTATAAGCAATTTACCAATAGCAGCTAATATTGCTATATTTGTAATAATACCCGATGCCATCTCTATACCAAAATTTAATAATTGTATACCTGCATCATTTTCTAGTGTATTGTTGTACTGCAGACTGATATCCAGTTCTCTAGCTAAGTACACTAAGTTACTTACATTTGTTAGTTTGTTTTTTGCTCTAGCTAATTGTTTTCTGAAACTGTCTGTTGTAAATTTTGTTACACCTGTAAAATTTACACCTTCCCTTAAATATTGTTCAAGAACTTTGAAATGCCGCAATATAAGATGTGGAATTGAATCAGCTACTTGCAATCCGTCTACACCTTTGAACCAATTTACTAAATTTGTATAACCGGGATCATTAACAAGCAACATAACTATTAACAGCGTTTTGATTTTATTATGCAATCTAGAAGTGTTAATATCTTTTTGATAAAATGGTTTGAATAATACCCAGTTTGATGTTGCTAGTACATCAAGATGTTGTTGATACAAAAAGTAATCAATATTTTTGTATCTGTCTGATACATCTTTACCAACAAAAGCAAAGTTACCCAATTTAAACATGATTACGATGCTTATACAACATATCTAAACTTAGTTATATGCTATCAGATACATTGATTAAACATATATTCCGTGATAATGGTATTTTACCATCCGTGTATGTATTTAAAGATCCCTACCTATTTGAGATAGATTTAATTGATGGCTTCTTTCAAACTATGAGATATTTATCAACAAATGTTAGAAAGTTTGATAGGTTAGTTGACTTCATTAAATCAGATCAATACGATGACATTTTGAGTAGTGATTTTGGTATCACATCTAGCAGAGATAAGAAATCACTGATGATAGAATTTCACAAAAAATTCAAAACAAACTATATAGCAGAAATAAACAAAAGAATATTGAGAGTAGATTATTTTGATCAAACGGAGATTAAAGATATGACCACAGATTCAATAATTGTTTTGTGTAGTGAACAAAAAATTAAGGACTATATTACAACATTGAATAAAAATTATCATATTCGCATTACAAGATATGAGGTTATACTATCAAAATTGATTAATCATAAAACTATTATGGTTATATAGTATTGATTACTTTTTTCCGCCTTTCTTCTTCTTCTTCTTGTCCTTCATAATAAATGTTTGCTATTTTTTATACAATACAAAGCAATACCAAACATGCAAAAGAGTAAGTTTGAAGAGCTTCGCAAGAGAATCAGAGTTTATCTACCTCAAAGCAATCAATACGTAACAGTAAAAGAACCACTAGCAAAACAAAGAATAAATATTATGAACAATCTTTTAGCATTGCAAACAGCTGGTAATGTAGATAAGGAAGAAAAAAGTCTAGAGAGAATAAAGTTCCTGTATAAAATCATAGATAATTACATTGAGAATTGTGTAGAAGAGTATGATCAAGTTAGTCAAAAAATCACATTAGAAGAAAAACATTATCTCATACTACCGATAATTGAATTGCTAGCAACATTAACTGTTATTGAAGTGAAGGAATATTGTTCCAAATGCAACAGTGAAAATAATTTTGTGCTCACATATGATTTGAATTTATTCAACGATCCCAATATTGACATACTTGAACATATAAAAAACCTAAGAGAGCAATTTGAGATAGAGAAACCTATCTATCCACTGATTTTTGAATTACCAGAAAAGAGTCTTGAACCAACAGATATAAATATAAATGTGGAAAATCTAGATATTAGAATAAGAGTTGGTTTCCCATTGGCTTGTATAAATATTGAGGATGTAATAAATGCTCCCTTTACAAATTTTGAGTATGTTCACAGTCTATATATATTTGAAACTGGACCTCAGGAGAAAATTAAACTGATGTATAATGCTACAAGTGGAAACGTATCTGTATTAAGAGATTTACCTGAAAGTCTAGTCAAAATCATAACAAGAAAACTTAACAAAGCTATTGAACCTTATCGGCAAGAAAGAATTAATGTAAAGTATATGTTTACATGTCAGGAATGTGGAAATCAAAATGAGATTACATTTGAACCTATACAACATTTTTTCAACATCTTCATACAGTAAAATTAAGTCCAATAACATTTTTGAGCAATGCTCTGGTTTTGGAAATTAAAGATTTAGATATTTTTAACTTACCTGCTAGTTTTATGATTATATTTCATGTTCAAGCAACTAAAATTATAGAGAAACAAAAAGAATTAGAACATAAATTATCTAGTCAATCTAAACAAAAAATTAATCATCCTTTTGTATTCTAAAATTTTTTGTCTAGATATTACGTAAAGCAACTAACAGCAACTAAGAATATGCAGATATTGCGAGAACAAATACAGAAAAACATACGAAAATATTGGAATTTTGACAAAAAAATATTTATTGTAAATGGAAATTATATTACAAAAGAGTTATCTGATATAGAAGTAAAATTTGCTAATGAATTATATCTGTTAGTCTTTGAAGCAAACAATAAAGATAGTTGTCTAATAACGGGTGTTGCTGATACACGAATTACAATATATGTTCCACATGGTATAGCTTCACTAACATTTGAACAACTACATCATAACCTACTTAACAACAAAAATTTCTGGGCTAAAATTAATCTCTATCAAAGTATTGGTTTGCTCACTTTATCTCAGGTATTGAAGATAGAGAAAAGAAATCCGATCCCAGTTTACAATTGGTCAAATACTCACATTGTTTTGGAAAACAGAGCTATCATTAAAGGTTTTACACGTAACGAACCTTTGCTAGTTACAGCAAACAGAAAATCAGCTAAAGATCAACTTGATAACGAGTACAAGACTATAAGTTTAACCTCTATGCTTGATGCCTCCATCCTCTATAAAGGTGGAGATGAATTGTGAAAAGATTGACGGGTATTTATCTTCTTAGTTTTTTGCTACAACATATCTAAATTTATTAGCATGACAAACAAAGTTAATAAACAGCGTATTTATCAAATTTTCAAAACATTACAAGGTGAAGGAGCATATATAGGATTACCTGTATTGTTAATCAGATTTGCTAGTTGTAATCTAAGATGTAAATTCTGTGATAGCTATGAGAATTGGTCAAATCCAGGTAAAGATTTTAGTCCTGAGGAACTGATAAACTACATATTAACAAACCATATAGTTGATTCTGTTCAGAATGTTAGCTATAAGCTAAATGATTATTTTCTTATGTTTACCGGTGGAGAACCATTATTGTCGAGCAGTAGACAATTATTTATAATTGAAGTATCAAAACTATGGAATGAATATAGTGGAAAAGATTTTGTCATAATAGAAACAAATGGAACAAACCCTATAATAGATGACTTTGTTTATTGTAATAACATAAAATTTCATTTTAGCATATCACCAAAAGAAATGAGATATCAACATAAATATGTAGATACGTATCCAAAACTCATAGATCAGTTAAGCAATATGAATGTAAACAACATAAGCTTTTCCCTTAAATTTGTTTATGAAAGTTCACAATCCCAGGAATTTATATTGGCATTAGCAGAAAAAGTAAGAAAAGCTGTTGGCATATTTGTTATGCCAGAAGGAGCAACGAGAGAAAAACAATTGAACAATAGTTATGAGACACTATTATTCTGCACAAAACATAATTTGATATTCAGTCCCAGATTACATATTTTACAAGATTTTAAGGAGAAAGAATTCATATCATAGGATAAAACTCAGTAGAAGGTTAAAAAAAAACGAAGAAAGGAGGTGGAAAAGATGGTGAAACTTCATCTTTACGAAAAGGAGGTTGATAAGAAAACCTTTTACTATGTTGAGATAGGTTCGGTAGCACATGGAAGGCCTGTTTATCTGTTATGGATTAACAGGAAACTCTTAACTCAAGAGCATATTGAAACGAGAAGGTTTGTTTTCCCGGTAAAAGGTGCTAGAATAGAACAAGGGAAAAACAGTAGAACCCTCATATTGAAACCAGACCAAGAAAAGAATGTCTTTTACTATCTTAAAGGATGTGGCTACAGAGGGAATAGCAATGTTGAAGTATATGATTGTGGTGATTGTAAGATATACAAATTTTGGGAATATTCCTCACCTCGTGGTTCTTTGGGTACAAGCGAGGGTGTATTGGTAGAAACATCAAAAGAAATGATCAAGATAAAATGGAGTAGAACTGGTAGATTGTATGGCTCTGCTCCGATAGGTATAACAATACTTCATATAGACGGTAGAGTAGAAGAACTGCCTATTGAGGATGAAGAACTTTTGAAAGAACTTGAATGAGGAGGTGAAATGCGGGCTTATGACTACCTTGTAAAATGTCCAAGCTTTCCTCTCATAAAAAGAAAATTCCCAGATTTCACAGAATTCTCCAAATCCATAGAGGTTATACCTTGGGAGGATGAGTACGCAATTGCAGACAGAAATCCGGAAGTGATAGATTACCTTGAATTTCTGGAAAAGATGTTGCAAATGCAAGCAACCCCCGCTGGGAGGGTATCCCAGCAAAGCCAAACCAAAAAAGGAGGTGGTGGCCATGGACTTGCAAGTGAGGGATGTCCTTGAAAGTAAGACTGTGTTTGAAACCAAAGATGGCAAGATTGTAGAGACCTCTGCCTTTCCCTTCTGGAGGCTGGCGTTCAATGTAAAACATGAACTCTCCGATAAAACTTGGCGGTATGCGGCTGGATGGAGTGAGGAGTATCCCTTGAAGTTTGCCCAGATCCGTGTAGAGAAGGATTTAGAAAAGGATGAGTTTGTCAATGGAAAAGAGTTTCAGGAGTTTGTGGAAAGGCTTACCAACGGGACTTTCTACGATATGTCTTTCACTTGGACAGGCTCTGAGTGGATAAAAGGCTATTTTGGGATGGATGAACCTTTTAAGATGGAGGTTGTGTCTTTGTGGATAAAGGGAGTGCTGATAGGCTTGAGGTTTAGCCGCTGGGGCAACACCACCTACGCATCTAACATTAAAAAGTTCACAATAGAAACACCCAGTGGTGTTCTCTTTGAAAAGGACAGGCCCATGCTTCAGGTTCTCCCATATCCACATAAAGACTGGCATATCATCCACGTAGTCTCTCAAAAAGACCTTGTGAGAAGGGCAAGACTAAGAATGGCACATGAATATGGCAATGCAGTAGGCTTCCATACAGCAGGTTTGGCTTCAAGGCTACTAATGGACAAGGGAGTGCTTGGCGTAGTCCTCCCTCTAACGCCCTTTGAATTTAAGCCCTCGGAAAAGGGAGGCTTTATTGTGAGAGGCTACGGCAAATACATAATCACAGATAGTAATAAACTGGGCTACTACCTTATCACAAAGGAACTTGAGAAGGTAAGGTTTGCCCAGCTTGTGAAGGAGATAGATGATGTGGAAGAGGAAATAAGGACCTGGGAGAGGATAAAGGCAGAGAGAGAAGAAGAGCTAAGGGACAAACTCCTAAAAGGAGATGCTTATGTAGTGAGTGTCTCTTATGTAATAGATAACAAGAAACTCACGAAGTTCTACTACTTGGAAAGAGAAAACGGCAAACTGGTTCTCAGGGTTCCCAAATGGCTTGCAGGACATGTAATAGGAAAAGAAGGACAGAGGATAAAGAGGTTGCAGGAGTTTTTAGGAGAGAAGGTGCACATAGAGACTTATGACGATGTGGTGCCCGAAAAGGTGGAGTTGAGTTTTGGGTGGTGAAATAAGAATGGATTAAATTGATGCGAAAGAGGTGGAAACATGGACAAGAGGGAACTTTTTGAAGACATCCCTTCTTTGAAGGCAATAGCCCAAGACAAGGACACTTTGCAAAAGGTTTGGAAACTTTCAGTTCGGGCGTTGCTGGGTTGGCTTAAGCTTCCACCAAACAAAGCATTAGTGGTATCCCACTTCAAAGACAAGCTTCCCACAGAAAAAGATTTCCCACAAGAATGTCCTTATACCTTCCAGCAGGTTATGGAATAAAACCTTCACCCTTTACCTTATAGCAAGTGGTCTTTTGAAGTGTGGAAGGTCAGGACAATCCTATCTTGACAAAGTCTAAAACTTAGTCTATAAACCTTGAAAGGAGGTGAAGCTATGGAAAGGAAGGAACAAATGCAAGCAACCCCCGCTGGGAGGGTATCCCAGCAAAGCCAAACCAAAAAAGGAGGCAAAGCCGTAAGGGATCTAAGGGTAGTCTGGAGCACAATTGATGCAGCTAATCGTATCCATACCTTCCTCATCGTAGAATTCACAGATGAAAGTGATTATGAAGAGTTCTGGAGTCTCCCATCTGGTGTGGAAAAAAGTGTATTCCTATCCGAGAAATTAGAAGGGAAAAGGGTCTTTATCCCTGATGATTTTGGTGGGTATGAACTTGAGTTCCCGCCGTATTTTGATGAGTACGGGAGAAAGGATTTGTTTTGGTATAACAACGTGTGGGAAAGCTACAGGAGGGCTTTAAAGAGACTCACAGAAGAATGGGCTGAGAGATTAAGTGATTACTATAGGAAGGATGAAGAGGAGGCCTTGTGGGAAGAAGCAAGAGAAAGGGCTGAAGAAGAACTGAATAACCTGCCTGTTGTGAGAATATAAAGAAGGAGGTGCGGCCATGAAGGAGTTACAAACTCAAAATCAAACTTTTGAAGGAGGTGAGACCATGAGGGAGCTCAAGTTTTTAGACGAACTCGGTCTTTGGCTTGCTACGTTTGGAGACATTAACCTATTATATGATGACATCATAAGAGACTATTGGCTAAGACCTAAAAAGATTGATGATAATATTATCTTGCTTAGGAATTTAGGTATAGGGAGAATATACAACTTTTATGTTGAGGGTGTGTCTAATATTAACACTACAAAGAATTTTTATCTATACAGGATGTTGGACTCGGAGGTGATTTTAATCTATAATAAACCACATAAAGTGTTAGCATTTGAAGATGAGAACGGGCAGACAGTGTATAAACCAGACAAGACGAAATACTATCACTATCGCAACACAGAAATCTATCATCTGTATCCGAGAGAAGTTTATCATATATATTACGAGGGAGTTAAATTAATATTACCCGATTCAAGCGAATTAATCATAAGTCCTGCTTATTCAAGAAAAGCGACTACCTCTTCATGAATTTTGTTATTTAATCCCAACAAAAAAATTTTTTTGAAGGAGGTGAAGCCATGCAAGCACTAGCGAAACCCAAGTGGGATTTTGAAAAGTATACCTTGTTGGAGCTTGCAAACTACCCTCGTTATAGTGATAGTGTTGCGCGTATGCCGGATCCTCCACTAATGCTGGAGCTGGTTGAAGAATGTACTTGTCATGCAAAGTATGGTATGGTGTTACACAATGATGGAGGAGAGTACCATGAGGTGGTACGGATTTATAGACTTGATAGAGAGCACTTTCTGGTTGTGTTTACGGATACGAGAGAATTCTTTTCTGCGGATGAGATTTCCTATGTAGTAGTAAGGAAAAAGGGAAGAAAATGGTACAACGACAAATACTCAGTTATGGTAAAGGCAGATGATTCCGTGTATATACTCGGCAGGAAAGATGTAGAGAAGATAATTAGAGCAAGGACTGATGGCTATTACGTGAAGAGAGGTGAAGTATAAAAAAGAAACGTTTTTTTTGGATGCGCATCTCATCATGTATTGCAGTTTATACATCAATGCTTTGATACCGTTATCATAGCGTATGCCTTTCATGCTTGTGTTCTTCAGTCTTGCCATAGCTTGTTGTGATAAGTTCCAGAAGCGTTCAGAAAGCTTTAGCCCATCGTCCCAATGGTAGTTGATTACCTCTTCTGCTATCTTTAATATGAGGACATCTTTCTGCAATTTTACTGTTTTGTTGACTGCATTCACTACGTGTGTGATGAGTGCTGTGATTTTGTGATATAACTCTTCTGAAGATGTCAACTTTTGGCCTCTATAGACTAGACTGAGTGTGGGATAGAGAAAAAGGAACGGTTAGTTCTTTTAGAGATTGGGACAATCCCGATGAGTAATTTTTCAAAGCGGGTTCAAGATCGGCTGAGTTCTATTTCCTCAAGTTCATAAAGGATGTCTTGGATTTCCATAGGGCTTATTTCAAGCAAATTGGATGCGTAGCTGGTGGTTATGAATTCATGCTTTACCGCAGTCAGGACGAGTTCCCACAGAACCTTAGAAACTTTCCAAGGCACAGGAGGACTTGGTTCTCCAAAAAGCTTTATTTCCAAATTCCACAGGTTTGCCCTTAGCAATCTGTTTAGGTCTTTTTCGTCAATTTCACCAAGTTCGTGAAGGCGGGATATAAGGGTCTCATAGCTAACTCCAAAGGTGCGCCTTAGACTTATCAAAGCCCACACGTCGGTTAGGTTGTGGTGTTGCCTTACAAGCCTTTTAACAAGACTTTCTGGCATTAAAAAATGAACCACAAAACGCTCGCTAAAGTCATCCCTTTGCCCATCTTTATTTAGATGGACCTTGTCTTTTCTTTGAAGGATATGGGCATACTCATAGGCAATAAGCTGGTTTTGGTAAGGTTTATCGGAATTAACCAATATGAAAGCAGAGAAGTTTTCATCATAAACCATTGCAGAGGATAGTTCCCTGCCTAAAGGTAGCCTAATAACTGGAATGCGTATGTCTTCTAAGAGTTCTCCTAAGTTTGGCACCACGCTATCTCCCAAGCACAAACGAGCCCTTTCTGCCTCTGCTACCTCTTTGGCTTGTTCATCTATGGACTCTTGGTTTAGAGTGTAGTAAGGAATTTCAAGCTTTGGAAATCCCAGCTTTTGTCTAAGCTTTACTATCTCCCCGCAGAGAAAAATAAAGCGATGAACCATACCTATGGTTTCAGGAGGTAGGGAGAGTTCTTTGGCCTTATCAAGAAGAAGGGTAAAAGCGGTTCCCTCAGGTTTTTCTATCCCATAGAAGTAGCTAACAAAAACTCCATAAAGTTTGGCAAATTTTCTTAGAAGACTAAGTGGCGGGTTTTGTCTTCCACTTTCAAGAAGAAAAAGTTCATCCTTGGTAATTCCAAGCTTTTGAGAGACTTCTTCTGGCGTGTAGCCCACCGTCTCCCGTGCTTGCCTTAGCCTTTGTCCTATAATTTCCAGAGTATTCATGTGGGCATTTGCCTCAAAGCTATAAACCTGTTATAACAAATCTAAACTTAACCCAAGCCTTTTCAAGTCAGAATCTTTTAGCCTAAAGCGTGCCATGTGTTCCATATCTCTAACAATCTGTTTTAGTTCCTCTTCGCTACGGATTAATCCTCTGTTCCTCGCTTCCTCTAATATTTCCACAGTTCCAACAACCTTTACACCCTCTCGCTTCGCAACCTTCTTCAAATATTTATCATCAGTTATTAACACCAAATTCCTTTTCTTAGCCACAGCCAAAAGGGAAGCATCCGCTCCCTCTTCAAATTCCTCGTGGGTAATTCTTAAGCTTCTTATAAAGCTTTGCTCTTCCTCTGTTAGTTCATCTACAACCTTAAGCCATAAGTTTAGCTCATTTAGGGCCGTTCGCAACTCTGGATATTTTTCAGAACCTCGTTCAATCTCCTCTATCACATCGGAGGTAGTTAATAAACCTGCGTAAAATAGTGTCTTTAGCAAGTTCAAATACCCAGCACGGGCAAAGTTTGATAATGTAGAACTATCTACTATGAAGCATATTTCACTCATAATGCATATAGTTTGGTTAGTATGACTACAAGAATCAAGCAAAGATTTCACAAAGCTGTCTGCTTGTTAGCCTCAACCTGAAGTAAGCTAATGAGGCTGTTCTACAACTCCCTTGTCGGGATATATTCCAGCCTATAACAATTGTGCATCAAAATGTAGGGAAGCTGGGCTGAGGCAGAAAAACGGCAAGGGAATACCGAGGAAGATAAAAGCCCTAAGGTAGATTCTCGGACCGGACAAAAAGCATTAAACCTTCAGACGGGTTAACTAACTCCCAATCAAGTTAGGATAAGTTAGTTAACCATGGGCGGGCAGTTTAGTTAACCGTGCCCGCAGTTAACTAAGTCTTTCCCTTTAGCTTCAGAGTCAGTTAACCGGCTGGAGGTTAAATAGGGTGCGTGTTTAACTGATCCAGCCTATGAGTGCCAAAAGTGGACATCTTCTTAATTAACCCAAAAAAGCTTCCCAATGCATGCTATTGTTCCAAATGGTTTGCCAAGCGTTTAATCCTTTTGATTACCGTGTTTAATCCTTTTTGTCCGGTCAGAATGCACTCTGGAAATCGGTCAAACCATTGCCCCGTATTATAGTCTACAGAGGAGAAGGGTTTCTTACCCTATATTCGGCGGTGTAGGGTAAGAATTTTCATCTTTTAAAGTCCTTGATTTTCAGGGACTTCTCTGCTATCTCCTGTTCATCTTCTTTATTTTCAAAGGTTCAACTTCTGAGGGCAAGAGGTTGAGGGATTTTTGAAGTAAAGATGGAGTAGTTCACCCATAAAGCCCTTCCCTCTACCACTTCTACAAAATGTTGACATCCTCATATCAAAAGTGAATAGAGGGAGAGAAACTAAGGCTGGTAGTTCCTTATTTTTGTTTCGGTTCTTTCAAAAAAAATCTTTGAGAACAAACTCTTTGAATAAATATGGCATCACTTTAATCCCAAAAAACAAAAGAAATCCAATAATCAGAAGCTTTACCACAAGCTCAAGGACAAAATTGGACTCCTTTGCCTGCTTTCTTTTTGCCCCGTCTCTCAAGTTTTCATTCTCAGACACAACACGCACCAGTTTGCCCAGTTCCTGTCCTGCTATAGATGGCGTGGCAAAATGTCCATCTGCCACCTTCTCCATCAAAGACACCATCCTGTCAAAAGAGTGCCCAATGGCAATATAGAAGGGAATATCTGCACGGATTATTGCCTTTATGCTTTCAAACCCGCCAACCCTTGCCAACTCTCCTTTAGACCCTCCTCCTCTTAGCAAAAACACCGCATGCACTCCAGAATTAGCCACCTTCTCTACAGTCTTTGCCAGTTCTTCATCCGCAAGGGAAGTCTCAAACCTTACAAATTCTATCCTGTCCGCATACTCTCCCGCAGCACTTCTAAAGCCACTAATGAAGTCCTGCCAAACTTGGGCAGATTTACCATGAATTAGACCTACTTTTAAAGCCTTTTTCTCCTTCAAAAGCCTACTAAAGGTCTCCCAAAATCCATAATGATTTCTCTCTTTCAAAAGGGCTTCTACCTCAGCTACTCTTTTTTGAAACTCCCTCTCCTTGTCCTCATCCAAAACCCGCCACGAATTCACAGTAATAGTGGGATAAACCATTGCCACATCTTCCTTACAAAAGAGATTTGCACCTAGCACTCCCTCAATCTCCACCTCAGCACCCACAGGCAACTCTAAGGCTTTCTCTACATTCAGAGTAATGCCCGCTTTCCCATCGGTTAGCTTGTAGTAGCCTTTGTCCAAAATAACGGTTCCTCTAACCTTGATAGGAAAAACAAAGCTTGAACTCACATGGCTTGAGAGTTTTTCCACAATATCGGAGGGCTTCACCCAGCCTTCAGCCATAGCATTATTTTAGCAAAACTAAAAGGGCAGAATATCGTTCTCTCCAAAGATACAAACCTTTTCCCTTTCCCTCTTTTCTACTTCCCTTCTCAGTTTTCGAAACAGTCCAATAGGCCCAGATTTAAATTCCTCCAGTTCATCTAACTTGCACGGCTTCCACCCACCAGCGGTTTTTTCCAAAACTCCCTCATCAAATCCATAACAGGAACCACAAAATCCTCCTCAAACCCACCATCCCAAGCCACCCAGAAAAGTTGCCTTAGCCACTTCAAAATCTCATAAAGAAGAAGTTAAAAACCCTCTCCTTTACAAAGTAAACATCCCGCATACAAGAAGTTAAGGGATTTTGAAGTTAGCTAGTTATACCCACGGCTTGTATTCCATGATCTGCTGGAAGGTATAAGGACATTCTTGTGGAAAGTCTTTTTCTGTGGGAATTCTTCCTTTGAAGTAAACTACAGCTAAAGCTTTGTTTTTGGGGTTCTCAAACCAATCCACTAACGCACGAACTGCCTCTTCCCATGCTTCTTGTATAACCTCTCTTCCCTGAGCCTTTGCTCTCAAGGACGGGTACTTTTTAAAAATTCTTGCTACCTTTCTCCTATGAGTATAAATAGTTTCTATCCAATCGTGTCCCATATCCTGACTATACCTAAAATTCTCCCACTTGTATAGATGCTCCATAATTACCGCCATACA
>Ga0081478_125245_pt1 | contig 15328 bp, 19 predicted proteins | sample OctSprmetagenome_FD_70983 | JGI IMG/M metagenome (GOLD analysis project Ga0081478, IMG submission 70983) | Hot spring and microbial mat streamer communities from Octopus Spring Streamers, Yellowstone National Park, USA - T=80-84 v2 (version 2) | ecosystem: Environmental > Aquatic > Thermal... | reverse complement strand
CTCACCGGTGGCTGGTGAGCACAGCGGCATGGGACTCCTATCTACCTTTGGATATCCGAAGCCCTTATGGGCATAGCCCTCATACTGGGCTTCGGCCTTGGGTGCTTTGAGCATCATAGCATCCCGAGGTCTCTCCACACCAAGATCTAGCAGGGATATCACCTCATCATCAAAACAATTATGGATTGAATACATATAAACCTAAGCTGGAGAACAAACGAATATAGAAACATTTCCCACTACCATGAAAAAGGATACAGCCTAAATCTTAATCCTAAGCTCAGTATTTTAACCAAATTTGATTTAGCTGCTAACATTTGATGTCTGAAGATGAATCGGATTAAAGAGGCAACTGACCTCCTCTCTGCCTTGAAAGGGCTGGGAGCCCAGCCTTCTTGCAAGCGGTTCATTGGTTCTCCCCATCTATTCGGGTTTACATCTGTCATTTGGGGGGCAGTGAGGGGGGCCAGAACTCCCCCGAAATCTATTTTGATCCTAAGCATCTTCAGAGCCCTTTTTATTATATTGAGCTTTCCAACAACGTCTCTATCTGCTTCGAATCCACAACTTGGGTATCTAAGCCTTGCTATATATATTTTCAATCATCTCTGCATCGCATTTTGGGCATTCTGAGGATGTCCCCCTGGGATCTACTATTGCAAGTGGTGCTCCAAGCTTCATAGTCTGCCAGTCTATCCATCTCCCAAGCCTAGCATAGCCCATTATTATGAGCTTTGTTCTGTGATCCTTGTTCTTTACCTTTCTCAGCGTGTTTATCAGCCCTGTGAGATCCTCTCTAGCTACCGCGTATCCAAGCTTCTTATCAAATCTCACTATCTTAAGCGGTGTTTTCCTGGCCCAGGCCTCAAGAATGTTCCTAGCCTTTCTGTGATAGGATCTTATTCTATTCAGGATCCCCTTTCTCCTCCTTCATGCAGGATACCTTGGAGAGGAGTATCTCTTCTGGAGATTCTCGGCAAGCTTTTTCCATCTATGGGCTCTGTCAACTCCTGTGTCTATCTCTTTGTTTATCTTATCGTCTCCTAGGATTGTTCCTCTAGGCATTGGCATTTGCAAGGACATCCCTATAGCGGTCAACAGCTATCCTAGATGGAAGTCCAAACCATTCTTTGAGTTCTCTATATAGAGCGTTGTGAACCCTCCCAATGCTCCTCAGATCCAGCCTCAGAATCTTGTTTATAGCATAGTTGAGAACGACATTGTATCTCCTGAGGAGCTCCACAGCCCCAGGCTCGGGACTAACCATCATTCCAATTGAAAGGGTAGGCAAACCTCTCCGCTAGAAGCAATAGAGCTCCTCCAAAAAGATCAGGATTAACAAAACATATAAATCTCTCTATTCATCCCGCCATAAATAGCGAGGCTTTTCAGTTGTAAACACCCAATATCTGATTTATTTTAGCTGAGATCTATTTATTGGGTGAATATTTGAAATACTCGATAATGGGTTTTGGATCTATAGGCACGCTAATAGCTTATGCCCTCAATATATCGGGCTATGTACCCTACATAGTCGTAAGATCTGAACTAAGTTTGAAAAGAGTCTTAGTTGATCCTTTAGGGAATATCCACGAGATTCGCGGAGAAATTGTTGATCTAAATTCAGATATGTGGATCGATAGTGATGTAATAATCATATGTGTAAAGGCTTATGATATAGCGAATCTAGCCCCTATGTTATATAGTGTCTCAGAAAGAGCCACTATAGTTACTCTTCAAAACGGTATTGGCTCGTATGAAACTGTCATAGATATTGTTGGGAATGCTAGGGCTGCGCATCTAGTTCTTAATCACGGTGCATATAGGAAGGATCAAAATGTAGTTATCTGGGTTGGAGGTTCAACCAGTTATATAGGATCCCATGGTGTTCCTCGTAGCATTTTAGAGAAGATCGCCTATGATCTAAGGATTCTTAATGTAAAGGTTGTGGAGGACATAAATAGCTATAGGTGGCTCAAGCTCGCTGTCAATGCTTTTATAAATCCCATAACGGCTATTCTGAGGAGCAAAAACTCTGTTATTGTTGAGAGTGCTTAAGATAGATCTGCCAAGAGATCCTTTGGAAGAGGTTGTAGCGGTTGCTAAGGCAACTAGTAACAACTATTCATCTATGCTGATGGATCTTTGCGAACATGGTCGTACAGAAATTGACTATATAAATGGCTATATTGTTCGAGAGAGTGTTAAACGAGGTATAAGGCTTGTAGCTAATGAGGTTCTCTATTATTTAGTTAAGGCGATTGAGATTCAGGGGGTGAAGTGTGATAGGGGGTGAGAGGAGGAAAGTAACCCCAGCAGATTTTGTCAAGGCTAAGAAGAGGGGTCATAGAATAACTATGGTAACGGCATATGATTATTACCAGGCTAGGATGGCAGACGAAGCTGGAGTCGATGGGATCCTTGTGGGAGATTCTCTCGGTATGGTTGTTATGGGTTTCAGCTCTACAATCCCTGTTACAGTGGGTATGATAGCACACCACCTCAGAGCTGTTCTCAATGCAAGACCCAGATGCCTTGTAGTAGCTGATATGCCTTTCATGAGCTATGAGATAAGTAGAGAGGAGGCTGTGAGAAACGCTGGTAAGCTTATAAAGATGGGGGCTGATGCTGTGAAGGTAGAAGGATTAGGAGAGGTTGTTGATAAGGTTGAGGCTATGGTGAGATCGGGGATCCCTGTGATGGGGCATGTTGGTCTAAACCCTCAGAGATCTCTGGTCACAGATCTTAGGATGAGAGGCAAGAAGGCTGAGGAGGCTATAGAAATTATAGAAGCGTCCAAGGCCCTTGAAGAGGCAGGAGCCTTCTCAATAGTGATCGAATACACAGCATCAGAGATCGCAGAGGAGATTACTAGGAGACTCAGCATACCGACGATATGTATAGGCTCAGGTCCTAAATGCGACGGACAGATCCTAGTATTCCATGATTTAGTAGGGTTAAACCCCTCCCCACCACCATTTGCTAAGCAATATCTGAGAGCATATCAGCTAATGCTAGAAGCCTTAACACTATATGTTAAGGAAGTTAGAGAAGGACTCTTCCCAGGCAGGGAGATGTATTGGTCAATGGATCCTGAAGAGTTGGAGAAGCTAAAGAAAGCACTAGATAAGAGAAAAATAGAATAGACATGTCCCATACCTCTCCGCTTTAGAAGCCAACCCCTAGTAGGAGGAAAGGATAGGTTCTCAACTATAATTGTTTTCGCTATTACAACTATGTTCAATCTCATCTCAGCTTTAAAGGGCGGGGTTTAAGCTATAAACAAAGATCTATTGCTTGCAGCTTCTATATTCCCTTAAAATGCTAAGCCCACTGCCAAGGATTAGTACGCCTATTGCTAGAGATAATAGAGATGCTAGAACCCTATTATCTACGATGAAATAGACAGATATTGCCATGAATATCAGAGATATTGTTATAAGGGATAGTGCCAAGATCCAGGGACTCCTCATATCACTCCCATGATAATAGGTTCTGAGCGTTATAAAGCCCATTATAGTCAATAAAACCGATCAGCTATTACCTCTAAAAGCCTAGGTAAGCCATATATAGAAGTAATGATACTGGCGTTATACAGTGGATGAGATATTTATAGTGGATATTTCTAGTATTTTTATCTATGCGGAGGGTGATTTTTTCAGTAATAATTCCTGTTACATATATCAAGATCAGGGCTGGGTCTTTATACATAGTAGCCCCTATGATAGCTACGAAAATACCCATGATCCTCGCTATGTGAGGGGCTAGGGATATAATCTTTTTATATATATTTATTATAGCATCAATTATATCTACTAGATTACCTTCTCTTAATATCATATATATGAAAAGTATCTGTAAAAATAATGTTAGAGAGCCTAGGAAGAAAGGGTCATAGCCTGGTATGTTACTCGAGAAGATCTTGGAGTACATGGATATAGGGTAAAATGCAGAGATGATAGCTGCTGTTCTAAGTATATTAATAGCTTTATATCTCCGCATATCCTGGGGTGTCTTCATATATCCATATTTAAGCAATATGCGGGAGAGGTATCCTAGGATATATATCAGTATAACGGATCCTGCGTCTAGGAGTGCTGTAGAAACTATCGAGGCTAGATAGCCTATTGGAGATAGATCCAGTTTTAATATATATCTGGTTAGTGTGAATGTTACGAGCAATATGTTAGGCACTATAGATACTGTGCTGCTTATAGATGTTAACATGATGATGAAGGCTAGAAGAACGGCTTCTGTAAATCCCCAGCTACTAAGTATTCTATGAAGTGATCCCCTGGATAGCAATTACTCTCCACCCCATTGAAGTAAGCATTGGTATGGTCTCTTCGAGGAAATTTCTAGTGTATGTAGAATCGATCGATGAGGGGTTGTAGAGAAGAACATATATATTTTTGCTTATCATGCTCATAGTCTCTACAAGCTCTTCAGGGTCTGAGTATGCTAGCCCAAGTGGAGAGGTTACCAAGATAGCCATGTGGGCCGGGCCGATGTCTATATATTTTAGGGAGTTGTAGAGGATATAGCTGCTTTCGCACCCACTGTAGTGCTTTAGGTTAGAATAGAGAGTATATATTGTCTCTCTATCCCCACTCCATATGCCCCTTATAATCCTTGCTACATATTCCTCACATATAACTGCATCTACAACATTGTAGTTTCTAACCATTGTCTCTATTACACCTCTAGAGATCCTCGCGAGATCTTCTGCAACGCTTCTAGGAGGAACACCCAGTTCCCACGCTACTGCTGGTATGTCGATTATAATAACAACTCTTCCCCTAGATTCTGAGAGATCCTCTCTAACAAGAAGTTTTCCGGTTCTCGCATAGACGCTCCACATAATCTTTCTAGCATCATCACCATATTGGTAGTCCCGCATCCCGTAAAAGTCATAGAGCCCGCCAAAGCTCTTACCTCTCATCCATGTGCCTGGGCTTCTAGAAGCTATCTCTAAGGTCTCTCTGAATGCAGCGGGCTTTGGGATCGCTACTGCGGAACCCGGTATATAAGCTGCTATCTCTTCAACAAAAATTCCTAGAGGGTCTTCGAGTCTGAGGAAGACTGTAGAGAAATCGTATCTTCCAGGCGATGTGAGCTCAAGAGTATAGGATAAATCCGCTATATATCTAGGTGGAAGCGAGACCCCGGTTACTGGGCTATCAACAGGTCTTGCAAGTGTCGGGATTATATCCTCTATCTCTACCCTCTGGATATATCTATTCGAGTTGTTTCTAACCTCTATAGAGACTTCTACATGGTCTCTTTCCTCAACATATGGTCTAGATATCTTCCTTGACACCTCTATATGCTTAGACACATCTCCATACCCTTTTACCTCTCTATAGCTTTTCCACGCTATGAGAAGCAATAGTAGTGATATAGATAGAATCTCTAGAGACGATATTCTGAGGGAATAGAGAATCAAGATAATTGATGCTACTATGAGGCATACCCCATCAAGGGTTATTCTCATGGTATATCCACCTTTGAGAGTGTCTCCTCAACAATAGATCTTACGCTAACTCTGCCCAGCCTTGCCTCATCCTTAAGCACAATCCTATGGGCAATAGCTGGGTAAACAGAGATCTTCACATCGTCAGGCGTTACATATGTTCTACCCCTTATAAGGGCTAGGGCTCTCGAGAGAAGGTATATGGCTATCGCACCCCTTGGAGAGGGGCCCAGTCTAACATATTTATTATTCCTTATGGCATAGACTATGAGCGAGATATATCTTAGTAGATTCTCATCGACTCTGACATCTCTGACATTCTTCATTGCCTCTAGAATAGATTCCCTTGTGGCTACAGGTTTTACATAGTGTATCTGGATCGAATCATATCTTCTTAGAATCTCAATAGTCTCATCGAGATCGGGATAACTTATTTCCACCTTAGAGAGAAACCTATCTATCTGAGCCTCTGAAAGCGGAAAGGTGCCCTCAACCTCTATAGGGTTCATAGTGGCTATTACCATGAATGGCTCGGGGAGTCTGTATGAGATACCTTCAACAGTTACCTGAAACTCCTGCATAGCCTCTAAAAGGGCGCTCTGGGTTTTCGGGGGGATCCTGTTTATCTCATCAACAAATAATATGTTCGTGAATATAGGGCCTTTCCTAAATACGAAGGAACCGCTCTTCTGGTCATAGATGTTAAAGCCTATTATATCTCCTGGCAGCATGTCAGGGGCTCCCTGGATCCTTTTAAACTCTAGCCCCAGAGACTGGGCTAACGTCCTTGCTATAAGAGTTTTAGCTACACCTGGGACACCTTCTATGAGGACATGCCCTCCTGAGAGTAGTGTTGCCAGTACTAACTCGATCTCGCGCCTCTTCCCAACAACAACGTTAGATACATTCTCTATAACTCTGTCGAATAGCTCTTTAAAAGCTATCTTCTCACCAGCTTTCTCCATCTCTCAACACCTCTCATCATAATACCATCTATATCGATATGGCGTTTCCTCACAGGAGTTTTAGGCTTTACTATAGATCTGTTGATGCCGAGGGACGATATAAGCCATAGAGACGCCATCATAAAGGATCCTATAATGAGTATTGAAACAGCTATGGGGCCAGCTGAATATGCTGAATTGATGGCATAGCTAACCAAGGCTGGCACTATCAATAGAGCTTTAAGTATATATGATGTTTTTAGCAATATAATCTCTCTATTTCCCTCATAGAAGATTACATTTCTATTCTCCAAAAGGGTTGTGAAGAACCGTAAATTAGGCTCACCATACCTAGATGCGAGCACCTCGTTGATCGCTATACTGGAATCCGCTATAAATATGAGCTCACCATCCCCGATATTGATCCTAATAGCTGTGGGCGTGTTCCTTACTACACATACCACGGTGGCATTGGAGCTATTATAGATCTCTATTGTTCTATATACGTTGAATACCACCTCATAGATCTTATCTCCAAGTCTGCAAGACGCAGTATCGATATTACCAAGGTATTGTGATAGGTTAAACCCTACCATATATATGATCTCGTCTACTGTGCCTATTTCATCTAGGATCACAGCTTTACCTCCAGCTGATACCCACTTTAAAATCGTGTCAGCATCGTGCCTTCCAAGATCCATGTCTGGGCTTGCTATAATCAAGATCCATGTCTTGGGGTCGAATCCTCGGAGCTGGGAAATGCTATCTATAGCTTCTGTAAAGAAACCCATTCTCCTTAACAAAATATATAGATCGCTATAGCCTCCCCTACCAGTATTATATATAGACGGGGGATCATATGCCTGTATAGTGGGGATAGCGATATCTTGGAGACCTAGCACTACTATCGCTATTATTAATATAGTGATAGCTATAACCCTATCCATTATTATTGCTCTCCTCTTCTTTTATAAGGCCCATCTCAGCCAGTTTCTTTAAAACCCCCTCCTCATATATATTTCCATATACAACCCTCTCGTATAGTTCCGCAAATTGAGGGGTTATAGCACCTCTATAAGCTAGCTCCCTTGGCGTGCAAGCTCTGCAAGACCTCTCCCTAATTGAGGCATATATATCTCTAAGGATCTTCTTAACACCAATGTATACATAGCCTGGCAGATCTTCGATCTCCATATTAACAGATCTGGGTCTTGGGATCATTTCCCCAGCAATCTTAGGAGGTGTAGTTACGGAAACTAGATATAACATAAGAAGCAGCAGGATCCCGATGAAAATAACTAGGGCTACTATCGAGGCAGCATTAACAGCTATAGATCCTGGAAACCCTCTCAACGTTTCAGTAGTATTTGTCATATATATTTGATATGTCGAATTATAGCTATAGTCGCCCCTAATAGGTGTCATATAACCAATAGGTATATATCTATAAGTTATTGTCTCTAAAAGAACAGCCACGGCCCCTACAAGACAGTAGCTCAAAGAGATAAATAAACTTTTGCCAGAGCCTAGTTATCCTAGAACTCTTGATAGCGATTGTTTGATGATTAAAAACCGCCATAGAGGAACTAGAAGGGGGCTCAGCTAAATGGTTGTATACAGAGAAATAGTCGTTAGAACATCAAAAAGGAGAGAGATAATAAACATAACTAGGTACCTTGATGACATGGTCAAAGAGTCAGGGGTTAGCGAGGGGGTAGCAGTTGTTTTCCTTCCACATGCAACCGCAGCTATAATAGCTAATGAGGACGAGCCCCTGCTAAGCGAGGATCTATATAATTTCTTTGAAAAGCTAGCCCCGGAAAAGGAGGATTATGAGCATAACAGGATCGATAATAATGCAGATGCCCACTTACTCAGCTCCCTTTTCAAGCAGTTCTACATATTTCCAATCCACGATGGAAAACTAGTGAAAGGGACATGGCAAGAGCTATTTTTAGCAGAGTTTGATGGCCCGAGAACCAGGAGGGTTGTGATCGTGATTCTGGGGAATAAGAGGTGACTGACCTCCTAGAGGGCGAGACTTTCGGTTATAAAGAGCCTTGGCTAGTGATATAGTTGAGCGATCCTTTATCTATGTCTGCACCTAGTGATCTTCGACGGAGGATACCGTCTTCATAACTGGCATTGTGAGAGAAAAGGGCTAAGAGCTCTAGTCTATATATCTCCTTATAATCTATGAAGCCTCTTGACCTTTTAGTGTGTAGCTTTAGAGTACAATATAATGTTTATATACTCTCTGCCCTTCCAATTTAGAATTGGCTTAGGCTAATTCTATGATAAGGTCCAAAGCATTCACAGGCTGATAATAGGAGTTAAGCTAGCGCTATGAATCCCCAGTAGAAGCCTAGAATAGTGATGACAATAAATGAACGACAAGCCTCGCCCTTTAGGGCAGGGTAAAGCTTTTAAATCTCTGAATGTTTGAATAAAATAGGGTAAAAGTGTCCCCGCAAGGGGATGCCCCATAAGGGGCTCCACATATCCCCGAGTCCCTTGGATCCACGGATGGGGGCTCCCCGTGGTGAGGGATAGGGGTAATGGGCTGAAGACCCAGCCCGTGGTCTATCGCTGGATGAGCGGAGCGGGGTGGGTAATCCCCACCAGCTATGAAGTGATGAGAATGAAGGCGATAAACCGCAAACCAATGAACCGCCCAAAGGGAGCCCCCGCCCTTCAGGGCGGGGAGGAGGTCAGATTCACAGAGGACTAGAACCTCTTACCCTTTGCTCTTCATTGTAAGGAGCTATTAGCGCTGATTCCTAGCTTTTTTCTTATTATATAGCTTATTTTCTGCGGGTCGGCTTTGCCCCCTGTTAGCTTCATAACCTGCCCTACTAAGTAGTTTATCGCTTTTGGGTTTTTCTTCGCATCTTCTACAGCTTTGGGATTCTCTCTGATAACTCTTTCTGCGAGTGCTTCTAGCTCTGCTTCATCGCTTATCACTATAAGTCCCTCTCTCATAACTATCTCCTCTGGATCCTCGCCGTTTATAACAACTCTTTCCAAGATCATCTTCGCTATCTTTATACTTATAATGCCCCTATCAAGCATAGTTAGAAGCTTTGCTATATGTTGAGGCCTTGCCTTTACTATATTGAAGCTCCTGCCTCTGCTGTTAACGATTCCTAGGAAGTCGTTTATCAATAGATCTGCTACCTTAGAGGCATCACTATAGATCTTAATAGTCTCTTCGAAGAACTCTGAGAGCACCTTTCTAGAGACAAGCACTTTCGCTGTGTACTGAGAGAGTCCATAGCTCTTAACATATCTCTCAGCTCTATGCCATGGAAGCTCTGGCATAGATATTCTTATCTCTTCTATCATCTCCTTGCTTAGGGGTGTTGCTGGGAGATCTGGATCTGGGAAGTATCTATATTCCTCCTCGAACTCCTTATGCCTAGAAACTATTGTAACCCCTTTGATAGGATCCCAATGCCTTGTCTCCCTCTTAACCACACCACCTCCCATTAGCAACGCGCTCTGCCTGATCACCTCGTAGTTTATCGCCTTCTCCATATCCCTTATAGAACCTATATTTTTGATCTCAACCCTCTCTCCACCGTTGATTGATATGTTTACATCTACTCGGAATGCACCCTCGAGATCTGGATCGCAGATCCCCAGATGATCTACTAGTGTTAGGAGCTTCTCCACAAATGACCTTGCCTCCTTACCGCTAGATAGATCAGGCTCTGTAACCACTTCTATCAGAGGGACGCCAGATCTATTATAATCTATGAGGCTATAAGGGCTTTTAACCGGATCGCCATATGGATATGTGATCTTAGCGGGATCCTCTTCAACACCGATCCTCCTAATCCTAACAATCTTAGCCCCCAAATCACCTTCTATCTCGAGCGATCCTCCAACAGCTATAGGAGCCATTCCAGGCCCTCTATGCTGGCTTATCTGGTAACCCTTAGGCAGGTCTGGGTAGAAGTAATGCTTCCTCACGAAAACCACATGATTGTTTAGCCTAGATCCAAGGGCTAGCGAGAGCATAACAGCTTTCCTAATAACCTCCTTATTAGGAACCGGTAGAGAGCCCGGAAGTCCAAGGCATACTGGGCATATATTAGTGTTTGGAGGCGCATCCCTATAGTTTGCTGGGCATCCACAGAACATCTTGCTTTTAGCTCTGTTCACCTGAATATGTATCTCGAGACCGATAACTGCTTTTAGCTTCACATATCCCACCTTAGATCTGTGGGCTCATGTTATAATATCCAACTATGATCTCCGCCGCTCTACCGATCAATATGAGATCCTTATCCCCCATGGGAGGACCTATTATCTGAAGCCCAACAGGTAGAGATCCTGTAAAGCCTGCAACAACACTTATAGCTGGCGACCCTATGAGATTGGGCACTACAGTCTCTATATCCATTGCATAGAGCTTTATAGGATCCTCTATAGCCTCCCCCAGCCTAGGCGGTTTAACAGGCATTGTTGGTGACACTATATATCCTCTTCTCAGGAACGGTAGCAGCTTATCCCTCAAAACCCTTCTAACCTTGAGGGCCTTTAAATAATACTGCTCGTAATAGCCTGCGCTCAGAATATAGCTTCCAAGCATTATTCTCCTCTTAACCTCTCTGCCAAACCCCATGGATCTTACTTTGGAATAATATTCGTCCCACGGAAGATTCATAGGATCTTCTTTAAGACCATAGATCGGGATCCCATATCTAGCTAGGTTTGAGCTTGCTTCCGCAAATGCTAGAACGTAGTAAGCTGGTAGTGCATATCTTATTTCGGGAACGCTTACCTCATCATATGAGAAGCCCGAGGATACAAGCTTGTCGATAGCACTCATAACAACTTTATAGATATCCTCCTCAACACCTTCCCACATCTCTTTTATAGCTATTAGACTGGCGTTAGGAAAATCTGTTTTTTCTCCCATATTTAATGCTATTCTGTAAAACCCGGAAACCTTTAGATCTAGTGATGTGGGATCCATAGGATCCTCACCTACTATATATTCGAGAAGCAGTGCTGCATCTACAGAATCTCTTGTAATCAATCCGATCTGGTCAAGCGAGCTGGCATAAGCTATAAGACCATATCTACTTAGAACCCCATATGTGGGTTTATAACCAAACGTAGCTGTATATGCGGCTGGATTTCTAACAGACCCCCCTGTATCGCTTCCAAGAGACGCTGGTGATAGATATGCAGACACAGCTACAGCGCTTCCACCAGAGCTGCCCCCCGGCACCCTCGATAGATCCCAGGGGTTTCTCGAGGGTCCGAAAAAACTTGTCTCAGTAGTAGATCCCATGGCGAACTCATCCATATTTGTCTTACCAATAACCACAGAGCCAGCTCTCTTCAGCCTTTCAACAACTGTCGCGTCGTATGGGGGTATGTAGTCCTTCAGTATAGCGGATCCGCATGTAGTTCTCAGCCCAGCTGTTGATATATTATCCTTAACAGCTATGGGGATCCCTGCAAGTGCCTTTCCCTCTCTATTAGCTTCTACGGCTTCCCTTATAACCTCTTCAGAAGGTCTTATAGTTATGAAGCCTCTAAGGATCTTCTCATACCTCTCTATCCTCTCATAAAGCCTATATAAATACTCTATTAAAAGCTCTGGAGAACCCCTTATATATTCTAGAACTTCGTGTATAGGCCTATTGATGAGATTCACGCTCCTCACCAACAATGGTTCTGGGCCCAACTATATACCCATCTACAACTCTATATGCACTCCCCTCAACCCATTCTCTACTAATACCAGGTCTGGTCATATCCTCCCTAACTGTTGCACCTTTTTCAATAACATGGAAGAGGGGTTCCACATTCTCTAGCTCTACCTCATCAAGTTGCCTAAAGAAATCAAGGATCTCAGCTATATCTTTGGCCAGGGCATTCCTCTCATCCCCACCTAGTCTCAACATAGCTAACCTCTCAAGCCTTTCAATAGTTATATCCATACAATCTCCATAATATTTTAACTAATTCCAGTGATAAAGCATTTCCTCTTTCACAATATCCAACTATTTTTATGGGGCTAGAGATCTAGCTCTTGGTACGGGATCGATAGCTTCCTTTAATTAGAGCTGTTTCGTAGTTGATGACTGGGGGTTAGATTTATAAGCCTTGTTTTTATTATTGTTATTGGTGCCAGTTATTTCAGAGTTTTCAGAGAGGTTGTTGAGACCTAAGGAGGTTTGTCAGAGGCTTGGCATTAGCTATTCTACTCTATCTAGATGGGTTAGAGAAGGAAGGATCAGAGCTATTAGAACTGCCGGTGGCAAATATAGAGTTCCTGAGAGTGAGGTTAGAAGAATTGCTGAAGGTCTGCCTATTAGCAAAGAGATTAGAGCAATCGTATATGCTCGTGTAAGCTCAGCCGATCAAAAGAGCGATTTGGAGAGGCAGATAGAGTATTTGACGCAGTACTGCTCCTCTAAGGGTTACAAAGTTGTTGATGTGTTGAGCGATGTAGCGAGTGGGCTGAAGACTGGTAGAAGAGGTTTGCTAAAGCTCTTCAACTATGTTATCAATAGACAGGTGGATGTAGTTGTAGTAACGTATAGAGATAGGTTGACGAGGTTTGGCTTCGAGTATTTAGAACACTTCTTCAAGCAATATGGCGTTAGAATCGAGATTGCCTTTGGAGAGGAGCCCAAAGACTCTTATCAAGAGCTTGTAGAAGACCTGATAGAGATCGTGGCATCTTTCGCTGGGAAGCTCTACGGGTTGAGGAGTCATAAGAAGAAGAGGCTTGTTGAGGGATTTAAGAAGTTGCTAGAAGAGGTTGATAAGAGTGATTGAAGCTACTAGGACAGTTGTTGTGCCGAGTGTTAGGCTTACTGAGAAGAAGCTTGAAGTATTTAGAGAGCTTGAAGATCTCTACAAGCAGGTTCTCATAGAGCTTGTGGATTATGGCTTTAGAAGCAACATCGACTCGTTCACTAGGTTGAAGAGGGATAAGTATCATGAATTGCGTGGAAAACTCCCTCAACTACCAAGCCACTATATTCACACCACCTGTCAAGACGCTTCTACAAGAATTAAGAGCTTCAACAAGCTCAAGAAGAAGGGTTTGGCAAAGTCTGAGAAGCCTGTGGTTAATGATGTCTCAATATGGCTAGACGACCACCTATGGAAGCGTATAGGATATACTACAATTCTCATCTACACTCACAAAGGCTGGGTGTCAGTAGAGCTCGCTCCCCATAAGCTGTACTGGAGGTATATTAACGGCGGGTGGGTGCTGAGGACTCAGATAAAGTTGAAGATAGACTATGAGTGCAAAAGGCTGCTGATATACTTTGTATTCGCTAAAACCATTAATGTTGATGAAAATAGTGCTAAGCACGTGATCTCTGTTGATGTTAATGAGAATAACGTGGCTGTCGAGGTACTCGATAAAGTGTATATTCTTGAGACGGGGATTAAGAAAATTACCATTGGGTATGCTAGATATAGAGAGGCTGTGCAGAGTGTTAAAGGCAATGGATACGCTAGTAGAGCTATTCACGGCAGGGAACGTAAGAGAAAGAGAGATATCAGATTGAAAATTGCAAACATTATCGCTAATACGGCTAAGAATCTCAATGCTATAGTCGTGTTGGAGAAGCTTCCTAAGCAGTGTCCCAGGAACATGATTAGAGATGTAAGAGACTCAGCACTAAGGCATAGAATATACCAAGCAGGGTTCAGGGGGATGGTTAAAGCTGTTGAGAAGAAGTGCTTAGAGAAAGGAGTTCCTGTGGCTAAGATAGACCCGAGAAACACTTCATCCAAATGCCCGTTCTGTGGCTCTAAGCTGATGAGGGGCGATGCCCCGAGGCAACTCAAATGCTCTAGATGTGGTTTTAAAGCTGGTAGAGATATAATAGCTGTGTTGAATCTCGAGAGAAAATATCTAACTCTCAAGGGGCTCGTGCCGTTAGCCCCGATGACCGATGACCCCACTCCAGAGGTAGCAGTGCTACCAATGAAGGAGTGGGTGAGGAGAAAGTCTCTAGATGCGACGAATAAACATAAATTAATGAGAATGAACATCTAGAGACAAACGGAAGATGTGATAGAGAAGGCTATTGTATTGTTCACAAACCCAGAGCCTATGGACATGGTTAGAGAGGAGAGAGTGCTAGCTAGCTGGCTATATAGGCTAGGAGTACAGATCTATAGGATAAGAGTCTCGGGACACTATTTTCCTCACGAGTTCAGAGAGATCATTACATCGCTAAAGTCAAAGAAACCGATCCCAATACATACAGAAACGCCAGATATAATGATAAGTATGTTTGGGAAGGTTATGCCATCTCTTATCTTTTAGCGTTTCTCAGCAGGTGGTGATTCATTGTTTTATCCCCACCATCTGCCTCTCAACGTTACCCCCGAGCCCCCTCACCGCAGCATCTCAGCCCCTGTTACCAGAGGCTTCAAAGCCCTACGGATCTCGGAAACTCGGGGACACCAATAGATATTATGGATTGAATACTTATAAGCATCCCCACTACCATGAAAAAGGATACAGCCCTGCTATAGTGAGGTAGGAGAGGTGTTGAGAGTATAGATGAGAGTATGAAGAGTCCTGAGGCTGATATGCTGGTCAATTTTCTGAGGAGGAGAATTGATCTGGATGTGGGTTGTCAAGCCGGGAGATAAGATAGTTGTTAGTAGAACCGCTGTTATACCCTCAAAGCGGCTATCTAGGAGGGGTTTCAGTGTATTGGAAGAGGTCGTGAATATATAGCGAGATGTTTGGAGATGTGCTTCCCCATGCATCTAGGAATATTATCGAGAGCTACCATAGGCTTAAGAATGGGAGGTATCGAGTGCTAAGGGATATCTATCCAAATATACCATCCCACTATGTATGGCTTATGCCAAGATGCTGTTGAAAGGGTATCCTCTCTAAGGAGGAACA
>Ga0081478_142152_pt1 | contig 15405 bp, 16 predicted proteins | sample OctSprmetagenome_FD_70983 | JGI IMG/M metagenome (GOLD analysis project Ga0081478, IMG submission 70983) | Hot spring and microbial mat streamer communities from Octopus Spring Streamers, Yellowstone National Park, USA - T=80-84 v2 (version 2) | ecosystem: Environmental > Aquatic > Thermal... | reverse complement strand
GGCAAAGGGGGCGGGATTACTTGATGCAACTGTCGCAACACGATGCCCCGGTTTGGGCGGAGATGGAGGAAGCCGCCCGCCAAACGCGCTTCCCCATCATTGACCGAGCCGCTGGCAGGTGTTGCTATTTGCTGTGTCGGCTGGCGAAGGTGCGGACAGTCTTTGAGATGGGCAGCGGCTACGGCTACTCTACGGCTTGGTTTGCGATGGCGGTGCGGGACAACGGGGGTGGCATCGTCCACCATGTCGTCTGGGACGAAGAACTTTCCCGCAAGGCGCGAGATTACCTACAACGGATGAATTTGAGCGAGTTCGTGCGCTTCACCGTCGGCGAAGCCGTAGAGACGCTCCGAAACACAGCGGGGCACTTTGGCTGCATCTTCGTGGACATTGAAAAGCAAGACTACCCGCAAGCGGTCGCCGTCGCCAAAAAGCGGTTAGCACCCAGTGGCTTGCTCATCTTGGACAACATGCTTTGGCATGGGCGCATCTTTGCTCCCAACGAACATAGCCCCGCCGCCGAAGGCATCCGCCAAGCCACAGCGATGATTTTCAACGACCCCCAATTTGTCGCCACTTTGTTGCCCATCCGCGACGGGCTGGTCGTGGCGCTGAAGGTGCGGTAAAAAGCATGGCGGGAACGGAAAGGGTGACAAAAGGCAGTTTGGGACATCATTCCGAACTTTGTCGCCCCTGCGGTCGTTAATTGTTTTTGGCAATGGTCAAGCCGACAAATTGCGTCTTGCCGCAGGAGGCGACCTGCCATGCTGATTGGCGAACTGGCGAAAGCGACGGGCGTCTCGCCCAAGACCATCCGCTACTACGAAACCCTCGGCTTGCTCAAACCAACCCGCCGCACGAGGGGCAACTATCGGGTCTATGACGAATCCGCCATCCCGATGTTGCAGTTCATCCGCCACGCTGAACGCCTCGGTTTCTCGCTGAAGGACATTCGGCAGGTCTTGCGAGTTTGGCGGCGCAATGGCATCACCTGTGGCATCGTCCGTCAAATCGCCCAGCAGAAATTGGAACGGGTGGACGCTCTCTTGCGGGAACTGATGGCGCTGCGGGAACGGCTGCAGCGGTTGATAGAGGCATCGGCTGACCCAAGCAACTGTGGACCCAAGCATCCTCGGATTTGCCGTTATGTCATGGAAGTGCCGCCGTTGGATAATCGCCTCACTTACTTGCTGGCGAACTGGACACCCACACCCCATCGCCGTCGCCGCCGTCAACGGAGAAAGCGCAAAGAGCGTTGGGCATGGTGGGAGGAAGAAGACGAAGGCGACACCTATTGACACCCCTTACCTTCCTTCTGACTGGAAGGTGGAAAATGAAAGCGGCACAAAGAGGGCGACACCTGAAGGCAGGATGCCTTCGCCCCCCCTTGACACAGGGGGGAAAGTGCGCTTAAATGAAAGTGCTAAACCATTCCCGCCCCGAAAGGGGCGAAAGCAAGGAGGGATGTGAGATGTTGAGTTGGTCTTTGGTCGTTCGGCGAGGCAACCTTCAAGGTCGTTTTCGGGTCGGCTTCACGCTGATTGAGTTGCTGGTGGTGATCGCGATCATCGCGATCCTCGCCGCCATCCTGTTCCCTGTCTTCAGCCAAGCGAGGGAGAAGGCAAGGCAATCGTCTTGCCTGAGTAACCTGAGGCAGGTTGGGTTAGCAATGCGTCAATACACACAAGACTACGACGAACAAACTCCACCAGTTCGCGTGGGTCTTCCCAGTCAGAACATCGTTGGTGCTCGCTGGGATTGTTACGACCCTGCATGGCTTGGCGGGATGCCCGCAGTTTTCCATCCTTACGATTGCTATCAGCCTTACATGCGCAACAGCCAACTTCTCGTTTGTCCATCCAATCCTAAGCGCGGTTATGGGAGCGATTGGGCGTTGCAAAACAGATACTATCCACCAGGCGATCAAAGAGGCGCAGCAACTTATGCCGTCAACTTCGCCGTTCATGTCTCTCCAAACGGAAGTTGGAACGGGCGCAGTGAGGCGAGCATCACCCGTCCAGTCACCACGGTGGCAATGTTTGAGACGCGTTGGACTTGTCCCGACCTTGGCTGGTGGTCTATTCACGGCGCTGACCTTTGGATTCATCAACGGGCAATGAACCACCTTTATGCTGACGGTCATGCCAAGTGGGTGAAGATTTGGCAGACCCTTCGGGCGAAAGACACGGGCAACTTGGACGACAACCATTGGTGGTCTATCTTCGTGGACAGCACGCCGCGTTGGGGCGACTTGAACTGGCTGCGGGATAGAGAACTGGAAGCCATCAACAACATCAACAACAATAACCCTGAACCGCGTTGAGGGGTTCGGGCTAAAGCAAGCAACTCAATGGTGTGAAGCCGTAGCGTCGCATAGGGCGCCGCAAAAGCGGCGCCTTTTTTCTTTGCCCCTCTTACCTTCCTTCCGACGGGAAGGTGGAAAATGAGGGCGGCACAAGCAGGCTGCAAAAACGGAGGCGATTGTGATGGCAGGTTGTTGTGCCATCCCTGAAAAGCCGCAGAGTGCCGATGGGCGCTGCCCTGAGTGCGGGCGAAAGGGCAAACCCGTCCCTCGCATCACGCTGGAAAGGTTGCTGACACCTGAGGCGCAACGGCGCTTGACGCTTGCCGCCCACCTGTTTTGCGAGACACCTGATTGCCCCGTCGTTTACTTTGCGCCCGATGACGGGAGCGTCTTTCACAAGCCCGACTTGACGGTGCGGGTGGGCATCAAGGAGACGGAACCGCCCATCCCGCTTTGCTACTGCTTCGGTTTCACCCGTGAGATGCTTTGGTCGGAATTAGCCCAAATGGGCAAGACGACAATCTCTGACCGCATCAAAGCGGAGGTGCAGGTAGGCAATTGTCGCTGCGAGGAGACGAACCCGCGAGGTAGTTGCTGTCTGGGCGACATCCAACGCGCCATCCAAGCCTTCCGCTCGCAACCCGTTCCTACCGCTGAGTTGGTCGGTGTGGCGGCAGAAGATTGCTGTGCGCCGATGGATGATTGCTGCGCTGTGCCGTCCGAGAAAACGCAGCCGACAGCATCGCAACAAGTTAGGACGGAACGGCTCAGCATTTTGGCAAGTATTGGGGCGATGTTGGCTGGGTTGTTGACATCGGCGTGCTGCTGGCTGCCAGCGCTGTTGGCAGCGGTTGGGGTTGGCAGTGCGGGTCTGGGGGCAAAGTTTGCGCCCTACCGTCCCTTCTTTGCCATCGGGGCATTGGCGCTGATCGGGATAGCGTTCGCCGTCACTTATCGGCGCCAACCCAAAGAGGCTTGCTGTTTAACTCCAACCCACAAAGCCCAGCGGTTCGGTTTGTGGGTGGCGTTGGTCATTGTCTTGGCGTCGCTGGGCTTTCCGACGGTCATGGAACGCTTCGCTCGTTCCACCTCATCCGTCTCCTCAGCAGTGATGCCTGAGGGCGTTCGTGCCTTTTCCTTCCGCATTGAGGGGATGAGTTGTCCTTCCTGCGCGCTGGCGATTGCGGCGAACTTGAAGCGGTTGCCCAATGTCGTGGATGCCCGCGTGGACTTTGAGAAGGGCGAAGCCACGATTTTCTACCGCAACAAATTGCCGTCCAAAAACGCCATCGCCCAAACTGTCGCTTCAGTGGAAGGTCGGGCAATCTTTCCGAAGGGGCGTTAGAATGCGGGGCGGCAAAAAATCTGCGAGGAGGTGTTGACCGATGCGAGGCTTGTGGGTCGTCACGATGATGCTGGGCAGCCTGATGGCATTAGGCGCTCAAGAGCATCCGGGCAAACCTGTGGAGCACCCTGGCAAACCTGCCGCCAAAGTCACCGCCGAAGACATCCGCAAGGGCATTCAGGCTTACATCGCTAAGGACACGCAATTGAAGGGCGGCTACTTTTTGATTTGGGACGAACAGGCAAAGCATCCCCGCGTGCTGCAACTGGTTCGGGTGCACGACAAGTTGAACAAACTGACGGCGGCGGATTACGAGCGCATCTTCAAGGCGAAAGCGCCGACGGCAGAAGTTTACTTCGCTTGCTGCGACTTTCGGGAGGTCGGTGGCAAAGCGACTTTGGACTTGGACTTCTTCATGCAAGCGACACCCGTTGGCATAGAACCCTTCCGCATCGTCATCCACAAGGAGAACGGCAAACCCCGCCTGCAATACCCGCCAGAGAAATGAAGGCGGTGCGATAACCAGTGCCTAAGGGAAGGCGGCTACAGCAGCGGGCGTTGATTTTTGGCTTGAAACGGCATCAAAGGTGGTCAGCAGCGGTTCAACGGCAATTTTCACGGAGGTGAGTGGCGATGCAAAAGATGGTTGGTTGGGCGATGCTGGGCATCTTCATCGGGGCGTTAGCGTTCGCTTTGGCAGAAGAGACGAAATCGCCCGCCAAACCCGTGACGGTCGTGGCGCTGGTGGATGGGATGACCTGAGAGGGTTGTGCCCGCTCGTTGAGCGAGGCGTTACAGGCGGTCAAGGGCGTCGTGAAGGCGGAAGCATCCTTCAAAGATAAGCGCGCCTTTGTCGTCTTGGACGAAACGAAGACGCCCCTTTCAGCGTTGTTGACAGTGAAGACGCGCTACCACACTTTCCGCCTAACACCCCTTCTGCCCGTAGCCAAAGCGGACCGCGAGAAGGCGGTGCAAGCGCTGAAGGCGGTCAAGGGCGTGAAGGAAGTGAAGGCGGTGGACGAAGGCGTGGCGGTGACTTTGAAGCCTGATGAGACGGTGCGCTACGGCGATTTGGTGGCGGCGTTGCAAAAAGCAGGCATCGCCGTGCGAGAACAGGTGGAGAGTTCGCAAGAGAAGCAACGGCAGGAAAACCAGCAAAGTTCGCAAGGCGACGATTGTTGCAGCCCACCAAAGGAAGAGGGAACGCAGCGGGACGGATGCTGCGGTTAACCCTTCGTCACCACGAACTTGTCCATGCTGCCGTCCATTAGAAGGGTCGTTAGCCCTGAAAAATTTTCAGTCGCCAGTCGCTATTCGCCAATCGCTGCCGTTCCCATAATTACAGCGGTGATGTGAGGATGGCGAATGAGCAGGTGCCCATAACCGTTCTGGTGGCTGCTGTTGGTGGGCAAGGTGGACAACTTTTCTCGCAATGGCTTTTTGATGCAGCGAAAATAGCAGGGTTTGCGCCTGTCGGTGTCGGCTTGCCCGGCTTGTCGCAGCGTGAAGGGGCGACGGTTTACTACTTGGAGTTTTTCGCCCGACCTGAAGAAACTGCTTTCTTCTCGCCCTTTCCCGAAAAAGGGCGGGTGCAAGTGCTCATCGGTTTGGAGTTGCTGGAATTGCTGCGGGCTTTGCGGGAAGGCTACCTCGCCGACGATGGCGCCATCGTCGGCTCCACGCATCGGGTGCTCACCGCTGACGAAAAGTTGCCGCTGAAAGGCGGCTTCATAACGGCAGAGCAAGTGTTGCCGTTGTTGCAGCAGATGGGGCGCCGTTGTGTCGTCTTTGATGCGGTGCAAGCGGCGGGGTTGGCTGGTCTTTCAGAGCGGGCTGCCAACGCCATTTTGTTCGGGGCGTTGGCGGCGTCAGGGATTTTGCCTTTCCCACCCGACGCTTTCCGTCGTGCCATTGAGCATTACGGGGTCGCCGTCGCCTTCAACTTGCGTGCCTTTGAGTTCGGGATGCGGTTTCGCGAGTGGCAAGCGCAACTGCGAGCGTCGGACGGTGCGGCGGCAGACGAATGGGCGTCGCTGCCCGAACCGAAGTTGCCGACAGACATTCAACGGCGGATGGAAACTCTCAGCGTGGATGACGAACTGGCGATGACCTTGCGTTACGCTGCCCGCTGGCTTTGCCACTACCAAGACGCCCGATACTTCGCCAGATACCTTGACAAGGTGCAAGCGATTTATGAGCAGGAGCGAGGGCGAGACGGCGATTTGCTCGTGACGAAAGAAGTCGCCCGCATCTTGGCGTTGCGGATGGCTTATGAAGATGCCGTGCGGGTGGCGCAACTGAAAACCGAACGGCAACGCTTCGCTCGGCTGCGCAAAGAGCATCGCCTTAGCGATGACACCGTTTACCGCGTCGTGGATTTTTTCAGCCCCGATTGGGACGAACTGACAGGATTGCTCCCATTGCGAATGACCAATGACCAATGCGGCAATGACCAATGGCGAAATGACCAATGCGCCAATGACCAATGCGGCAATGACCAATGGGCGATGCCGCTGTTGCCTTCGCAGGCGGAAGAGTTGAGGCGACCGGCGTTGCAACTGCGAGTGGAGACGAGTTCGCTTTCGGGTTACCTGCTGGTGCGGGCGTTGTTGCTTTTCAAGCCGTTGCGCCCTTACTCACGGCGCTTTCGGAAAGAATGGGCGGCGATAGAAGCATGGCTGGAGGCGGTGCGGGAGGCAATGGATGTGGACAGAGATTTGGCGTTTCTGGTCGCCCGCAGCGGCGAGATGGTGCGGGGTTACGGGCGGACGCGCCGAAAGACTTTGGCGGCATGGCATGCCTTCATGGCGTTCCTGAAAACGCTTCAACGGCAAGGTCTGCCGATGGCAGAAATCGTTTCTTTGGGCGAGCAGTTCCTTGCGCTGGCGATGAGTGGACCGCAAGGGGCTGAACAGGCATGGCGTTTCGCCGTTGAAACGCTCCGTTCGCTTCCCTCGTCGGTCAACTCGCTATCCCCAAAAAGCGGCGAGCCGCCGTGACGATGAGGTGGGCAGTCGTCTCAATGCCCAGTTCGGCGACATTGAGGGTCAGGTGATAGAGAGTTGGGTCGTTCCAATCCACCTTGTAAAACTGGCGGACATACTCGGCGCGGCGCTTGTCTTCGGCGAGAACTTTTTGGCGGGCTTTCTCCAACGGCATCGCTTCCATTTGTGCCAAGCGCTGGACGCGCCATTGAAGGGGAGCGACGAGGCGAACATGCAACGCAGGCATGTCCCGCAAGACCATCATCCCTGCCCGACCGATGAGGATAACCCGTCCGCGTTGAGCCAACTTGCGCAGGACGACCTGCGTAAAGCGCAGGCATTCTTCGTGATCCAACAAGCGGCTCCCTTCCCGCTTCCATTGCTCAGGGGGCGGAAGCCACAAGGGGCTTTCTCGCAGCGGTCCCGGTGACCAACTGAGGGCATCTTCAGGGACGCCAAAACGCACCAAAACCCGAAGGAAACGCTCTAAGGAAGTCATGCCCGCTTCGTCAAAGCGCTCCACCTCGGCTTCCGAGACTTGCGCTTCGGCAGCGATGTGGGAAAGCAACTCCTTGTCCACGACCTCGTAACCCAACTCTTGGGCGACCAAAGCGGCAACTTCATTGGCGCCACAACTGAATTCGCGGCTGATGGTGATGACGCTCATGCCACTTCACCCCGCAGCGGGGAAGGGTCGCCCCACTCCCGATGAGGTGTCAAGGGTTTCCGTTCGTCTCGCATTTTGCCATGCCCACAGCGAGAGGGAAACGGGCTCGCCAGCGACCCACCTTCCGTCCCTTCACGCTTTCGTCCTTCAGCCGCACAATCTCTGCCGAAGGTGATGGGACATGGACACAGTGCGCAGCCTCATTTCTCGCTTCGTCTGGAACGCTTTGGGTTTGTTTTTGCTGGCGAAAGGGGTTTATGGCGACCGCGTGCAAATCAGTGGGCTATCAGCGGCAGCGGGCGTCGTGTTGTTGCTGGCGTTGGCGCAAGCCTTTGTCCGCCCCGCCCTCTTCCTTTTCCGCATCGTTGCTTTCCCCCTCAACCTGCTGACTTTGGGTTTGGCGAGTTTCATTGCGGGTCTTGTCCTCAACGCCCTCGTCTTTTTCGCCATCGGTCAAACGCAACTTATCAGCGGCTTCCATGTCCGCGACTTTTGGGCGGCGTTGGGCATGACCGTCCTTTACAGCCTCGTCAATGCCGTCGGGGCAATGCTCTTTGGACGCCGAGAGTGAGGGATTGCGGTGGCGCTGACGGCGGATGTGTTGGTCATTGGGGCAGGCATCATCGGTTGCGGCATCGCTTGCGAACTGGCAAAAGTGGGCGTCCGTGTCGTCGTCGCCGAGCGGGGCGACATCGGACGGGAAAGCAGTTGGGCAGCGGCGGGCGTTTGCATCGCCCAACGCCCTGGTCATCACTGGCTCAACCGATTGCGCAACGAAAGTCAACGGCTTTATCCGCAATGGGTCGCCGAGTTGAAAGAGCAAACGGGCATTGATGCCGAATGGTGTCCTTGCGGGCGGTTAGAACTGTTCGGCGACGAAAGCGAATGGCAAAAGGCAACGCAAGTCGCCCGAAGTTTGCGAGAAAGCGGTGTCGCCGTTGATGTCTTGACAGCGGAAGAAGTGCGGAAAGTAGAGCCAACGGTGACGGAGCAAGTTGTTGGGGCTTTGCTTTGGCATGACGACGCCCATGTCCGCAATCCCCGTTTGGTGCGCGCCCTCGCTTTGGCGGCGATGCGACGAAGTGCCATCTTTTTGCCCCACTCGCCTGTCCTCTCCTTGCGCCTGAGCGATCACGGCGTGGAAGCGCAAGCGGGGAACGAACGAGTGAGTGCGGGGTCATTGGTCATTGCAGCGGGTTGCTGGTCTAACTTTTTCGGGGCGATGTTGGGCGTGGACATTGCCGTCGCACCCGTTCGGGGTCAAATCGTTTTGCTGGAAACGATGCCCACCCTTTTGCGCCACATCGTGGAATGGGGCGATGTTTACCTCGTGCCCCGTCGCGATGGAAAGGTGTTGGTCGGGGCAACGGTGGAATTCGTCGGTTACGACAAGCGGACGACGGCAGAAGGTGTCGCGATGCTTTTACGGGCGGCGTTGCAAGCAGTGCCTTCACTAACGCAAGCGCATTTCGTGACAGCGTGGGCGGGTTTGCGCCCTTACGCCGAACGCCCCCTCATCGGTCAACTTGCAGGTAGCGCCAACGCCTTCGTGGCGACGGGGCATTTCCGCCTCGGCATCCAATTGGCACCCGCCACCGCCCTCGTCATCCGTGATTTTTTGCTGACGGGGCAAAGCGACTTCCTTCCTTCATCGGCTTAACGCAAAGCACGGGCGCACAGACCCCATTGGTCTTGGCTGGGGATGCCACGCAAGTCGCCAGCGATGTAGGGGCAAGGGTCGGGATTTTGCTGCCCGCATTGGCGCTGGTAGTAGCCCGATTGGGCGACGCACCACTGGCGAATCATTTGTCCGTTCAAGTTCGCCCCTTGACAGCCCGATTCGCGCATCTTGAAGACTTTGGCATGTCCGTCGGCAAAGTTGACATTGGCAAATTCTAAGTGGCGGGCTTGTCCGGGAGAAGCGAACAGCCACCAACCGCATTGCCCACCCAGAGCAAGGTTGCCGTCAAAAATCATCGTCGTCTCGGCGGGCAGTTGCAGTTCCGCCAATTTGATGGGCGTGGTCGGATTGAGCAAGGGACGCAGGTCACCTTCCTCAAACAGGTAGAAGTTAGCCATGTAACTGGTGAACTGGAAGCGTCCGCATTCGCCACCGGGCACGCCCAACCCTCGGAAAGCGGCATCCACATCCAACGCACGGGGCTCAGATGGGCACTGATACAGTTGGCGGTTTTTGACATAGGGCTCAATAGCACTCAAAACCGTCAGGGCGCAAGGTTGGTTTGAGGCGTTGACCGCCCAGTAAACGCTCATCGGGAAAGTTTCGTCGTAGTCTTGCACATACTGACCGACGGCTAAAGCAGACTGGCGCAAATTACTCAGGCAGGAGGATTGGCGGGCTTTCTCGCGGGCGCGGGAGAAGACAGGAAACAGAATGGCGGCGAGGATCGCGATTATCGCGATCACTACCAGCAATTCAATGAGCGTGAACGCCCATCGCTTCGTCCATCCGACCGCACGCATCATCGGTCACCTCCAAATCGCACTTCGGTCAGTTCAGTGAAAATTTTGGCGCCTCGCCCGATGCGTCGCACAATAAAAGGGCACAGTGATGCCCTATCACTTGCGCTGGTGCGAGGTGAAGCGAGATGGGAAGCCGTTGGAGCGTTTTACTCATGGGGTTGTTGCTTTGGGGTATGTGGCAGGGTGCAATGAAAGGCGATGACAAACCGCCCGCTGAGATGAAAGTGCCCCGCATCAAAAAAGCACCGACCATTGACGGCGTGTTGGAGGAAGCCGTTTGGCGTCGCGCCCCGTCGCTGACGCTGCGGGACATCAAAGGGCGTAACGCCCCTGCCACGACGGCGAAGTTGCTTTGGGACGACAAAAACCTTTACATCGCCTTTGATTGCGCCGACACGGACATCTGGGCGACCAAGACGCAACGGGACGATTTTTTGTGGGAGGAAGAAGTCGTGGAAGTGTTCATTGATCCCGACGGCGATGGGCGCAACTACTACGAGTTTCAGGTCAACCCACTGGGCACGCAAATTGACCTGCTCATCCCCGACGCCGTAGAAGGTGTCAAGGACGCCAAACGCAATGCCCAATGGAATTGCAAGGGATGGCGAAGCGCTGTCAAGGTGCAGGGGACGGTCAATCAACGCGACGACACCGACGAAGGTTGGACGGTGGAGATGGCGATCCCGTTGACGGAACTCGTCTCGCCCTCGTCACCGTTCTTTCCCCGTCGCAATGTCGTCTGGCGGTTGAACCTGTATCGCATTGACCGTCCCAAAGGGCAGGAAAAAGACCCGTCGCTGTTGGCTTGGTCGCCTTGCCAGCGATGGTTTCACGAACCTGAACATTTCGGGCGGGTGCGATTTACGGAGTGAATTCGTCAGGGATGAACGGAAACGAGTCGTCTATGGGCGAATGGGCTAAGGCGACGAGGAAATCGGCGAGGCGGTCGGTGATGGCGTCCAAGTAGCGTCGTCCCTTCTCGGCAGTGGCACGGCGCGGGTCGCCATAGCCCGAATTTTTGGTCAATCGCTCCCAGGGTCGGGTCGTCCACGCCCAACCCTCCCGCAACGCTTCAAAACGGAAGGGGCGAACCGCCCCGTCATCGGCATCGTCCATGCGCACCAGATGCGGGATGATTGCCAAGCAAACGCTCGTCTCCACTTCGTCGGCGTGTTCGCCCGTGTGCTCAAAGAGGCGTCGCCGTTCGTCAGGGGCAACCTTCCACCAATCCACCAGAAAAACCCAAACGCTCGTTTGCCCGTAAAGGTCACGCAAGCCACCTTTGAATTCGTTGCCGCCGTGTCCGTTGATGAGGACGAGTTTGCGGATGCCGTGCCGTTCCAGCGAGGCGATGATGTCGCGGACGAGGGCGTTCAGCGTCTCTTGCCGAACATGGATGGTCAAGGGAAAAGAGAGCAAGTTGGCGTCCACGCCGTAAGGGATGGTGGGCAGCAAGATGACTTTCGCTCCCCGCTCCCACGCCTTTTCGCAAGCGCGTTCGGCAACTGCCGTCACTTCGTAAGTGTCCGTGCCGTAGGGCAAATGCAACCCGTGCGGTTCGCACGCCCCGACGGGCAAGACGGCAACTTCGTAAGGTTGGTCGCGAACGATTTTCAGCGTCACTTCCGCCAAATGCCAGGGTCGCACCCGTCATCCCTCCTCCCAGACAACTTGATGGGCTGCCAAGATGATGCGTTCGCCACCTTCCACTTCCACGAGCAACGAATGGACGACGAAACTGCCATCTACGGGATTAACCTCCAGCCAACGCAGTGGGGCTTCGTCGGGGTTGAGGGGTTGCATGGCGTTGGCGAGGGCGAACAGGAAAGGGTCGCTCTCGGCGTTGCAACTTCGGATGAAGGTGTCAACGACGGCAAGGATGTCCGCGTCCAGCGGTTCAATGGCAGGCTCAAACTCCATCCGCCCTTGCTCGTTCAGCCCCGCATAGCCGTAAACGGTGACCGTCTCAGGGAGCAGTTTGCGGGCGCGGACGATTTGCCCGTCGGGTTGCTGGAGGGTGAACCATTTGCCGTAAGGTTTCAGCGAGCCTAACCGCACTAAGGCGAAGTGGGGCATCGTTCGGTCAATCATCGCCCTTTCACCGCCGTGAAATGTGCCACGCACGGTCGTTCCCCGCCATCCTTGACGCCCCTGTTTTGTTTTGGCACAATTGTGCTCGGCAAACGCACTCATTTCCGTCAACATCCGAAGGAGGGCGTCAAAGGTGCGAACCCGCTGGGGACTTTTCATCCTTGCGCTCGGTTTGGTGGGCAGTGTCTGGGCGGTGCTGAAGGAAGGCAAACCCATCCCGCCCTTTGAGACGACTTTGGTGGACGGGAAGGCAATTTCTGTGGCGATAGAGAAGGGCGCTTTGGTGCTGCGGATGAAGGGAGCGAAGGGCAACGAGGTAGTGCGCCCGAAGGCGTTGATTTTGGACTTCTGGGCAACTTGGTGCTTTCCCTGTCATATCGCCAGCAAGCAACTGGCGCAAATCCACCAGCGCTATCGGCAAAAGGGCGTCGTCGTTTTGGGCATCAGCACTGATGAAGATGGGCGGACTTCCGTCCTGCCCTTCCTGAAGGAGCACAAGACGCCTTACTTGATCGCCCTTGACCCTAAAGCCACCGTCGCCAACCGCTTTCGGGTAGAGGCGCTCCCCACCATCTATGTCGTCAACGGGAAGGGCGTGATCATTGCAGCGATAGAAGGTGTGACTGACGACCCCCGCGAATTGGGGCGAGCGATAGAGCGAGCCCTGAAGAAAGCAGGGGTGCGTTGATGCCCGCCTCCCTTTGCCGTCCCCTCAGCGGGTTTGCCCCGAAGGCGTCCCCCTTCCACTTCGGGTGACGAAAAGCATGTTGCACAGTTACTTGGCAGCGCTCAAGAGCGTGCGAGTGATCGTCTTTCCGTCATCCAACGAACCTGCCATCAACGAACTGGGTTGCGCTTGGCTGCCCCGCCATTTTGCGCCGTCGCAGGTGGGCTTGCCCCCATCGCTGGGGACGGCGACATCCCGTTGGCAATCTATCAGCACCTTACTGAACTACCCGCACGGCAGCACTGCCCGCATCTTCACCGAACTATCGCCCGATGTGGCTGCCGAGGTGCGGGATGCTATGGTGCTCGCCAGTTGCTACATCGCCCCAGTCTTGGTGCTGGGCATCGCTAATTGGGAACGCTTAGCGCCTTATGCCCTTTGGCATCTCGGGGCACCCCGCCTGTTGGACGAGACTGATGCCCTGAAAGCCCTGCAGGTGGCGATGACCGCCGTCGCCCGATGGTTCCCTTATGCCCACGAAACTTACCATGCCATCTTGGACTACATTCACGGTGACCTTCAAGTTGACGCTTTGGACATCATGCGGGAGAAGCGACGCATTTTGGTGACGCGAGATGCCCGACAACTTTTTGGCGATTTGCCCCACAGCCCACAGGGAACGCCCTTCGTCTTCATCGCCGACCCTTTCAGTTTGCTGCTGCCCTGGCTGCGGACGATGAAACGAGCCGTCGTCGCTCAATTGCCTTGGGACGATTTCGCCAGCACGGGATTGGGCTTGGTCGCTGGCGTCGTCCTGACTGCCGAAACTTTGCAACGATTTATGTCACAAGCCAGCCAAGGCGAACGCCCTGCCGAGCGCCCCCGCCATCGCCGCTTCCATCCCAGCCACCGACCTCGCCCGTAGCGAAGTTCAAAGGACGGAACTTGTCACTTCCTCTGGCAGAAATTCGGGGAGGGCTAAGAGCAAGTCTTCCAGCAGGCTCAAAAGTTGCGTCGGCGATAACTCCGTCCAGTCAATCAAAAAGCGGTCGCGTTCGTAGCGGACGCAATAGAGGACGGCAGGCGATTGGGTCTCGCGCAATCGGGTGTAAAGGCGGCGCATGCCCGCATCGCTCAAATTCAGGTTCATCGCACACCTGACCGTGACGGTGCGTCGGTCGTGAGTGATGGCGATGACCTTCGCTTGATGCGCCCGCACCCGAATGCGTAAAACGCTCAGGATGTTGCGGACAGGTTGTGGTGGCTCGCCGTAACGGTCACGCAACTCGGCTTCAATCTGGGCGATGTCGTCCTCGCTTTGGACGCCCGCCATCTTGCGATACAGGTAGAGCCGCTGCTCCAAGTCGTCCACATAACTTTCGGGGATGAATGCCTTGACAGGCAAGTCGGCTTCGGGTAACTCCACTTTGCTTGGCAACGGCTCGCCTTGCAATTTGTGCACCGCCTCGGAAAGCATGTCCAAGTAAAGGTCAAAGCCGACTTCGTTGATGAAGCCATGTTGTTCAACGCCGAGCAAATTGCCAGCGCCCCGAATTTCCAAGTCGCGCAAAGCCAACCGAAAGCCGCTGCCCAAATCGGTGAACTCGCGGATGGCTTCCAACCGCTTTCGGGCTGCCTCGCTCAGGCGCTTGGGATGGTCGTGGAAGAAGTAGGCGTAAGCCTGTCGCTCGCTGCGCCCGACGCGCCCCCGCAATTGGTAAAGTTGCGCCAACCCAAACCGTTCGCAGTGCTCCACGATGAGGGTGTTGGCGTTGGGCACATCAAGTCCGTTCTCAATGATGGTCGTGCAAACGAGGACATCCCACTTGCCTTCCGCAAACTCCAACATCACCCGCTCAAGTTCGTCTTCTGGCATTTGACCGTGCGCGATGGCGACTTTCGCTTCAGGCACAAGACTCTGGACTTTTTCGGCGATATGCTCAATGCCTTGCACGCGGTTGAAGACATAGAAGACTTGCCCGCCTCGCTCCAACTCGCGGCGGATGGCGAAGCGCACCAAGTCGGAATCGTAAAGGCTTAGGTAAGTTCGGACGGGTCGGCGCCCCTCAGGGGGGGTGTTGACCAAACTCATGTCCAGCAAACCGCCTAAAGCCATGTGCAGCGTTCGCGGGATAGGGGTAGCCGTCAAAATCACGACATCAACGCCTACTTGTAATCGTTTGAGCCGCTCTTTCTGCCTGACGCCGAAACGCTGCTCTTCGTCAATGACAAGCAAGCCCAAGTCCTTGAACCGCACATCGTCGGAAAGCAGCCGATGAGTGCCGATCACGATGTCAATGGCACCTGTCCGCAACCCGTTGACGACTTCCTTTTGCTCCTTCGGCGATTGCAATCGGCTAAGCATGGCGATTTTGACGGGATAGGGCGCAAGGCGTTGGGTGAAAGTTTGGAAGTGTTGTAACGCCAGCACCGTTGTCGGAACCAGCATCGCCACTTGCTTGCCGTCCATGACGGCTTTGAAAGCGGCGCGAATGGCAATTTCCGTTTTGCCAAATCCGACATCACCGCAAACTAAACGGTTCATTGGTCGGGGCGATTCCATGTCTGCCTTGACTTCTTCAATGGCGCGCAGTTGGTCGTCCGTCTCAACGAAGGGGAAAGCGTCTTCCATCTCCCGTTGCCAAGGCGTATCAGGTGAGAAGGCAAAACCTTCAGCGATTTGACGGCGGGCGTAAAGTTCCAGCAGTTCTTTGGCTACTTGTTCTGCGTTCTCTTTCGCCTTTTGGCGCAGTCGAAGCCAACTCTTGTTGTTTGACAGCGAAGAGAGAGGCGGCTCACCGCCATCAACAGCGACATACTTGCGAACTCGGTCAATTTGATGCACTGGGACATAAAGCCGTT
>Ga0081478_139731_pt1 | contig 15460 bp, 14 predicted proteins | sample OctSprmetagenome_FD_70983 | JGI IMG/M metagenome (GOLD analysis project Ga0081478, IMG submission 70983) | Hot spring and microbial mat streamer communities from Octopus Spring Streamers, Yellowstone National Park, USA - T=80-84 v2 (version 2) | ecosystem: Environmental > Aquatic > Thermal... | reverse complement strand
CGGCTGATTCTGCAATTTCTCGGCAAGCCCGAAAGCCTGATCAGGTTCGTTGCTGACCGACCTGCTCACGACCGCCGATACTCCGTCAACTGGGAGAAGTTGAGGAAATTGGGTTGGGAGCCAATTCACGAGTTCGAAAGTGCGCTGGCTCAAACGGTCGCTTGGTATCGCGACAACGAGTGGTGGTGGCGACAAATCCGAGATAGCAAGGAGTTCAAGCGCTACTACGAAGCCAATTACGCTTGGCGGCTGAAAACCAAATGATGCCGTTTTGAACGCTTGCACACCTACACATTTGCACACCTGCACACCTGCACGCATATACGCTTTCACGCCGCCGATGTTCTCAAAAGGCTTTCAAAGCGATGCGGCGATATTGAGTTGGCGGTTGACCGAACCTTTGGCGGAAGTGGCGGTTGAAAAGGGATAGGTCTTCAAAGCCACATTTATCGGCGACAAGTTTGACGGGCAAATCCGTTTGCGTCAGCAACAAGGCTGCACGATGCAATCTGCGCTGCAAGAGCCATCGTTTCGGTGACATGCCTAAAGCCTCTTTGAAGATGCGCCTCAAATGTCTTTCCGAACAATTGGCTACTTTCGCCACCTCCTTGATGCTGAGTTTATCGGCGAGCCTTTCCTCCACCAACTGAAGGGCAGGCTGCAAAACTTTGTAGTTCTTAACGGCTACAGGTGCTCTCATAGGTCGCAGCAAATCAGGGTGCTCTTGAGCGACCCTCAAAATCAACTCAGTCATCAAAGCCTCTCCCCGTTTCCGCCAACCTATGGGCTGGCAGGCAGAAATCCGCAAAAGTTCGTCAATGCTCTCTTCCACCTGCGGCATTTTTGGGACATGGACTGGGAAACCCAAAAGGGACAGGACATCAAGGGCATCAAAGAGCCGAAGGGTGAAATGGACGGCGCTGACGCGGAATTTTCGCTCAGGCGTATGCTCGGCGGAGTGCAAAATGTTTTCTGGGACGATGAGCAAATCTTTCGCTTCCGCAACAAATGTGAAGTCACCAATCCACCATCGCGCTTTGCCCTCGTGGACGAAAAACAAGATTGAGTTAGGCAATCGCCGAGGTTCAATGCGCCAATGGGGCAAACATTCGTGCTGGCGGGCATGCAAGAAGGTTACCGACATCGCTTCCCAAACCCAAGCCCATTCCTTCAAAGCATCCGCTTCAGGATAAGTTGGGAAGTCGCTGCGAACTATCGTCATCGGGGCGACGATGCGCCTTGCCGTTTCTGACAAATTTTTGTCCGCTTCTGCCATTGACCTACCGCCTCCCTCGTTGCATGAATTATAGCGGCAAGGACAAGCCAAAGGCTTATTCTGTGGGAAGGTCAGGGTGCGTAGAAAAATTTGCGACGGAGGTGAAGGGAGATGTTAACGCTCAAGGCGTTGACGATAGAGCAGCGGGAGCAATTTGAGCGGGACGGCTACCTTGTCGTTCGCGGTCTTTTGTCCGAAAGTGAGATCGCTGCCGTTAAGGAGCGTTTGGCTTTTTACATCCGAGAAGGGTTGAGGATGTTGCGTGAAGGTCAAAAGCCCGAAGCCGACACAGTGAATTTCAACGGCGTCCTCATCCAGTTGGAACCGCTGGTGGCGAAGGGCGAGTATATGCCTGACGACCCCCTTTATGCCGTCCGCAAGGTTTGGAACTTGTTTGGGCGCGACGAAGTGCTAACGCAACTCGCCACTAACCCGCATCTCTTGGACATTGTGGAAGACTTGCTGGGCACTTCCGCCATTTTGTTCTTTGCCGACAAAGCCATGCTCAAGCCGCCCAAGATTGGCGTGGAGAAACCTTGGCACCAAGACCTGCCCTACTTCCCCTTTGAGCCTAAAGACGAACCTCAAATCCATGTCGCTGCATGGATTGCTTTGGACGAAGCGACGGTGGAGAACGGCTGCATGCAATACATCCCTGGCAGCCACAAGTTGGGCAACATCACGACGAGCCATGTGGACACGCACGGCTTGGGGCACTTGGCAGCCGACATGAGCAAAGTGGACACATCAAAGGCAGTCATTGTGGAAGCCAAGCCCGGTGATGTCTCTTTCCACGATGGCTTGACACTTCACTATTCGGCTCCCAACACCTCCGACAAGCCCCGTTGGGCTTTGGTGCTGGACTATATCAACGCCGAGCGGGCGAAGTATATCGGCAAGGGCGAACCTAACTTCCCGCGAGTGCGTTAAGTTCTCCGCTGAGGCTTGACAATTTTGTTTGCAGGAGCGAGGTCAGCCGCGACCAAATTTTTCAACTGCCCAACCGCTTCCGTAATTCAGGGAGCAAGGTTCGCAATGCACGGGCGCGGTGGCTGATGGCGTTCTTTTCGTCCACGCTCAATTGAGCCAGCGTCTTGCCCAATTGCGGGACGAAAAACACGGGGTCGTAACCGAAACCGCCTTCGCCGTGTGGCTCGGTCGCAATTACGCCCTCAAGGACTCCCTCGGCTGTGAGCAAATCGTTTTCAGAGAAAGCAACTGCCATCGCACAGCGAAACCGCGCTGTTCGTTTCTCCATCGGGATGCCTTCCATCAACTTGAGCAAGCCGCGCCATCTTTCTGCGTCGGAGACATTTTCGCCGAAAAAGACTTTTGCCCTCGCTCCGGGCAAACCGCCCAAAGCGTCCACTTCAAGGGCAGTGTCTTCGGCGAGGGAAGGCAACCCCGACTTGCGCCACGCATGAATTGCCTTCTCGCGAGCAACCAAGTGAATGTCGTCGCTGGTCTCCTCGTAGTCCAAGACGATGCCCAACTCGTTGGGCGTGACGACTTGAATTGGGGTTTCGCTCAGCAACGCCATCAGTTCCCTCAACTTCCCTTTGTTGGTCGTCGCAATCAGCAACTTCCCATGTCCCTTGTCCCATGTCCCTTGCGCCATCTTTGCTCACCTGCACTCTTACACGCATTTCAAGATAGCCCTCAGTTGGTCAATCTCACTGTCGCTCAAGGGTTGCAACGGTCTTCTTGGGCGACCCGCAGGAACGCCTTGCAATATCAACGCCGCTTTGACTCTGGCAGGGAAATTGGGAGCGTGAAGAAATTGCCATAACCGCAGCAACTTGAGATGACATTCCACTGCCTTTTCGTGGTCACCTGCTTTGACAGCATCCCAAAGTTGGACGCTCAATTTTGGCGCTGCTGTGCAAATGCCAGCGATAGCACCGTGAGCGCCCAAAAGGAAACTTGGGTAAAGCAAATCGTCCACCGCCGTCAGCACGACTTTCCCTTCAGGCAGGTTCGCCAAAAGCCACGCCAACGCATGCAAATCGCCAGCGCTTTGCTTGACACCGATGACATGCGGAGTTTCAACCATCAACCTCACCAAAGCATCTGCGCTCAAGTAAGCTCAAGGGACGACATTGTAAACGAGAACGGGCAAGCCAGTTTCTTCAGTGATGGAGCGAAAGTAAGCAAACATTTCGGTTTCACTCGGCGTGAAAAGGTAGTGCGGCGGTGTGACCATCAAGGCTGCAACGGGCAAATCACGGACGGCGCGGGCATGTTGAAGGGCTTGGCGAGTTGAGTTGGCGATGATGCCGAAGATGAGTGGGAAGAGTTGTGCGTGCAGGCGTGTGAGCGTGCAGGCGTGATATGTGGGAGTTGACTTCTTCGGCGGCGATTTCGGTGATGCGGCGTGTTTCGTCGGGCGAAAGGGTGTGACCTTCGCCTGTGCTGCCACAAACAGCCAAACCGTGAACGCCTGCCTCAAGCATGAACCTAACAACTGCCCTCAATCCGTTCTCGTCAATTTCGTCGTTCTCGTCAAACGGCGTCACCACTGGCGGAATAATGCCTGAAAGCATTTTTCGTCACCTCCTTTCAAAGTGGCGGGAAGCCGGGAAAGACATCGTGCCCTTGCTTTTGAAAGAATGCGTCAACTGCAAGCCAAAACGCTGCCGCCATCAATTCGCCTACGACTAAACCGATGAAAACAGGGCGCCACGACCAATAAACGCGATGACCACCATAGCGCAAAATCAGTCCCTTCGCAAGCCAGCCCAGAAAGATGGAGAACCAAACCTTTCTGACGACCAGAGAGTCAGCCAAAGTAAAGCCCAAAGGGTGAAAGGGAAAGTTGGGAACTCTGTGGTAAAGAGTCGTCAGCAGCAAAGTGAAAGTTGCACCACCAAAGATGCCCAAAGTGGCTTTGATGTCCGGCGGAGCAGGCGAACTGAACCAGCCAATGTATTTGTCCCAAGCCCAACGAGCGAGGCGCGTCGCATAGTGGTAATGAAGCCTTAAGCCTCCATGACGGTAAAGCATCCGCAAGGATGCAACAGGAGCAACGATGGCAGCAACGATGTTGGCAAGAAAAGTCCCGATGAGAAACTGTCGGTCGCCCAATCCGACCTCTGAAGCGACTTTCGTTGCGTTCATCATGTAAGGCAAAGGCACGACATCCCGCTCCATCATGTAAGCCATGTGCGGGAACATAAGCACAACCAAATTCTTCAGCCCAACACTCATCTGCCCGAAAAGGTAACCGCTGATGTTGTGGGGATGAAAGTCCATCGCAACGAACATGCAGCCTCCTTGACAGGAAATTCGGGTCAGAACCAAAAGGATGACGGAGAAGACGAGAAAGTAGGCAAAGGCTGCCCAAACATCAGCACCCATGAACGACCAGAAAAGGGACAAACCGACAAGACCCAACACAAACCCGATAAAGCCAAACTTCTCCGATGCGCTCAAAGATGCCATTTGGCGCTTCTGCCAAATTCCCCAAGCGAGTGTCCCAAATAGGGCGAAAAATGCCCCCACTTCCTGTCCCCTCGTGATGGCATCTATGCCACCGTAATCAACACCTCCGGGCGGTAACCCGAAACTGAAAAGAACCACCCGCTCCAAGTTGCGCAAGAGGTGAAAAAGCCAAAAACCCAAAGCGACATCAGTTGATGTCAAGTAGGCTGTCCCAATGACGGACGGGTAAAAATCCACCGTCATGTCCGACAAAATGCTCCAAGGTGGGTCGGTGAACATGAAGCCGATAGGGATAGCATGAAGTGAGATGGCAGGGATGACGGGAAAGTAAATTGAAAGTCCGTTCCAGCCATGTATGAGCATCGGCAACGAGAAACCGAACCAAAAAGGTTTCTGTCGCCATATCGGTTCTTGCTCGTTCAAGAAAGCCAAGGGGACTTGTGCGATGGGAAAGACCAGTTTCTCCTCATCCGTCCATCGCTTCCTGAAAAGCCAAGTCAAGCCGAAAAGGCAAATCAAAAGCAAAAATGTGCTGAGCGTCCAAAAAGCCAGAATTGGCAGCCACTCACCCCAAGGCACTTTCCCGTCAGGAGCGCCCTCATAAAAAGCCTTTATCGCCAATTTGTCCTGCGGGACTAACCACTTTGGGATGTAGCGGTGCAAAAGTTCGTAGTTGTTGATTGGGCTTGCGTAGTAAAATGCGCCGACACCCAAACTCAAAGGCAGAACCGAGTAGGAACTTGACCAAAATCGGGTTGAAGAGAAAAGCATGCAGAAAAGCAACGCTATTTCAGGTCGGCTCAGGCTGAAGCCAAGGCGGCGGAGCAATGGTTGAACAAACCAACACAAAAGCGCCAACAGCACGACAGGGGCAATCGGCAGTTGCCCAAACCCAATTCTACTTCCTTGCATCCAAAGGTCAAAGTCCGCCCTGAACCAAGCAACGAAAGCGATGACGATGAGCCCAACGAAGGTTGCGCCCCATATTCTCCTGCTTGTTGGCTTGACAATAGTTTGGAGCGCAACTTCCATCCCACCATCACCTTGCGCGCAATCCATCAAACCCTGACGAACTTTTGGATGCGACCGTTAACCAAGACTTCGCTGACATAAAGGTTTCCGTGAGCGTCAACCCAAATCCCATGTGGACCGCCCAGAAACTCTCCCGCTTTTTCGCTCGGCTTCCCATCGCCCCAACTGGCAATCAATTCGCCGTCCAAAGTCCAAATGCTCACCCGGTGCTCAAGTTCGGCGATGTAAACGACATCATCGTGAGGGTCAAAGAAAAGGGAGTTTGGTCGGAGCAAGTTGCGCCACTCAGTTAGGTAGTTGCCTTCAAGGTCAAAAATCTGGATGCGCCTGTTCTCTCGGTCGCAAACCCAAACCCTGTTATATCGGTCAACCCGAACGCAATGAGGAAGGTTGAATTCGCCAGGACCTCTGCCTTGCCTGCCCCATGACTTGATGAGTTGACCGTCTGGGGTGAACTTGTGGACGCGGAAGTTTCCGTAGCCATCCGAGACAAACAAGGCAGCAACGGGAGCGTTGCCATCGTTGGGTTTGACCGTTACTGCGTCCGTTGGTGCATTGAACGGCTCACCTTCCCGTTCCGATGGCTTGCCCGGCGTCCCTAAGGTCATCACCAATTCGCCCTTTGGGTTGAATTTGAAGACGCAGTGGCTGTTTCGGTCCGTGCAATAGACATTGCCTTCAGCATCAATCCAAATTCCGTGAGCGTCTTTAAGGACGCCAACGCCCCATTCGCCTATGAAGTTGCCGTCAGGGTCAAGGATGACTAAAGGGTGTTCGCTGCGGGAGTAAACGAAGACTCGTCCTTGCAAATCGCAAGCAACAGCAGGTATCCAACCGAAATTCCAACCTTTCGGCGGCTTGAACCAACCTTCCACAACCTCAAACTTGTATTTGTCGCTTCCAAATGCCAAACGCAAATCACCTTCTTTCTGAAAATTTCGCGCTTCGTGCCAAGTCAATTCACAGATTACTGCTCCCAATCACCTGCGAGCAGGTAGCTTGACAGGGTAGCCATAATATGCCTCCAACTCTTTTGCCGCTTCTTCAGGTGAGGTGGGAGGCGGAGGTGCTTTGCTGACGGAAACTCGGTGATAAACCCAACGACCCGCTGCAACTGCTATGATGAACAACCCAATCACGATAACGAACCACTTCCACCATGCCACAGGTTGGCGCATGATTGTCACCCCCTATTGGAGGGTCAGGCTCCCGCCTTACCGCTTGGAGAATTTTCAGCAAGGCAGGAACCTCACCCTCCAGCATAACGATGTCAAAGTCTCACTTGTATTCAGCAGCCATCAAAGCAACCGCCAAGGCTCGGCAGGTTGGAGCGTCAGGTTGCCTACATATGGCGGGGTCATAATCCCGAACATCCGGCGGATGGAATGTTTGCTCGCCGGGTCTTTGCAGACATGCCCACTTCCAATCGTTTCGGTCTACTGCCATAGGCAGTCGTGTCCACTTGGCATGCCCATCGGCATAATTGAAAATGACACCTTTCAGGTGGTTAATCAACCATCCATACTGACGAACAAAACCGACAGGGGAAGACGGGTCGGTGACATCACCGCCGAAAGGATCACCGGGAGGTGGCGCCCAGCAGCGCACTAACGCCCAAGGTCCAGTATCTGGCTCAACATTGCGACCGTCTTGAAGCCAAATTGTTTCGGCTGGGACTTGCAATTGTGGTAGGGAGCGAGGTGGTGTTGCCCAGCCTATCCCAGCGGACAAGTTAAAAACTGCACCGTTCACTGTGTAACCTCGCGGAAACCAAAGGTTGGCTTGTTGAGGGACAATACAGAGAGGGTCGCTGTTATACCAAGTTGAAGCAGGGTTGCAGTCAGCCCATGTCTCGTCCAACTGAGAACCTCTCCACTTTCGCACTGTGTCTCCCAACATCCGAGCAATTTGGGCTCTTGCCTCAGGACATTCGTAAACCTGTTGATTTCGGATGTAAGGCAGGATGCCATATTTCCAGTTTTGGTAAGCAGCGCCTGCAGGACCATAAAAGCGGTTGTAAGGGAAGCATTCGTCGTAATCTTGAGTGTATTGCAGCATGCCTGTGCCTACTTGCTTGAAGTTGTTCAGACATGCTGCTTGCCGAGCCTTAGCGCGAGCCTGACTGAACACCGGGAACAGAATTGCTGCTAGGATCGCGATTATCGCGATCACTACCAGCAATTCAATCAAAGTGAAGCCGACACGAGAACGAACTTGAAGGTTGCCTCTCCGAACTGAACAAAGTCCATTCTTCCGCAACATCTCACATCCCTCCTTTTCTCGCCCCTTTTGGGGCTGGAATTTTCGTCCCATAAACTTACCTGCACAAGTGTTGCAATTTTGGGTCACTTTTTTATTCCGCCAATGACGGGTTAAAGCAATGCTTGAACGGCGGGGAGAAGGACGAAGGGGGATGGATAGGGTTCTTCGGCGAGGACTTGTCGGAAAACATCTAAAAGTTCTTTTCGCCCCGCTTTGAAAACTCCTTCAAGCAAAATGTAACCTGCATCGTGGCGCATCCACAAATCCTCTCGCCAACCCTCTTTCCCTTCACCCAGAAAAACGAGTTTGGCAATTTCTAAGGTCCGTTCCAAGTCTGTTCTGGCAAGGGTGTTGAGGATGCAACGATGCAAAAGTCGCTTGCGCTCGTGAGGGAGCAAAAGTTCACGCATCAACGCTTCATAATCGCCATCTTCTCCAAGCATCCTAAGCACGGAAAAGCGGGTGAAAACCAACGGGTCTGAAAGTCCCATCCGTGCAAGGATTTTTCTGTCGTCTTCCGCTAACCCTCTCGCAGCGTAAAGGGCGCTGCTGCGTTCTAACGGGTCTGGGGAACGGAGAGCCCTCCAAATTCTCTCCACAAGCGTTGGTGCTTTAGGCAACCACTCCATTGCATGTTCCAATCCTTGCTTCGGGTCAAATCTTGCAAGGGCAATGCTCTCAAGCAACTTCGCTGACCTAACGGAGTAAGAAACAAGGTTGGAAACAGTGGGCTGCGAATTTCGCAAATAAAGCCCAAACGCTTTCGCCATCAAACGACCACGCCACCGAGCATTCCACTGAGGTCGCTCGTTCAAGATTTGAGCGTAACGCTTCATGGCTTCAAGGACAGCACCAGTCACTTGTTCTGGTGGCGAACTTTGAGGGACATCGGGATAAAAGTGAAGGCAAAGGGGAGAGACACAACTACACTCTTTCGGCTTGGCATAGCGAGACTCAAGAACTGCGCCGAGAGTGTTCACATCCAAAAGGTTAATCCAACCTTCATCCCATGCTTCAGGGTTCAGTTGGCAATAAATCCACAAACCTGCAAACTGGTGAATTGGGTCAGGCGAATGAACAAGCGATTGGGCAGCCAACCTGACAAGGGCAGTCTCTTACTCGCTGAGTTCGTTTTCGGCGACCACGACCAAAGCGAAGCCAGCAATCTCCCTTTCCTTTTCGTCACCATGTTGAGCGGTTTGGCAAAGTTCTCTCAGCAACTTCAACCGTTCATCCCTGTTTCTGACGCTACCTGTCAACAACCGCACCCATTGACACTTTTCCCAACGCTTTTTCAACCGTGTTTTGCAATATCTCGGTGGCTTCTCCCAACCCAACAGTTCATGCAGCACATAAAGCCGTTCCAGTGGCGGAGCCAGCGATAGGAGGACAGCGATGGCAAGGGGCGAAAGGGATGAATGGTCAAATTGCCCTTCCAAAGAACCAAAACAATTCTCATCAGGCAGCAATTTTTCTGCAGGCAAGTATTGGCTTAAGACCCGCTTTATGTGCTTGAGGACGGCTTGATAGACCCAAGTTTCCTTGTCCGCTTTTGATGGGTCGTAGTTTTCAAGAGCCTTATAGGCAGCGAATTTCCCTTCAAGGAGCAAGTCATCCCAAACCTCTCGGTGGATTTTGCTCCCTGCCGCCGCCCTGATCGCTTTCGCAATTATGCTCCCGAACGCTTCAACTTCCGACCAATTCGGTGTCGGCATCCCGAACACCTCTGTCAGGTTTTCCCCAGTTAGCATTATATCGCTGCCACTCAAGAGCGCAAGTTTCATTGCTTACTTCCTACACATCACACCTCGCACTCCGCACCATACTAATTGGCGGAGGGTGAGCGTGATGCTTGAAGGAGTGAAGGCGAAAATCAAACCACTGGACGAACTGGTGAGGATTGTCGGGGAATTGAAGCGGCAAGGCAAGCGGATTGTTTTCACCAACGGCTGCTTTGACCTGCTTCATGCCGGGCACGCTGCTTATCTCGCTCAAGCGAAAAGTTTAGGAGATGTCCTCATCGTCGGGCTCAACTCCGACAGTTCCGTTCGGGCTCTCAAGGGCAGCGAGCGACCGTTAGTGCCTCAAAACGATAGGGCTTTGCTGCTCGCCAGTTTAGCCTTCGTTGATTTCGTTGTCCTCTTTGACGACCTCACACCTCACCGCCTGATTGAAGCCATCAAGCCTGATGTCCATGTCAAAGGTGGCGATTACACTGAAGCGGATTTGCCCGAAGCGCCTTTGGTCCGCTCTTACGGCGGTCAAGTCGTCATCCTGCCGAAAGTTGAAGGTCGCTCAACAACTGAACTGGTTCAGCGAATCCGAAAGGGCATCGCAGCAATTCCCGTCCGCTCTGCGGTTGGGGTAATCCCGGCGAGATATGCCTCAGTCCGATTTCCCGGAAAAGTCTTGGCTTCGCTTTGGGGCAAACCGATTGTTCAGCATGTCTACGAGCGCTCAAAGCAAGCGAAAACCCTCAGCGATGTCATCGTGGCAACCGATGACGAACGGGTCAAATCGGTTGTGGAAAGTTTCGGTGGCAAGTGCGTTTTGACCTCGCCCGAGCATCCTTCAGGGACTGACCGAGTCGCGGAAGTTGCCCGCCAATTGGATTGCGATGTGGTTGTCAACATTCAAGGCGATGAGCCTTTGATTTCGCCCGAAGCAATTGATGCAGCGGTTCAACCCTTCTTCTCCGACCCGACGCTGAAGATGACGACCCTTGCGACACCGATTGTCGACGAAGGCGAGTATCTCAACCCGAATGTTGTCAAGGTCGTCGTTGACCGAGATGGGTTCGCCCTTTACTTCTCCCGCTTGCCACTTCCCTTCTTCCGACCGAAAGGCAAGATGGAGGAAGTGCCTCAATTTTCTTTGCCCGAAGATGCGCCTTTCCGTCCATTGCGCCATATCGGGCTTTACGCTTACCGCCGCGAATTTCTGCTTCAGTTCGCCCAATGGGCGCCAACCGATTTGGAGCGTTCTGAAGGGCTTGAGCAACTGCGGGCGTTGGAACACGGAGTCCGCATAAAAGTCGTCGTCACTCCTTACCGAAGCGTCGGGGTTGACACACCCGAAGATTTGGAACGACTGGAGAAAAGTCGCCACTGTGAAAGTTGAGCAGGCGGGGACAGAACTAACGAACTGCAATCTCAACGAGCGCCTAAATGTGTCGAAGTTATGCAGAAGCGAAAAAGAGCCGCCAGTCCCGTTTTCCCACCGACTGAAGTCGGTGTCTACAAGACGAAGCCTGCTAAAGCAGGCTAACTGAAAAAGTTGCGAGTTGCGGGTTGTGCGTTCAAAGAAAATCTCTTACTCGCAACTCTCAACTCGCAGCCCAATTTGACCACCAACTGAAGTCGGTGACTACTGAGATGAAGCCTGCTAAAGCAGGCTAACTTGAAAAGTCAAAAGCCGTTTATCATTCGCTACTCGCTGTTCGCCACTCGCTGTCGTTTTGGGCTTTAGCCTGCTTTGAATTTTTAGCCACCCACCTCGGGTAGGTGGTCAAAACTGTCCCATTTTTCCTTCGCTCGCTTTTGCAAGGAAGCGTCGTGCTAAGATTGTAGCGCCGATGTTGATTTTGACTGGTGAAATTTGGGCGAAGCGATTAAGGGGGCGAGTTCTTTGACGGAGCGGATGGCAACTTTGACCGTCACTTTCGGTTTGGTCATCGTTTTCGCAATGGCTCATCCCGTCCTTGACCCAGATATGTGGTGGCACTTGGCTGTCGGAGACGCTATCTTGCAGCATCGTTCCGTTCATTTCGTTGACCCACTTTCATTCACCAACCCAAAAGTCTGGGTCAATTCCCAGTGGCTGGCTGAAGCGGTTTTTGCTGCTCTCCATAGGCGCGTGGGAGTTTGGGGCTTAGAGGTTTTGGCGCTGCTCCTGAAAGTTGCTGCCTTTCTTTTGGTCTTCAAAGCCATGAACGCCCCGCCGCTGACGAAAGTTTGGGTCACAGTTCTCTTCGCTTTCGGGGCATTGCCGGTGATGGGTGGGGTGCGCCCTCAATTGCTCAGTTTTCTTTTTCTGGCTTGGTTGACCTTGACAATTCATCGAACTTCGCTCCGCACTTCGCACCCTGCACCTTGCTCACAGCACCTTTCGCTTTTCGCTTTTCCTTTGCTCTTTGCCCTCTGGTCAAACACTCACTCGTTCTACCCAATCGCTTTCGCCCTGATGCTGCTCGCCATCATCGCCGATTACTTGAATGAACGGAGAGGGGCGAGGGACGGGGGACGAGGGACGGGATTTGGTGGTCAACCTGTGTTGGGCTCGGATTGGCGGAAACAGATGGCTTTGGCACTAATCCTGTCTGCAGTTGCGGTGATGGTCACGCCTTTCGGTTGGCACAGCCCAAAGCAAGTCCTCGTCAACATCGTTCAAAGCAGCCAGTTGCCCATTGAAGAATGGAAGCCCGCAATCGCCATGCGCCACCCTTTGGTCTTGATTTGGGCTTTCCTGCTTTTGCTCTGGCTTTTTTGTCTGGCTTGGTCGCCGAAGCGGGCAGACGCTTTGGAGTTGCTTTGGGGAGCATTCGCGACTTTGAGCGCACTAACGGGCGTCCGCATGATTGTCCTCTGGTGCATCGTCCTTGCTCCCTTCGTCGGCGAACATTTGGGGCAGTGGATTTCGCAAGAGACGAGCAAGCGCCGTCAATCTGCTATTCCAGTTTGGTTGCCTTCGGTGACCTTGACACTCATCGCTTTTCTGGCTGGGCTCATTTTGGCTGTGAGATTCAACCCGAGCGAGTTCGTCAAGCGCGAGCAGAAAGAGTATCCGCAAAAAGCAATCGCTTGGCTTAAAGGTTCGGGACTGAGGGGAAACTGCCTGACCCGATACGACTGGGGCGGATATTTGGCTTGGCATTTGAAGGGGCAAGTTAAGGTCTTCGTTGACGGGCGAGCCGATTTTTACCCGCCAAAAGTCATGAGGGATTTCATCGCTGCCTATTTCGGCAAGGCTAACTGGCGAAGTGTTTTGGACAGATATGGCGTTACGATGGTGATCGCTCCGCCTGACGCGCCCATTTCAAACCTGCTGTCAATGCACGCAAGCGGGTGGCGTTGCGTTTACAAGGATAAAGTTGCGGTCGTGTTCATCCGCCGTGCTTTGGCAACTTCTCAGCCAAACCAACCAACGAAACTCCGAAGGGCAAGCGGACGAACGGAATCAGCGTTGCCTCTAACCTCAGCAATTCAATGAGCAACCTGTTCAACGGGCTTGGCAATTCAATCAAAGCAGTTGCGGGTTTCCTGCCTCGCATGAACAGGTTTTGCATCTTTCGGAACACGAAAACGGCGGGGAGCAGAGGGCAAATGGCGTAACTGAGGCAACGCAAACGGAATCCCGATTGAACGACCTTATCGTGAATTTCACGCCAAAGGTAGCGGCGTTTGTGGGCAAGAGCAATGTCGTGGACGCTCCAAAGGCTCATGAAGGCTGGGACGGTGAAGACAAAAGCGCCGTTGGGTTTTAGAACACGCCAGATTTCTCTCAAGGCTTGACAGTCATCGCCCAGATGCTCGAGGACATCTAATGCAGCCACGAGGTCAAAGCAGTCATCGGCAAAGGGCAAATTTTCGGCGCTGCCGAGAACGAGATGTTTCATGCCTTTTTCTTTTGCGAACTTGAGGGCGAGAGGCGAAACATCAAGCCCGACAACTGTGCCGAAGTTGCGCAGAAGCGAAAAAGAACCGCCAGTCCCGCAGCCTAAGTCCAAGATGAGTGCTGGGTGCGGAGTGCTGGGTGCAAGTGTGGGGGCGGAAATTTGAGTGCTGGGTGCGGCGTGCTGGGTGGAAAAAGTTGGTTTCCAAAATCGTTGGAGCAGTGAACGGACGATGAACCTTCGCCCGACGAACCACCAATATCGCTCCTCAAGGCGAGCCATTTTTGTCAATTCCGTCGGCGCCACGAATTTGCCCCCTTCGCATCAAGTTTTTCTCAACCGCCTTTATCTTGGCATCGGTTGCGGTCTAAAGACACGAACTTGAAAGTCTTGGCTGGACAAACCGCATCACTTCGACAGTCGCCCAATCGTCTGGCAACTTGGCGATTCACTTTACATCGTCGCAATTGCCAGTTATATGGGCTGATCATCCGGGTGGGCTCGTTCGTGCATTCATCCACACAGATGGTGCTAACTACACTTTCGCTGACGGTCACGCCAAGTGGCTTAAGTCTGAACCCGCACCTGCTTCTAACTGTGTCCAACCGCAACAAGACCGGTATGGTGGCACTTCCGAACTCGCTTTGGAAATTCAGCAAGCCCCGCCAAAGACTGGTCTTGACTGGAACTTGAACGGGGTAGTTGGACCCGGCGCTGGATGTGGATGGGAGTGAACTATGCGTGAAAACAAATCCGATGCAAGGAAGGTGAGAAGAGATGGGGAAGGGCTTTATGCTGATTGAGTTGCTGGTCGTCATCGCGATTATTGCCATTCTGGCTGCTATCACAAGATGCTCCATATTGCCGCCCAAATCCCGACGGTGGCGAGAGCCCTCAGCACTTTCACCAACTCCCGCCACGCATCGGCAGCGACTTTGACAGCAGCCCAACTCTCAGGCGGGGTCGCCCTGACCTTGAACTCGGTGATTGTCAGGCTGATTGAGCAGAAAGTCGTTCGTTCCCTAAGGTAACGCAGCCTTCCTTCAAGGCGCTCAATTTCGCTCCTGCGAGCAGCGAGTTCGTTCTCCAGCCGCATAACGGTGTCAAGGTCTTCCGCTTCCGACAGCATCTTCAAAATCCGCTTCTCAGATTCGCGCAGTGCGGTTAGCCGCGATTGAATGTCCAAAAACTCTTCGGTCACATCCTCAGCCCGCACGCTTTTGCTCCTGACTTTGCCTAACCGCTCAATTGCCAAAAGTGTGTTCTCAAATTCGTCGGCGGGGACGCGAATTTCAAGGATGGCAGAATGTTCGCCCGTCGGTTCAACTTCTTCTGTCAACCCAAACACATAGCCGCCTTTCTCCTTCGCCAAAGCAATCGCCTTCCGAACGGTTGAACTCACATCGTCCGTCTCAAGCGTGACGCTTGCGGTTTTGATTAGGTGCCGGTCGGGAGCGGCTTTCCGGACGGATGCAAGGGTAATTTGTGCGGGTGATTTGACTTGAGCAGGTGGCATTGAAACTCTCGCTGCTGGTGTGGAGATGCTTGGAGGCGCAACATAGGGGCGGTATAACCGCATGCTGGGTGACACTTGCCTCGGGACTTCGTGAACAGCCAACTCCCTTGCCCTCTCCTTCGTTCCTCGCATTGTGGGATACAGCAGGACGAACAAAAGCGCCGCAAATCCAAACGCCAACCAAATCCATCGCTTCTTCTGAATGGTAGTTCACCTCACTTTGCCTCTTTCGCTCAACGCCGTTAATTTGGACGAACGACAAGGGACGAAAAGTCCCAGATGCGCTAAAATGCCGTTGGGACGAACCTGCGGAGGGATCTGA
>Ga0081478_144512_pt1 | contig 15480 bp, 18 predicted proteins | sample OctSprmetagenome_FD_70983 | JGI IMG/M metagenome (GOLD analysis project Ga0081478, IMG submission 70983) | Hot spring and microbial mat streamer communities from Octopus Spring Streamers, Yellowstone National Park, USA - T=80-84 v2 (version 2) | ecosystem: Environmental > Aquatic > Thermal... | reverse complement strand
AAAATCATAAAAGAAAACACGGAAAAAATCATTAACAAAATGGATCAGGGGTTCACTCAACTTGGACAAAAAATGGATGAAGGTTTCAAAATGATAGCTCAAAAAATAGATGAAGGTTTCAAAAGAATGGACGAAGGTCTCAGACTTATTGCTCTCCTAGTCTTAGCTGAAACACCAGAAGAAAAAAAGGAATTAGCAAGAAAGATTCTTGAAAAAAAAGATTAAACTTTTTTTAGAAAAGGGTGTAGAAGATATGGAAATAGCAGTTACAATAATGGGTATTGGAATTACACTGTTTGCTGCTATTTTGACTTATCTTGCTTGGAGGAATGGAAAAATCATAAGGGAAAATACGGCAATAATCGTTAATAAAATAGATGGACTCGGACAAAAATAGATATGCTTGCACAAAAAATAGATAATTTTGGGCGAAAAATAGATGTAGGTTTCAGAAAAATGGATGAAGGTTTCAGACTTATTGCTCTTCTGATCTTAGCTGAAACCCCAGAACAGAAAAAAGATATAGCAAAAAAAATCCTTGAAGATATAGGAAAAAAATAAAAAATTTTCGGAGAAAAAATGAAAAAATTTTTTGGAAAATTGCTATAATTTTCTGTTAGAAGCAACTTTTTTTGAAAATTGAAAAAACTAAATTGAAAAAACTTACTTTTTAAACTTTATGTCTGATAAAAACAAAGTAAAGGGAGAAATTTAGTTCAAGGTAAAGAGAAAGCAAAGCAGATTTTTGGTTTTGGAATTGCCTATGCATTTTAAAAAAGGAGGTGAATGGTTATGATGATAAACAAAAAAATATTTTTTGGGATGGTAGGGTTTTTGACAGCAGTTCTGATTTTGAACTCTGATGCGCTGGCACGAGGAAAATTCGCTGTCATAACAAATCCTACTTGTCCAACCCTTGAAAAAGATGATGTGAAGATGGTGTTTTTAGGATATAAAAGGTCAGTTGATGGTTATCCGGTAGAACTCTATATATCGAAAGATGAGATTGTTTTTTCTGATTTTGTTCAAAGTATTTTGAGATTAAAAGTTTCTGAGTTTAACTCTCATTGGATAAAAAGGGCATTATCTGGTGAGGGAGCAGTTCCAAAGAGAATCCCGGATGACGAAATAATATCTCGTGTAAGAACTACTCAATGTGCAATAGGTGTAGTCTCGCAAGGAAAAGCTGCTACCGATGTGAAAATTTTGATAAGATGAGGCTTTGAGTAAAAATGAAGTGGAAAGATGATAAGAAGGTAGGTTTGAAATGGGCTTTTTAAGTATAAGAGGAAAAATACTTCTTTCTTTTTTTACTGGAATTTTTATATTCATTCTTGTCTCTGTTCTTTTGCAAGCTTCAGCAAAGTCGGCTCTGAACAAAAGCTTTTATCTGAATTATGTTTTTGAATTGGGAAATTCTATAAAGAGACTTCAAAGTATTGCCATAGAATCTATTCAATTTAAAGATGAAAAAATTATTCAGGAAAGTGGTAAGGAGGAGATTGAAAAAATCATTCAGAATTTGGAGAAGCTAAAATCGCTTAAGGGAATTGAGAAAGAAGTAGAAGAGCTAAACGATGCGGTTTTTGAGTATATTGCAAGCGTTGGGAAAGTTATAAAAGAGGAGGCGGAGCTTGACAAATTATCAGAATCTGCGAATCGTCTGAATTTTGCACAGCAAAATCTAAAAGATGCAATCGCAAAAACCTCTTATTCAATAGTCAATAGGGCTTTATTGTTATCTTGGATTATTATAGTGGTGGTAGCAGTAGGGTATGTTCTTTTTGCTATTTTCTTTTCAAACAGTATTTCTTCAAGTATAAGGCAGGTTGCGGATTTTCTCAAAAAGCTTTCAGAAGGTGGTGCTGACCTTACAAAGAGAATAAAAGTAAAAGGTAAAGACGAAATAGCAGAACTCGGAACCAATTTTAATCTGTTTTTGGATACAATATCTCAAATTCTTCTTACTTTAAAAGATGTAGCTTTGAAACTTGTTGATTTAGCAGGCAAATTTCAAGAGATGGCAGCAGAAACATCAAGTAGATTAATACAGAATTTGAACTCACTTTCTGCTGTATCCACAGCCTTTGAAGAGATGAGCTCAACGGCATCTGAAATTTCAAAAAATGCAAACGAAATTTTGAACTTCCAAAAGAAAGTAGATTCAACTGCTGAAACTGGGAAAGTAAAAGTTATAAAATCTTATGAATCAATAATCAAGATGACAAAAGACTTTGAGGAAATGTATGGAGTAATAATGGGGATTGTAGAGAGAGCGAAGGGTCTGCAAGACATAGTAGAGGTTATAGAAGATATAGCAGACCAGACAAATCTTTTAGCTTTGAATGCAGCAATAGAAGCCGCAAGAGCAGGAGATGCTGGTAGAGGTTTTTCAGTCGTTGCAGATGAAGTCAGAAAGCTTGCTGGCAGAACATCAGAGGAATCAGGGCAAATAAAGAGAAACTTGAATGAATTTATATCTACGCTAACTCAGGTTGCGGAGAGGTTTGATAGTCTGAAAAATATTGTTGTATCTTCGGGTGAGGAGTCAAAATCTGTTGTTCAGATTGTTGAGGAGATAAGGGGATTGGTTGCAAGAGCAACGGAGCTCATTTCTGCTATTTCTTCGTCAATAGAACAGCAAGCTTCAACTATACAAGAATCTACAAGAAACATTTTTGAAACGACATCTAATATAGAGAAAGGAGTTGAGGAAGTAAAGAAGATTTCAGAGGAGGCAAAATCTCTCAATTTATTTTCCAAAAATCTGACCGAGATATTCTCAAAATTCAAATTAGATGAAAGAAAATAAAAAGACAAAAAGTAAGAGGGCTAACAGACAAAATTATGGAGCTCCAAGATAAGATTCTATAACTCGTGGATGGTTCAGAACTTCGTGGGCTGAACCTTCTGCGACTTTAATCCCGAAATCAAATGCGATAACTCTGTTCGCAATTGAACTTATTACTTTTACGTCGTGCTCTATAACAACCAAAGTTATGCCAAACTTTTCGTTTATTTCTTTCACATAGTAGAGGAACTCAGATTTTTCCTCGTATGTGAGACCTGAGGTAGGTTCATCAAGGAGAAGAAGTTTTGGCATCTGGACCAGAGCCCGGGCTAATTCAACTTTTTTCCTCACACCCAAAGGTATATCACGAGCAAAAGAGTATCTATAAGGTTTCAGATCAAGAAAATCAATTATTTCTTCTACAATTTCCCTATTTTTTTCATAGTCTTTTCTGTGGAGCCCAGATATTACTCTGAAGATTCCAGCCTTGAAATAAATATTTCTTCCAATAAGAATATTGTCTAAAACTGTAAGATAGCTGAAAAGCTTTATGTTTTGGAAAGTTCTTGAGATTCCGAGCCTTGCTATCTTATGGGGTGGAAGACCTGTAATATCAACGAGTTTTCCATTTTGCTCAAAGAAAACTTTGCCGCTATCTGGTTTATATATTCCTGTTATTACATTAAAAAGAGAGGTTTTACCGGAACCGTTAGGACCTATTATGCCTAAAATCTCACCTTTTTTGACTTCAAGCGAAACTCCAGATAGCGCTTTTACTCCTCCAAAACTCAAATTTATATCTTCACATTTCAAAATCATAGGATAAATTTTTTGCAATTTTTCTTTTTTTTAAGATTCAAGTTTTTTCTCAATGATACTTTTTACAACTTTTGGGTCAGCTTTTTTATCTAATTTTTTCATAACTTCACCGATAAAAAATCCAATAAGTTTTTTTTCGCCGGATTTATACCTTTCAACTTCTTTTGGGTTTTCTTGAAGAACTTGCAGAACAGCAGATTCAACCAGATTTTCAGATAAATCTTTTTTTCTTTTTCCTATGGCTTCTGATATATTTTCTTTTTTTAAAATTGCCTCTCTGAAAGCTTCTTTTCCTGCGTTTCGAGTAATTACTCCATCAACTATACTCTTTAAAACTTCCCTTGAATAATCAAGTAAAAGTCTTCTATCTTCATCTTTATTTATATCGCATATTCCATCATTTATAGCTCTCATTACTTCTTCAAGAACGAAACTTGAAACTAACTTTTTATCTTCAAAATCTTTTGCCAAATCCTCAAAAAGTAAAGCGATTTTTTTGTCAGATGTTAGAACATCGGCAGAATATTGAGAAAGTCCGTAATCATTAATAAATCTTTTTTTCATATCGTCTGGAAGTTCCGGAATACCGGATTTTGCATCTTCTATTATATCATCTGAAATATAAAGAGGTAAAATGTCTGGTTCTGGGAAATATCTGTAATCGTGAGCATATTCTTTTGAACGCATAGGGAAAGTTTTTTTCTGAAAAGAATCATAACCTCTGGTTTCCTGCTCTATTTTTCCTCCTGACTTTATAACCGAGATTTGTCTTTTTATCTCGTAATCAATCGCTTCTTTTATGAATCTGAAAGAATTCACATTCTTTATTTCAACTTTTGTTCCAAGAATCTGCATTCCCCGAGGTTTTACCGAAACATTAACATCACACCTCAAATTTCCTTCCTCCATACTTCCTTCTGTAATATCGCACCAAACAAGTAATTTGTGCAGCTTTGTGAGAAAAGCATAGGCTTCATCTGGTGAAGATATATCAGGTTTTGTGACTATCTCAATGAGCGGGGTTCCACTCCTTGAAAAATCAACATAACTTAAACCTTCTCCGTGAATCATTTTTCCTGCATCTTCTTCCATGTGTAGTCTTTGAATGCCTATTTTCTTTCGGGTTCCATTAACTTCTATTTCAAGAAAACCATCCTCAGCAAGAGGGATTCTGTACTGGGATATCTGGTAGTTTTTTGGTAGGTCTGGATAAAAATAGTTTTTGCGCTCAAAAAAGCTTTTTCTGTTTATCTTCATGTTAAGTAATAGAGAAGCTCTTACAGCCAAGACCACAGCTTGTCTGTTCGGATAAGGTAAAACACCGGGCAACCCAACACATATTGGACATATATTCAAGTTGGGAATATTCGTAAATTCTCTTGGGCAAGAACAGAAGAGTTTAGTTTTTGTTTTGAGTTGAACATGAATTTCAAGCCCGCAAACTGCTTCAAAATCCTCAAAATCGGAAACATTATTTAAATTCAAATCCATGTTTTTTACTTTTTCAAATTAAGATATAACAAGCCTTTCTAAAATACCTGAGATTCTATGAGCTTCTTCAATATAGTCAACGAGTCCCGTTTCAGCGGCTGCTCTTGGCATACCAAAAACAATGGCACTCTTTTCACTTTCTGCGATAACCTTGCCACCGAACTCTTTAACTTTTCTTATACCTTTTGCTCCATCATTTCCCATACCTGTCAATATTACAGCGATGGTATCTTGTCTGAAAACCTCAGCAGCAGATTCTATTGCAAGGTCAATTGATGGTTTATATATTGCATCTGGGAGCTCATTTATTATTTTTATTATTCCCCCTTTCATCACTTTTATGTGTTTACCTCCGGGTGCAACAAAAATTTTTCCTGCTTCTAATTTATCTCCGTCTTGTGCTTCCTTTGCTGGAAACCCTGTTCTTTCTGCCAATCTTTGAGCGTAGGTTTCGGTAAAAATGGGTGGCATATGTATTACAACTAAAATGGCAGCAGGTAATGGAGGCAAAGTAGATAATATGTCAATAACTGTGTTTGGACCTCCTGTTGATGCACCAATCACTATAAGTTTTTTCAAAGTTTTATCATATACTCTTTTTTCTTCAATTTTTCTCTCTTCTGGTCGAAGTCTTATATCTTCTGTGCGATGTCTTATATATTCTACCTCTTTCGGTTCGAGTTTGGCTCTAATCTGGACACGAGCTTTTGCTGCATTTTTTACCTTTTCTATTATCTCCTTACCTTTTCTTATAACTTCTAATGTTCCTTTTTCTATATCTTTTGATATAAAATCAACGGCTCCCTCTTCAAGACATTTCAAAGTTATCAAAGCTCCCTCCTTCGTATAAGATGATATCATAACGATAGGAGTTGGCTTTATTTTCATTATCTCTCTTATAACTTCTATCCCGTTCTTTTTTGGCATTTCGTAATCCAGAGTTATCACATCAGGTCTTAGTTCTTTGAATTTTTCAATTGCTTCGTCACCGTCTTTTGCCTCTCCAACAACTTGAATATCGTTATCTTTTCTCAATATATCTGTCAGAGCTTTTCTTATAAATGCAGAGTCATCAACAATAAGAACCCTTACAGGCATAGTAAAGAGATTATTCTTATATAAATATTATTTTTGTGGAAAAATACAAAAATTGTAAATAAAAATTGTAAATCTTTCAGCACTTTTGTTGTAAATTGATAAATGAAGTAAAATTAGATTAGATGAGACAAGCAATAGAATACGCAGAAGAAGAATCAATAAAGAAGGTAGAGGAGTCGGAACTAACACCAAGGGAGATTGTAGATTACCTTTCAAAATACATAGTGGGTCAGGATGAAGCCAAAAAGGCGATAGCGATAGCTTTGAGAAACAGAATAAGGAGGATGAAACTACCTGAAAACTTGCGGGAGGAGATAACTCCAAAAAACATCCTCATGATAGGTCCAACAGGCGTGGGTAAAACTGAAATATCAAGAAGAATAGCAAAACTTGTTGATGCACCATTTATAAAAGTTGAAGCAACAAAATACACAGAAGTAGGATATGTAGGCAGAGATGTTGAATCTATAATAAGAGACCTCGTTAATGTTGCAGTGTCAGAAGAAAAAATTAAGGCTAAAAGACAGGTTAGGGATAGGGCAAGAAAAATAGCTATTGAGAAAATCATAAATGCAATAATGGAACAGAAAAATATACCTCCTGAAAGGAAAGGAGAAGTTATTCAAAATTTTTTTGAGGGTAAATTTGATAATGAAGTCATAGCAGTAGAAGTAGAAGAAAATCAATTAGTTGATGTCGTAGCAGCTTCGTTTGTCCCCGGAATGGAACAAATAGAGGAACAAATAAGGTCTATTATGTCTTCTTTGCTACCAAAGAGAAAGAAAAAGAAAGTAATGAAGGTTCAAGATGCAATAAAAGTACTTGAAGAAATAGAATCAGAGAAAATGTTGAACCATGATGAAATAATAAAAAAAGCTCTTTGGAAGGTTGAGAACAAAGGAATAGTTTTTATAGACGAAATAGACAAGCTTATAAATCCGCGAGGGCACGGACCAGATGTCTCGGGGGAGGGGGTTCAAAGGGATTTACTACCAATAATAGAAGGCACAACAGTAAATACAAGGTATGGACCTGTGAGAACAGATTTTATTCTTTTCATAGCTGCGGGGGCATTTCATGTTGCTTCTCCTTCTGAGCTTATACCTGAGCTTCAAGGTAGGCTGCCGATAAGGGTTGAGTTGAAACCTCTCACAAAAGACGATTTTGTGAGAATCTTGAAACTTACAGAGAACTCTCCTATAAGGCACTATCAAATTCTTCTAAAGACAGAGGATGTTCAAGTAGATTTTACAGAAGATGCGATAGAACAAATAGCCGAGTATGCAGCGAAAATAAACGAGACCCAAGAAAACATCGGAGCAAGAAGACTTTATACGGTCGTAGAAAAAGTTATGGAGGATATATCTTTTGATGCTCCATACCTTAAAGGTAGGAAAATAATAATTGATGGTAAATATGTAAGAGAAAAAATTGAACCACTTTTGAAAGATGAGAATTTAGCAAAATATATGCTCTAATCTTGTTTTTCTTTTCCCTCTTCTTTTATTTCGAGGTATGAGTCTTCATCTATGGATAGTTGTTTTGAGAGATTTCTTTTCACTTCTTCCTTTGCTCTTGCGAACTCTCTTATTGCTTTTGATATACTTTTGGCTATTTGAGGGAGTTTTTTCGGACCGACAAAAATCAGGAGAACAATAAATATCACAATTAGCTCTTGCCATCCTATTCCAAACATATAAAATAAAATTATTTATTTACAACTTTATTCCGTAATTTTTAGCTTTTTTCTTTGTGTATTTTATGAATGCTTTTTCAGAGATTTTTGGTTTTTTCAGAGCATACCTTGATACTTCAAGTAAAAACTTATCTTTGATCTGATCTTTCTTTCCCTCACTTTCTATTAATTTTCTTCTTATTTTTGATATTATTTTGAGTTTCTCTGAAAGCTCTGGGGAGATTTGTTTTTCTATTTTTTCTCTTAATGCCCGCGAGAATGCAGAGCATTTACCCTCTGTTGATATACTTATATGAATTCCTCCTCTCTTTACAGATGATGGAACAAAAAAGTCTGAAATTTGCGGATAAGTTGCAGAATTTATAAGAATTCCCTTACTTTCGCATTCTGATTTTATTTTTTTTGCAACTTTTTTATTTCCGGTACACTCAAATACAAGTAATGCTTTATCTGGTATGATATTTTCTTTATACTCTGAATTTATTATTTTTTTTATTTTCTTTTTCTTCTCTAACTCCTTTATCTTCTGCGTTACTTCTTTTGATATGACTATTACTTTTGCTCCCTCCCGGATAAGCTTTAAGATTTTCCTTTCGGCTACTTTTCCTCCCCCTATTACAACGCACAATTTATCTTTTACATTTAAAAAAATAGGATACATTTTTTAACTTTAATTTTGTTTTTTCTTTTGGTTTTGGTAAAAATTATTATTATTTTTTTGAGCCGATGTAGCTCAGTTGGTAGAGCGGCGCACTCGTAATGCGCAGGTCGCGGGTTCGAATCCCGCCATCGGCTCCCAATTTAACTCAATTTCAATCTATCTCAATTTCATTAATTCCTTATCTTTTCAACTCAATAAGCTATTTATACCCATTCAATTCAGTAATCTTCTATTTATCTCGTCTAATATTCTGTTCATCTCATACAAAACTTCATTTTTCTTTTTACTTACAAATTTTTTTACCCTTTCTATATCTTCTTTTTTTGATTTTTTTACAAGTTCTGCAAGCTCCTTGGGACTATCTACTATGAATAAGACTCTCTCTTTAATAAGCTCTTCTCTTTCTGGGATATTCCATATGTGTTTCCCTGTTGCGACCAGAATCCCTCTGGAGATTGGCTCAAGAACATTATGACCTCCAAACGGCAATATTGATCCACCGACGAAAGCAAAAGGAAAATAATCTAAAATTTTATCTACAACACCGTATACGTCTATGATGAAAACTTGGTTTTTACCTCTTCCACTTGCAATTTCTTCCATTAACTCTTCTATTTCACTATTTTGATTTTTTTGTTTTTGTTTTTGTGTTAGCATGTCTGAAAAACTTACGAATTTTATGTTTTTTGAACTGAGAAAAGATTTTACATCATCAAAATTGTGTCTTGGTGCTATGAAAAGAGAATAATCATCTCCTAATATCTTTTGAGTTTCAATCAAGAATTCAACTTCTTCATTCCCTCTTGTTGATATTCCTATTATTCCCTTTTTTATTTTCTTCAATTTTTTTGATTTATTTGTTTCTCCTTCTCTTTCTCCGTTTGTGAATTTATTTTCGTTTTCAAGGAAGATCAAATTCTTCAGATCTATTGAACTTATAACATTTTTTATTCCTATTTCTTTAAACCTTTCAGTATAATCTTCTGATGCCGCGAAAACTAAATCTATGTTTGATAGGATATAGGGTAGGGGAGTTTTTTTTATTATTTTTACAGATCTTTCCGATATTTTCCCGCTCACAACTAATATTTTTGCTCCCTTTTCTTTTGCAGATATTATGTATCCCGGCCACAAGTCTCCTTCGTAGAATATAACAAGTTTGAGATTTTCCGGCAAAAAATTTCTCATAGTTATATAAAATGGGAGTGGAAGAAGATAAGTTTCTTTGAAAAGTGATTTTGCTGTATCTGTAAATACAGTGTTTTTGATATCAAAAGAATTTTGGATGGAGAGTCTGGATTTCAGGTATTTTGAAAATAGTAATGCATTTTTAGTTTCTCCCAAAGATGAAGAATGTACAATTATAACATCTCTTTTAGATTCTATCTTCTTTTCTATACCTTTAATCATTCTTATCTTTTCAAATATATTGCTGGTTACCCTTTTGTCCCTCAAATTAAAAAGTGTCCAGATTGTTCCGAGTTGAAATAGTATTATGTCATGGATTATTCCTTTGAGGGAAATCTTCATTATGTTTCTTTTTCTACATGTGATGTTTCTATCTCAACTGGTGTTTGTCTTCCAAAAATTGAGATGAGAATTCTTGCCTTACTTTTGTCTTCATTAAGCCATTCAACTATTCCTGCAAATCCTTTGAGAGGACCTGATTTTATTCTGACTCTGTCTCCAATTGACAAGCTGAAAATTTTTCTTATTTCTCCTGCTGCGGTTTTATTTTGCAGAGATTCTATTTTCTCTGATGATATAGGGAGTGGGAATCCTCTTTCACCCACGAGTGCAATTACATTTGGGATTTTCCTTATTTTATTCCATAGTTGCTCATCGAGTTCCATTTTAACATACACATAACCTGAAATCAACTTTTTCTTTATCAGGACCTCTTTTTCTTCTCCCTTTTTACCTTTTCTTTTTACTTTCTGCTCTTCTTCTGGTGTGAATACTTGTTTTATTTTGCTTTCTTGTTGTGCCAACTTTTCTATTTCAGCCTTCACAAGGTCTTCCTTCCCGCTTTTTACTCTTATGATCCACCACTTAGCTTTTTCCTCTTCTTGCTGATTTTCTTGTTTAATTTCTTTTGCTGATATTTCCTTTTCTTCTACCATTTTTTGCCTCCTTTCAGAATATGAGTTTGAATATTCTTGAGAAGATAAAGTCTATTATACCTATTATTCCGGCTACTATAAAGCTCATAGAAATGACAGCAATTGTTGTTATTCTTACAACCTCTGAGTTAGGATATTCAACTTTTTTCGTTTCTGATATAGCTTCTTGAATAAACCTTTTTATTTTTTCCATATTTTAGGGTAGGCCCGGTGGGACTCGAACCCACAACCTTCGGATTTGGAATCCGATGCTCTGCCTTCTTGAGCTACGGGCCTTTAAAAATCCCCTCTTTTATTATTTTACTTCTTTATGTTTTGTATGTTTTCTACATTGTTTGCAGAACTTTTGGAGTTCCAGTTTCTCTCTTTTTTTATGTGTATTTTTAGTTGTTGAGTAGTTTCTCCGCCCACATTCTGTACACTCAAGTTCTATTGGTTCCCGTGCCATATCAGTCAAGTATTTCTGTAACTACTCCTGCTCCTACTGTTTTCCCACCTTCTCTTATAGCAAAACGCAGCCCAGGCTCGATAGCAGCATATTCTATAAGCTCTATTGTGAGCTCAACATTATCTCCAGGCATAACCATTTCTACTCCCTCCGGAAGAGTTATCTCACCAGTTATATCAGCTGTTCTTATATAAAATTGGGGCTTGTAATGAGAGTAAAACGGAGTATGTCTTCCTCCTTCTTCTTTTGTCAGAACATAAACTTGTGCTTTGAATTTCTTATGTGGTTTTATTGTCCCTGGTTTTGCGACAACCTGACCGCGCCAAACTTCATCTTTTGATATTCCTCTCAAAAGTATTCCTATATTATCTCCTGGTAGAGCTTCGTCAAGAACTTTTCTGAACATCTCCAATGATACTGCTACCGTTTTCAAAGGTCTGTCGCTTCCCCCTACTATTTCTACTTCTTCTCCGGGTTTTAGTGTTCCTCTTTCTACTTTTCCTGTAACGACAGTTCCTCTACCTTGTATAAGGAATACATCTTCTATCGGCATAAGGAAAGGTTTGTCAGCTTCTCTTACGGGTTCTTCTATATATGAGTCTACTGCGTCAAGGAGCTCCCAGATTTTACCGCACCACTGACACTCTCTTTTTCCACATCCGCACTGAACAGCTTTTAAAGCGCTCCCTTTTACAACTGGGATTTCATCTCCGGGGAATCCATATTTTGTCAGAAGGTCTCTGACCTCTGCTTCAACGAGATCAATTATTTCTGGATCATCAACATCATCTATTTTGTTTATGAAGACTACGATTTTGCCGACATTGACTTGCCTTGCAAGTAGGATATGTTCTCGGGTTTGAGGCATTGCACCGTCTGTTGCTGCGACAACAAGTATAGCACCATCCATCTGAGCAGCACCTGTAATCATGTTTTTTACATAATCTGCGTGTCCGGGACAATCTATATGTGCATAGTGTCTTTTTTCCGTTTCATACTCAACATGTGTTATATTTATTGTTAGCCCTCTTGCCCTTTCTTCTGGTGCTTTATCTATATCCTCATAACGCAAAAACTGAGCTAATCCGTGTTGTGAAAGAACTTTGGTAATTGCAGATGTAAGGGTAGTTTTTCCGTGGTCAACATGTCCTATCGTTCCTATATTTACATGTGGTTTTTTTCTTTCAAACTTTGCCTTTGCCATAATTTTTACCTCCTTATTAAAAAATTATATACTTTTTGTTTTTGTGAGTAAATCCAAAAATAAAACAAAATTGGAATGCGAGCGTAAAAAACAGGTTTTTTTATTCAATACCTTTGATTTTTATAAGATTTTCTACTTTTTGGAGAAAATTATCAATTTTTACAGGTTTTGTAAAATATAGGTCTGCACCGGCTTCAAATGCCATTTTTATGTCTTTTTCATCACTTTCCGTTGATACTATAACCACAGGTGTATCTTTATATTTTGCGGTTTTTCTGAGGCGCTTTACAAAAGATATTCCATCAAGCCCCGGCATGTTAATATCAACAACAAAAAGTTTTATATCGTGCTCAAGGGATTTCTCTATCGCATCTATCCCATCTACTGCTTCTATTACTTGAAATCCAAGTTTGCTCACAAGATTTGACATGATTTTTCTTACTATTTCTGAATCGTCAACTACAAGTGCTGTTTTTTTGTCGGCCATGATCTTCCTTCCTAAATTTTTATCCTGATTTTTTATAAATAATAATATATAATTTAAACTTTAGTTCCAATTAGAGGATAAATTCCATTTTCTTTTTTCTTTTTTTAGGATGATGAAGATGTAATAGGGGGAGGGATAATAAATTTTCCCTCTTTTATTATTGAGAGCCTTCCCCCTTTATAAAGTTTATTGTTGTGGCTGTTCAGGAGCCGTTGGAGTATCAGCTTCTTGGGCTTGTTGCTGCTGTTGTAGTTCCTGTTGTCTTTCTGCTTCTTCCTCTGCTTTTTGTTTCGCTTCCTCTGCTTTTGATTTGAGTGAGTTTGCCTCCTCTACTATTTTCAAAAGGAGCTCCCTTGCTTCTTTATATTTTTTCTCCTCTATTTTTGTCTCAGCCTCTCTGAGACTTGCATTAATTCTGTTCCAGTCATCAGGGATATATTGAGGAGCTCCTGCTTCCTCTAATTCTTTGATTACATTCCTTGCATCTTGAAGTTCCTTTTCCGGCTTCCTTGCGCATCCACCTAAAACCAAAGATACCGCTACTACAAGTCCTACTAATATCCTTGATGCAATTGCATTCATATTTTTTCACCTCCTTTTTGTTTAAAAAATTAATTTTTATTTTTATTCTTTTTCAAAATCTTTATGATTTTTTCAAGAAATCTTATCTACCCTATATTTTGTTGAGAATTGAGATTTTAGATTTATATCCGAAAATTTTTTTGTGATATATGGAGAAAAGAACACATAAACTTATAAACGAAAAACTATGTGGAAAAGTCATAGAAATAAAAGATGGATATTCTCGGGTTGAGCTTGAAACTACGGAGGAGATGGTCGCAGATGAAAAGGGATTAATTCATGGGGGATTTACTTTTTCGCTTGCTGACTACTCCGCTATGGTTGCGTCAAATCATCCTTATGTTGTGCTTGCAAAAGCTAATGTGAAATTTATAAAACCTGTAAAACTTGGAGATAAGCTCGTTTCAATTGCAAAAGTTATATCATCAGACGGTAATAAAAAAACAGTTTTTGTTGAAGTTTTTAAAAAAGAGAACGGAAAAGAAACAGAAAAAGTTTTTGAAGGTGAGTTTTTATGCGTGGAGCTTGAAAAACACGTCCTTGATAAATGATAATATTCAATTTTTAATTTTCTGTTCAATAAGATCTACTATTTTATCCCAATCATATTTTTTTGACTCTTCCATTGCGTTTTTGGAGAGTTCCCCTCTCATGTTTTCATCTTGGCTTAATTTTTCGGAAAAAGATATAAGTTCTTTTTCGTTTGAGAAAAGGATACCGGTTTTACCATCTGATATTACATCTTGGTAGCCTCTTATTTTTGATGCAATAACACAGCATCCTGATGCCATAGCTTCTATCAGCACTATTCCGAAACTTTCTCCTCCTTTTGATGGGAACACACATATATCTGCCGATGCGTAAATTTCAGGTAGTTTTTTCTCTTCAACGAAGCCGAAAAACTTTACTCCCTCTATTTTTTTATTTTTGACTTCATTTTCTAAATTTTGTCTCATTGGACCATCTCCTACTATGAAAAGTTGTGACGGAACTTTATTGCCTTTCTTTATACCTTCTTTTTTTATTTGTTGCCAAGCTCTTATAAGAATATCAGCTCCTTTCCTTTCGTCAAGTCTCCCTACAAAAAGAAAAATTAGTTTATCGTCGTATCTTTTTCCTGCTGATGGAGAATAAATTTTCGTATCAATTCCCGGAGGTATTATGTCTATGTCCTGTGGACCGAAATATTTTTCTATTTCATTTTTTGCTGACCTTGAAACTGCTATTTTCTCATCAAGGGCGTCAAGAAAAGGTCTCATTATTCTTTTGAAAAAAATGAAACCAAGATTTGGTTTGTCTGTGACTGAGTGAAAGATGCCAATTTTCTTTGCCTTTGAAAATAAAGTTGCAGGGTATGGTAAGGTTAGCCCCAAAGGTCCTTGCATTATGACAGCATCGTGATAAGATGAGAAAATTTTTTTGAGTTTGTAAAGATCATAAGGTGAGGGTAGAGTAATAAAGCATCGTGTTCCATTTGCAATTACTGATATTAGTTTTCCCACTCTTATGACTTTTCCACCGAGTTTTTCTATTTCAATTTCTTCTTGGGGTTTATTTTTTACTCCGCCAGTTATTACTGATACATCATATCCTCTTTCAAGAAGTTTTTTTGTGAGGAAGAAAGAGTACTTTGACACTCCACTCGGAACGGGTGGAAAGCTATCTGAAACCATGATTATTTTCTTTTTTATCATACAGAAAATTTTTATGTTCAGCCATTTTTTATTTCGTTATGCTTAGTTTCTTTTTTATTTCCAAAATCCACTGTAAAGTTTCTGTTATAAATGATGGACCATGGTGGGCAAGGAAATCATATATGCCGGGAGTTATAAAAATATTTTTATTTTTTATTGCTTTTATTTCTCCGAACCTCTCAAATAGTTTTTTTATGATTTCTTCTTTTTCCCTTCTTTTTGAAAACATTTTTGGTTCATAAATTATTACATCTGGGTTTTTTTGTGATACTACTTTGTCATCTGGTCTCAACCATTCTTTTGGTTCGTCTGAAAAAATATTTTCAAAACCTAAAAAATCTAGTGCATCGGTTATGTAGCTATAAGCTCCAAATGTAGTCGGACCT
>Ga0081478_133406_pt1 | contig 15570 bp, 11 predicted proteins | sample OctSprmetagenome_FD_70983 | JGI IMG/M metagenome (GOLD analysis project Ga0081478, IMG submission 70983) | Hot spring and microbial mat streamer communities from Octopus Spring Streamers, Yellowstone National Park, USA - T=80-84 v2 (version 2) | ecosystem: Environmental > Aquatic > Thermal... | reverse complement strand
CTTTTTCTCTTCTTGAATTAATAATAGTTCTCATTATAATTTCTGTTTTAGCATCTCTTGCTGTTCCGCAGTATAGAAAATTTGTATATAAATCAAAAACTGCGGAGGTGAAAACTATTTTGCCATCTATTTTACATCTTGAAGAGTTGAGGGAAACCGAGAAAGGAAAATACATAACATGCGGATGGTATCCCGGTTTGGGCGGAAAGGATAAAAAAATTTGGAGTGATGAAAATTGCTTTTCCCAACAACTTAATTTCAGCGCAAAAGGAGGAACATACTGCGATTATGCTATTGCTCAAGGAGATTTTTCTTCTTCTCCTCAAACTGCTTCTCCTTCGGATGGTTTAGAAGTTGAAGCAACTGCGGGGGTTGATATAACTATTTTGGCAAGATGTGATTTGGATGGCGATGGTAAATTTTCTTATTATGTTGTTACAGATGAAAACTCAGAAGTAAAAGGTCCTTTTGGCGATGACTTTTGATTTCTCAGTTTTAATTTTCTCACTTTTTACCCGTGACGAAATCTATTTTTTCTATTGATGGGAGTTCATAGCCCATTTTCTGTGCTATCTTATAAAGGTTCTTTGGATTTTGTAAAGATGAGAGTTTTGCTGAGAGATAATCCCTCGTATCTTGTAGTTCTTCTAATTCTTTTACCATCTTTGCGATTTTATATCCCTGATTTATAATTTGTGATTTTATATATACCGTTGCAAAGAGAGGAAGGAATGTCAATATTGTTCCAAGAAAAAATCCAAAAATATTTGAATTATTATTATTTTTTTTGTTTTTCCCTTTCATTTTTATTCTCAGAACACTATCGCTTTCTACAAGCTCTTTTATATCTCCCATAGCATTTTCAAATTTTAAAAAAATTGCTTGATAATTTCCAAAAAATCGTATGCTTTCTTAACAATTCTATTACTTTTTTTGTTTTTTTTATTAGTAGTGGTTAGCATGAAGTTGTGGTTTTCAAAGTATGAAGCTCTTGGGAATGATTTTATCATAATTGATCTTCGTATTCCGCAGGGTGGTGAAAATTTTTCTATTCAAGATTTTGCGAGAAAATATTGCAGTAGAAATTTCGGTATAGGTGCCGACGGAGTTATAGGTCTTTATAAACCATCGGATCGGAATTTTGATTTCAAGATAAGAATAATAAATGCCGATGGCTCCGAGGCTGAAATGAGCGGGAATGGAATAAGGTGTGTTGCAAAATACATCTACGATATGAAGCTTTCGGATAAAGATAAAATCATATTTGAAACTCTGGCGGGAAAGAGAGAAGTAAGGAGAACTCAAAGAGGACTAGAAGTAAATATGGGAACTCCCAAAATTTTAGGGAAAGTCAAGTACGACAAGTTTGAGCTTTTTAGGGTTGATGTTGGAAATCCTCATCTTGTATTTTTGGGAGATTTTGATTATGAACTTTTTATTAATCTTGCTTCAAAAATATCAAAAGATGAGAATGTTAATGTTGAGTTTGCGAAAATTAGAAGTCAAAATTCCATAGAAGTTATGGTTTTTGAGAGAGGAGTAGGTGAGACATTAGCATGTGGAACAGGTGCGGTTGCGGTTTTTTCAGTGGCGCAAAATGAAAATCTTGTGAAAGACGAAGCAGAAATTATATTTAAAGGGGGAAAAGTTTTGGTATCAAGGAAAGGAGATGAGTTTTTTCTTGAAGGTTCAGCAAACTTCATTTTCTCCGGATATGTTGAAATTGGTTGAATTATTTTGAAATCAGTTGAATCTTTCCATCTGTAAGTTGTATTTGTTTTAATTTTATATCTTTCAATTCTTGTGTTTTTCCGTTTTTTACGAGGATTATTTTCTCTGACCATCTTATGGTTGAAGGTCTGTGAGCTATTTTTATGAGTGTTTTCCCTTTTGATATTTTTTCAAGTAGTTTTAGAATTTTCTCTTCTGTTTCTGGGTCTATGAAAGAAGTTGCTTCATCAAATATTATGATTTTGGGATCAAAATAAAAAGCTCTCAGGATAGCTATTATTTGCTTTTCTCCAGCTGACAAACCCGCTCCATCATCACCTATCTCTTTTTCAAGGTCAATTTCTATTCCAAGTTCATCTAACATATTCATTATTTTTCTTATCTTCTCTCTGTTTTTATCACCGAAAGTTATGTTTTCTATTACCTTTCTTGAAAATATGAATATGTCTTGATGTACTATTGCTATTTTCCTTCTTATTTCTCTTAAACTATAATTTTCTATATTTTCTCCATCTATAAGTATTTGACCTTTTTGGGGTTTATACATGCGTAAGATAAGATTTGCGATTGTTGTTTTTCCAGCTCCCGTCAGTCCAATTATTGATACATTTTCTCCTGCTCTTATTTTAAACGATACCGAATCTAAAACTATTTTTTCTCCGTCATAAGAAAAACTCACATTCTGAAATTCAATTTCTCCTCTTTCAATCTTCTTTTCTATCCTTACTCTGTTTTCGTCGTTTTTTATTTTTTGGGGTAATGATAGTTCATCATATTCTTCTGTTTGAGTTTCAAGGATTTTGAATATTCTTTGAGATGCCGCGATCGCAGTTTGAACTATGTTGTATTTTTCACTGAAATCCCATATTGGATCAAAAAGTTTATTTACTGCATACCAGAATGCAATAAATGTTCCAAAAGACAGTTCGTTTTCTAAAATTTTTACGCCACCGAACCCCATTACGGCTCCCAAAGATATTGCAGAAAAGAAAATTATTGAAGAGAAAAAGAAGGAGAATAAAAATATTGCTTTTTCTGTTTCATCTGAGTAATCTTTGTTGAGTTTCCTGAATTTGTTGAATGAGAATATGTATGCTGGCAAAATTTTTACAGTTTTAATTCCCATTATGCTCTCGCTTATGAAAGAATTAAGGCGAGCTATTTTCCTTCTTATGTTAAGATAAATTTCTCTTGCTTTCTTTCTGAAAAATAAAGTTATAGCAATCATTGCTGGAAAAACCGAAAGGGTAATGAGTGCAAGTTTTACATCAAGAAAGAAAAGAATTGCTGAGATACCAATTATCAAAAGTATGTCCGCTGTAAAGGTTATAAGTCCTGAGATGAAAAGTTCTGTGATATTTTCCACATCGTTTGTTATTCTTATTACAATTTTGCCGCTTTGATTTTTGTCAAAGTAAGAGAGAGGAAGCCTCAAAATATGACTGAAAAGCTGATTCCTTATATCTTTTATTACATTTTGTCCAATTTTATTCGTAAAGTAAATGAGAAAATAATGGTTAAGTGATGAAATAATTATAGCAAGCAAGATAGCAGATGAAAAAATGAGAAGTTTTGAAATGTTTTTTGTTTCTATCGCTAAATCTACTGATTTTTTTAAAAGAGCTGGTATTGAAATTTCTGATATTATACCTCCCGCAAGAGAAACTATTGATAAAAATAGTAAGAATTTATATTTTGTGAGGTATGAAAAAAATTTGAGAATGAGTTCTAATTCTCCTTTTTTTGTTCTTGAACTTATCATATCAATTTCCCCCACGCAGAGCTTTCAATTTCTCTCTTGTAAAAACCTGAAAAAATTGAGCCTTCTTTTTTGAGGAGATTTGATGGTGAATCAAGGTTTATAATATAACCTTTTTCAAGCTCTAAAATCATATCAAAGTTGATAAGGTTCTTTGCTCTGTGAGTTGCAAAAATTAAAGTCATATTTTTTTCTTCTACTATTCTCAAAAGAGATTTTAAGATTTCTTCTTCTGTTTTTGTATCAATATTTGCGAACGCATCATCTAAAATTAATATTTTAGGGTTCTTAATTAGAGCTCGGGCAAGTGCAAGTCTTTCTTTCTGACCCCCAGATAACTTTATTCCTTTTTCTCCTATAATTTCTTCTATTCCTTTTGGGAAAGATGAACAATCAAAATTTGCTATTTTGAGGTACTTTTCAACCTCTCTTTCCAAATTAACATCATCATAATAATATTCTTTCCCGTTTTCATTTTTGTCCAATGGGAGTTCTTCTAATAAAAAGTCTCCCTTCCCTAAAATTACATTTTCTTTTATTGTTCCGGAGAAAAAGAAATTCTCCTGAAAAACAGCTGAGATTATTTTTCTGATTTCATATGTTGGCTTTTTACAAATGTCTTCTCCTCCTATGAATATTGTTCCCTCTGGTGGGATGTAAAGTTTCATTATAAGTTGAAGCAGAGTCGTTTTTCCTGAACCTGTCTTCCCTACTATCCCAATTTTTGTTCCTTCTGGTATTTGCAGCTCTATATTTTTCAAAATGCCATAATTTAGGTTTTTTATTCGGATATCGTAGGATATAAAGTCTGAATTTTCATTCTCCAAATTTTTAGTTGTTTGTTTATTATTGTTCTTTGCTCGGTTTTCAAATGAAATTGATATTGGAATTTGGGATTTCCTGTTATTATTCTCTATCTCATTCAGAAGGTGCTCTATATCTTGCTCTTTTTCTTGGATTTTTAGTTTTTGAAGTCTCCAAAGAGAAGCAAAACCTCTTTGAATTATTACAACAAGATATCCCATAGCCATAGCCGGCCATATAAGGATTATCTGATATGCAATAAATCCTGCAAGGGTAGATTTTGAAATTTCATTATCTATTACCATCTTCCCACCGAACATTACAACAAAAAGCAGAGATATTTCAGCGAGTAGGAAAGATAGCACATCAAATTTTCCTCTTTCTTTTGCAAGCCTTAAATTTATTTTCTTGTAATCTTCTGCTTTTTCGTTGAATTTCTCTTGTATTTTGTCTTCTATTGCGAAGCTTTTTATTATTCTTATTGATGATATTTTCTCTTGGCTGAAATCGGAGATTTCTGATAGTTTATCTTGGGCTTTTTCTGATATTATAAAAATTCTCCTTTGGAAGAAAATTACAACGAAAGTTATACTCAAAAGTGGGATGAGAGATATTAAAGTGAGTTTTGGGCTTATTAAGAACTCCCCTATGATGCTCATTATGAACACAGGCATTATGTGAGAGATTATCACACCTCCGAATCCAAGCATCATTCTTATGTTTTCGATGTCATTTATTATTACTGAACTTATTTTTCCTGTTCCCTCTTTATCAAAGAATTCTGACCTTATTGATAGAGTAGATTTGAAAATGTCATCTCTTATATCTTTCTCAACAAGTCTTCCGGATCTTACTATGAGCATTCTTCCTATGTACAAAAGTGCGCTTCTTATTATGCCAAAAGATGCTATGGCTAATCCTATAAGAACTATAAAATCTTTTGTTGTCCCTTTTTCAAGAGCTTCTATGCCTTTTTTCACAAAGATTGGAGTTATCGCTGAAAAAAACGCAGAGCATATTGTGGCTACAATTCCTTTTATGTAGTTTCCAATATACCTTTTTATGAAGCTGAAAAGATATTTTGTTTGCTCTTTGTAATTTATGTTAATATTGCTTTCATCAAAAGAAAAATCAAGGCTTTCATTTTTGTTCTCCATTCACTATTTACTTTATTTTATATATTCAAAGTTCTTATTTGTTTTTTTACGGCTTTGTTTTTTAATTTTGAGATTGCTTTTACATCTTAATCTTGAAATTTTTTGATTTTAATGAAATTATTCTTTCTCCTACTATAAAAAAAGGTTATATATGTTGCAACCCGATTTAACTTTTGTTTTCAGTTTCATTATTTTTATCTTGGTGTATATTGTACTCTCAAAGTTTATTATAAACCCGATTTTGAATGAGGTTTCAGGATATTTTGAGGAGATAAAGAAAGCAGACGAAGAAACTGAAAGGCTTCTCAAAGAAGCCGAAAAACTTGAACAAGAATATCAGAAAATTATTGAGGAGGAAAGAGATAGAGCTCTGAGTGAGTATAAAAGGAGAGTTGATGAGGAAAGAAAGAGGGCATCAGAAATTATTGCTCAGGTTGATGAATATGCATTAAAAAAACTACAAGAGGAAACCGCAAAACTTGAAGAATATGAGAAAAAAGTATTGAATGAGATACCTAAAATGGCGGACGAAATTTCCCGGGGACTTTTAGAAAAAATTTTAGGAAGGAAGGTTTAAGAGGCTATGGAAGGACACGGAGGAGGCGAGTTTATAAAAACATTAATTTTTACATCAATAAACTTTTTCCTTTATATTTTTCTGCTTTTGAAGTTTGTTTTCCCAAAACTTAAAAGCTCTATTGAGAAAAGTAGATCTGAAATGATAGCTGAACTTGAATCTTCAAAGAAAAGGTTGGAGGAAGCAAAACAAATCTATAATAGAGCTTTGGAAAAAAGAAAATCAGCCGAGCAAGAAAAAGAGAGACTAAGAAGAGAAATTGAGGAATTAACGGAAAAGGAGTGTGAAAGAATAAGGAGGAGCGCAGAATTATATTCTAAAAACAAAATTGAGGAGGTCAATAGGATGATTGAAATGAAAGTTCAGGAGAAAAAGAAAGAATTAGAAAAATACGCTTTTCAGTTGGTTTTAAAACTTGCAGAAGAAAAAATTTTACAAGTTAAAACAAGAGAAGACGAGGAAAGATTTTTGAGATTGGCTTTGTCAAAAATTCAAAACTCCAATAATAAAAAATAAGAATAAAATAAAAAATAATAAAGAATAAAAGTAAAGAATAAAAGTATTAATCTCTGTAAAGCTGTTCTATAATATCCTTATATTTTTTTTCTATCATTTTCCTTTTTAGTTTGCGTGTTGGAGTGATATCTCCCTCTTCTTCGTAAAGTTTTCGTGGTATCAGAGCGAATTTCTTTATTGTTTCAACTTGCGATAAGGTTTTATTCACTTTCTCTACTTCTTCTTTTATGAGTTTGTAAACCTGAGGATTTTTTGTCAGGTCTTCAAAAGTTGTGAATGGGATTCTCATCTTTTGAGCCCAATTTGATACATTCTCCTCATCTATAAGAATTAAAGCTACGAGGTATTTTCTACCATCTCCTATAACTACGGCATCCTGAATATATGGAGAAAATTTTAGTTTGTTCTCAATATAAGATGGAGTTATATTTTTCCCGCCAGCAGTTATTATTATATCTTTTTTTCTGTCAAGAATTTTTAGGTATCCAAGTTCATCCATTTGACCCACATCTCCTGTGTGAAGCCATCCATTTACTATTGTCATAGCGGTAAGTTCTGGGTCCTTAAAATATCCTTTGAATACATGTGGACCACGAGTTAGGATTTCTCCATCTTCTGCTATCTTTACTTCTATACCCTCTATTGGCTCGCCGACATAGCCAAATCTTTCTTTCCCTATTTTTGTTATAGTTATAACACCAGATGATTCTGTTTGTCCATAACCTTCTGCAAGAGGAATTCCGAGTGAGTTAAAAAATAAATAAAGTTCAGGAGCTGACGGAGCTGCACCGCATAATGCAAATTTTATTCTATCAAAACCCAATATCCTTTTTACATGTCTTAGAACCAAGTTATATGCTACAAGGTATTTGAACTTTGTTTTCAAGGGAACTTTACTATGAACCAATTTTCTTCTTTCTTCTCCTTTGAGTTTATCGAACTCTCCATCTTTTCTTATAAGTTCTTCTTTAATTTTTTGGAGGATTTCGGCGTATTCTCTTCCCCATTCTTTTGCTAACTTCCACAGTCTCTTTTTCAGAGGAGTTGAATCATCCATAAGAATTTCTATTTGAGATGCTATTTTTTCCCATATTCTTGGGACAGAGAAAAAGTGTGTAGGTCTTACTTCTCGGAGATTTTCAAGCAAAGTTTCAAAGCTCTCAACAAAATTCACTTTATACCCAATAGCAACGGGCAAATATACAGATAGCAATCTTTCAGCTATGTGATTTAATGGAAGGTAAGATAAAGTTTCATCGTCTTCATTCGCCTCATTTACACGAGATAGGGCATATGTCATAAAAAGAATATTTCTATGAGTTATCATTGCACCTTTTGGAGGTCCAGTTGTTCCGGAAGTGTAAATTATGAATGCGGTATCTTCTGGTTCTATCTCATCTTTTATTTCTTGTAATTTTCTGTCTTCTACTTCTTTTCCTAAATCTAAAAATTCATCAAAGAATAAGAGTTTTTTATGTTTGAATCCCCAAAGTCCTTTTTTGTCCCAAACTATGAATTTTTCAAGTCCTGTTTTATTTTCAATTTCAAGGACTTTATCAAGTTGTTCTTCTCCTTCAAGAAAAATTATTTTGGCTTCTGAGTGATTTACTGAGTATTCTATTTGCTCCGGAGATAATGTAGGATATAGTCCGACTGAAATTCCCCCAGCATGAATTATTCCAAGGTCTGTCACAATCCACTCCCATCTGTTATTCCCAATCAAAGCAACTCTATCTCCTTTTTTCAATCCAAGAGCAAGTAGAGATTTTGCTACCTTATACACAAGCTCTTTATATTTTCCCCATGTTATTTCGTGCCATATTCCTTTTTCTTTGTATCTTAAAGCAGTTTTATTATGAAATTTTTCAGTTGTTTCTTCAAAAAGTTCCATTATGTTCTTATAAGATTTCCAATCTCTATCCATAATAATGTTTATTTTAGTTATTTTTTAACCCAAATAGTGTACTGGCAGAACTTATAGAAAATAAACCTTTTTTATAGAAAATAAACCTTTCTGAACTCGTTGTTTTTTAATGCTCTTATTTGTATTATGAACTTTGTTTCAAAAACTGGGGGCATAGAAAAACGAAAGTTTTGATTGCTTTTTTCCTTGTATGATAATGGATCAGAAAATTGTTCAAAATCTTGACTTTTTCGAAATGATTATATTTTTGTATGAAAAAACAAAGAGGATAAAATAAATGGGGACGAAAAAAGTCGGTGGAACCCTACTGATTTTGAAATTACCTTCTTTGTAAATTGAAAGTTCATTTAATATATTATGGGATCAGATAAAGCTGACATTTTTATAACAGGTGTTTCGGGATATATAGGGAAAAGCATTTTGAGAGTTATAAAAGAGGAAAAGAAAAAATTCAACATAAGGGGGGTTGATGTTGTTGAACCACCATCAGAGTTTAGGGACAGTATATCTTTTGAAAAGTTAGATGTTCGTTCTCCCGATATAGAAAAATCTATGAAGGGTGCAGATGTCGTGATTCATCTTGCTTTTATTTTGAACCCACCCAAAGATAGGGAGGTTGCAAGGTCAATAAATTTAGATGGAACAAGGAATGTCCTTTCAGCTGCGAAAAAAAATAAAGTCAAAAAAGTTATTGTTTTGACATCTGCAACTGTCTATGGTGCTCATCCTGATAATCCTCTTTTTATGAAAGAAGATCAACTAATAAGAGGGGATTTGAATTACGGTTTTTGGTATTCAGAAGATAAGGCAGTTCAAGATAGAATAACTCAGGCTTTTGCAAAGGAAAATCCAGATATATCTGTGTTTATAGTAAGACCTGTTATAGTTTTTGGAGAAAATGTAGATAACTACATAGCGCAGGGATTTTTCAATCCTCCAACAGTCAGTATTCTTACTAAAAATATACCTTTTCAATTTATTCATGAGCTTGATGTTGCTCGTGCGATAGTTCTTATGGTTGAAAGTGATTTGCAGGGGCCTTTCAATCTTGCAGGAGATGGGGTTGTTACTTTAAAAAGGGCTGCTGAAATTATGGGGAAACCTTGTTTTAAAATTCCGGGACCTCTTCAAGTTCCTATGGTTAATCTTATGAAAAGACTTGGGATACTTGACAAAAATATACCTATTGCGATTTTAGATTTTTTCAGATACCCTTGGGTTCTTGATACGCAGAGAGCAAGGGAAGAGCTCAAATTTTCTCCTCAAATTTCGTCAGAAGAAGCTTTCAGGAGAGCTTGGGAATCTTACAAGACAAAAAAGAAAAATAATAAGAGAAAGCAAAATTAATAATTATTATTTAATCTTGAAAGTAAATTAATCTTATGGTATGGGAGGTTTTTGTTTATGAAGATGGGAGGTTTTTGTTTATGAAGAAGAGATTATACCTTATCTATCCCGGTAATCTTGTGAATAAGCCTATAATATGGGAATTCATAAAAAGTTTTGATGTAGTCGTAAATATAAAGAGCGCATCTATGAAAGGCGAGGTTGGGCTCGTAACTTTAGAATTAGAGGGTGATAAAGATGAGATAGAGCGAGGAATAAATTGGTTTGAGAGCAAAGGAATAAAAGTTGAAAGAATAGAACAAGATGTGATAGAACCGTAATTATCACAGAGTTGTAATTATGTTCGGAACCTTTCTTATACCTTTTTTTCTTTTGAGCTTCAATCTTGTAAAAAAATGGTATAGTATTGAGACAACTCATTTCGTTTTATATTACTACGAAGGACTTGAAGATTTTGTTCAAAGAAGTGCGCAATTTTTAGAAGAAAAAGCATATCACCATGTCGTAAATACCCTGAAAAATCCTCTTGATAGAAAAACTCATATTGTCTTTTTAGATGTTGATGATATAGGGAACGGATTTGCCATTGAAATCTTTGACCAAATAGTTATATTTGCTGCTGATATTTATTATGTTCCTTTGAGAGGAAGGCACCCATGGCTTGAAGATGTTCTGACACACGAATTTTCTCATATCGTCGCTTTGAGAAAGGCTAAAAAAACATCAAGGTATGTTCCGGCGGTTTTTATAAGTGGAGGACTTTTTTGTGGGATAGGTAAGGGGAGTTTGTGCTCTATTTCACTGTCTGAGCGACAAGCTACATTAGTTGGTGGTTTTGGATTTGGCTTACCTCCTTACTCTGAGCCAGCCTATTTTACAGAAGGTATAGCTCAACTTGTGACTGCCGAGCTCGGTCATGACGCTCTTGACTCTTATAGAAATATGATTTTGCGAACTTTACTTTATCACAAAAAAATTTATCCTCTAAAATACCTTTGGAATTTTGAAGCAAAACAAGCATGGGAGGGAGAAATCGTTTATAATCACGGGTTTTCTTTTCTATATTTCATAAAAGAAAATTATGGATGGGATGCTATTTTGAGAACAATTGATTGTGCTTCCGGTGTTTTTAATTTCTCTTACGAGAGTTGTTTTGAAAAAGCAACAGGAGAAAAGTTTTCAGAACTTGAAAACAAATGGAAAAACTGGCTCTACGCAACATATCAGGAACAAATTTCAAGGTTTGAACAAAGTCAAGGGAAATTGCAAGGAAAACTTTTGAAACTTGAAAAGCAAAAGGTGGGTCTTTATGAGAGAAATATATACTATGTATATTTGCCAAAATACTATGGAAACGGTTTTTTTGTTATTCAGGATGGAGTTCTTATGTATTATGAAGGGGATAGAAAACCACAAAAAGTTTTTGGTCGTGTAAATTCATACGCTGTGAGCGGAACTTACATAGCTATATCTTTTTTCAAACCTACAAAAAAATTTATTTTCTTCGCAGCGATACCCGAAGAGTATTTCCAGCTTTCATTGGGCAGAATAGAAATTGAAGAGAAAAAGGGAGTAAAAGAGGGAAGAAAAATGAAAATAAAGGATTTGAAAGATATAGCAAAGAGGGCATCTTTCCCTGATTTCTCTCCTGACAAAAAGTTTTTAGTTTATGTAAAAAACGAGCTTGATTCAAGAAACATTTTTGTTTATGATATTGAAAAAGGAAAAGAATACAGAATCACAAAATTTTCATCAGGGAAACAATTTACTTTTCCAAAATTTTCTCAAGATGGGAAATTTATTATCGCATCATACTTTGATGGAAAAAAACAAGACATTGTTATAATTCCATTTGAGCCAGAAACAGAAAATATAATTGATGATGAGAAAGAACTCATTTTCATAACTCAAGATAAATTTGAAGATAGAGACCCTCAATTTATTTCAGCCGATACTGTGGCTTTCTCATCAGATAGAGACGGAGTTTTTAACATATATGTGAAAAACTTGAAATCTGGGGAAACTTGGAAGATAACAGAGGAAATATCAGCGGCTCTGTTTCCTGATTTTTCAACAGAAGGAATTTTGTATGTATCATTTGAGCCGGAAGGTTTCAGAGTAAGAGAGCTCAAAACTCTCAAAGACAACTGGATTTTAGTTGAAAAATCAGAACCAGTTTTACTGAACAAAGAAAATATAAAAGTAGTTCAAAATGAAAATCCTTCTGAGAAAGAAAATTATTCTCAAACTTATCAATTTTATGCAAGAAGAGCTGGACTTTTGAGCTTATCTTCGCCTTTATTTATTCCAATTTTAGGACTTACTCTGACTCCTTTTCTTACAAGGTCTGCGACGAGTTTCTTTTTACCGCTTGACGTTTTTGGGCTTTCTCTTGAAGGTGCTACATTTGATAGGTTGGGGAGAGCTGAAATTTTGGGTAGTGGTTTTTTGGGGATTCGTGGTTCTTGGGGCTTGGCGCTTCAAACCAATATGTTTTACTTCAAATATTTTATACCGTCTTTATTTATAGGAGCAGCGAATATAAGGGCTGTTCCTCTACAACCCGGTACTGAATTCAGTATAACTCAATCGCTGGGTATTTTTGATATTTTTGGGGGAGGGCAAATCATAGTTCCTATTTTATACGGTGTTGCTCCTGGGGTAGTGGGGGGTCCTCGGAGAGCATTATCTTTATCAGTTGGAGCTTTTGGAGAAATTTATTCCGCTGATGCTAATGTTAGTGGTCTCCTTATTGCTCCATTTTCTTACTCTTTCGGAGCAAAATCTGCAAACTTTTTTTTAGGAGCTGATGGGAGTTTATCTTTCCCGTTTCCCGTAGGAGCTTTGTCTTTGCGTGCTTTATTTCGCTCTACTTTCTTTTCCACAAGTATTGATTTGTCTGCAAAGCAATTTGATATTTCTCAGAACATTGAAAGTAGAAATTATCAATCTGCAAGACTTGAAGGTGGTTTAGGTTTATCATACACTCTTCCTATTGCTTTTGGTCAAAATATATCTTTGATACTATTTCCTTCTGCCGGATATACATTACATGATGTTGAAATTTTTGATGAATTCAGAGGAACATCTCCCGGATACTTCTTTGTTTTTTATGGAGATTGGTATTTGAGATTTCAGGCTGCATATATTTTTGATCTGTGGTACGGGTATGTTCCTTTGTTCTCGACTTTTTCTTTGAATAAGTTCTCCGTTCTTACTGCGTTTGATACTTTTAGATTTGCACAGAAAAGAAAAAGTTTAGAAACTCCAATTCGTATTTGTTCTGGTGAAGATTTCTTCTGTTCTGTTTATGGAGGTTTTCTTTTGTATGGTAATTTATTTTATAGATATGGTTTTGCTTTTCAGATGATTTTCGCTCGTGGTTTGCAAGACCCTCTCAAAGCACCTGTGAGAATATATTTTGGTTTGGGATTGGGATTTTGAAAATATTTGAAAAAGGAGGTGATGAATATGAAAGGTATTTTGCGTAAGAAAAGATATGATGTAGAGAAAACTCAGTTTGCAAGGAAGCTCGGAGTTTTAGACCTGACATCAATAGGTATTGGAGCTATAATAGGGGCTGGTATTTTTGTTATTACTGGTCAGGTTGCTGCAAATTATGCTGGACCAGCAATAGTTTTATCTTTTGTTCTGACCGGTCTTACTGTTCTTGTTAGTGCTCTTGTTTATGCAGAATTAAGTTCAAGGTTTCCTGTTGCAGGTAGCTCTTATAGTTATGCTTATGCATCTTTGGGAGAGTTTTTGGCTTGGATGGTCGGCTGGGACCTTATTTTAGAGTATGGATTATCCACTGCTGCTGTTGCAAGCGGTTGGTCAGGATATTTTAGATCCTTGCTTGAAAAAAATTTTGGAATAACTTTCCCTGACATAATAAGTGGGAAGGTAACAATTTTTTGGCATTTTCATTTTGACCTTATAGCTTTGATAGTCGTCATTTTGGTTTTTGTTCTTTTATTTATAGGAATAAAGGAAACATCACGTGTAAATCTTTTTATTGTTTTTGTAAAAATTTTTTCTCTTTTGCTTTTCCTTTTTGTTGGGCTTTTTCTGATAGGTATAAATAAAGAAAATCTTACTCCATTTATTCCGGAACCTTCCAAAAATTTCAAAGGTGAGGATGCTTATGGATGGTTTGGTATTCTTCGTGGAGCAAGCATTATTATTTTCGCTTATCTTGGTTTTGATGCGGTTTCAACTGTTGCAGAAGAGGCAAAAAACCCGAGAAAAACTGTTCCAGCAGGAATTATTCTTTCTTTGCTCATAAGTACATTTTTGTATATTGCGGTAAGTTTCACTCTTACAGGTATAGTCAATTATAAGGAGCTAAATGTTTCTGACCCTCTTGCAAAAGCTATGTATATACACGGATACACTTTCATAGGTAATATAATAGCGGTAGGAGCTATAATCACTATAACCAGCGTTATGATAACTATGGGATTGGGTTTTACAAGAGTTATGTATGCTCTTGCAAGAGATGGATTGCTTTTTTCTTCTTTTGCCAAAGTGCATCCGAAATTCAAAACTCCATATATTTCAACACTTTTTGGTGCAATTTTTTTGAGCATACTCGCAAGTACAGTTCCGCTGACAGACCTTGTTGAACTTGTAAATGTAGGAACTCTATTTGCATACCTTATCGCGGGAGTTTCCGTTTTATATCTGAGAATAAAAAAAGAGCCCGGTGGAACTTACAGAGTTCCACTACCTTTTCTACTTATCCCTATAAATATTGCTCTTATAATATTTGTTTTAACTGGTTTGCCAAAGACTACATGGATAAGAGTCATAGTCTGGCACGGAATAGGGGCTCTGATTTATTTCCTTTACGGATACAGAAACTCTCGCAGAATTTGGAAAGAGATAGAACACCTTGATGCAGAAAAAGAAAGTTTATAGATTAAAGATGAAAGTTTTATTTGCGATTTTCCTGATTTTGTGGAAATATAGCGTAGGAAAAGCTAATTTCTTATTATGAAGAAGTTTCATAAAACTAAAACTTATAAATCTTCTAATTTTTTCTGTTTCCTCTCTTTACTATTATTTACCATCTTATCTTTTTCACACATATATCTTTTTTCATCTTGCAATAAGAAGAAAGGAGGAGAGGAACAAAGCTCTCAATTTTCTGTTATAAGGTTCCCAGGGGTAAAAGATAAAGAAAAAAAAGAGAAAATTTCTGGTGTGGTTCAGGTAAGAGTTGGAGAAAGGTTTAATCTGGTATATCAGGGGAAGCTCGCAGCATGTTCGGATTGCTCCTTTGAGTGGAACATGGGAGAAAAAATTCTTTCAACATCTGGGCAGCTGAGTCTTGTTTTTTGCTCGCAAGGAGAAAGAGAAGTCAAGATGAAAATTTATTCTGGTGAAGGTAAAGAGTTAGAGACGCACTCTATAAAGATTTCTGTTGCTCCGGCTGATTTGAAACGACCTGAGGATGTTCAATCTTCAATAGACATCTACAAAAAAGAAACTTTTATAATAGGAGTTGATCTATCTCAAACTCAATCTGCGATAAAGAAAATTTTAGATTCAGTGGATACACTGGAAAAGTATGTGAGAGAAGAAAATGCTTGTGATGTTGAAGCTGTATACGCTCTTACCTTGGGCAAAGTTGTTACAGTTCTTTCTGAGCTAAATAACCTAATTCAAGGATTGTTTTTAGGTAAGCTTACAGTTAATGATATAAAATTCATAATAGATGGTGTCGTGAAACCTTCGAAAGAAATTCTTGAAT
>Ga0081478_133210_pt1 | contig 15599 bp, 17 predicted proteins | sample OctSprmetagenome_FD_70983 | JGI IMG/M metagenome (GOLD analysis project Ga0081478, IMG submission 70983) | Hot spring and microbial mat streamer communities from Octopus Spring Streamers, Yellowstone National Park, USA - T=80-84 v2 (version 2) | ecosystem: Environmental > Aquatic > Thermal... | reverse complement strand
CTGTGATCCTCGCAACTTCAGGAATGATGGAGGGAGGGCCTGTCCTCGCTTACTTCAGGAAGCTCTGCGGCGACGAGAGGAACCTGCTGCTCTTCGTCAGCTACCAGGTAGAGGGCACCCTGGGCCGGAAGATCCTGAAGGGGATGAGGGAGGTCCAGATAATGAACGAGGAGGGGAAGTACGAGCCGCTGACGGTCAGGATGCAGGCCGAGAAGATCGACGGTTTCTCCGGTCACTCGAGCAGGCAGCAGCTGATAGCTTACATGAAGCGGGTGAGCCCTAGGCCGAGGAACCTGATCTTCGTCCACGGAGAGCCCGAGGCCATAAGCTCGATCGCGTCAGTTGCGAGGAAGGTCGTGCCAGGCGCTTCGATCTACATGCCGAAGAACCTCGACTCGGTGAACCTTACAGGCGATTGAGGAGGCCTTCACACGAACTCGTCGAGCTGGGCGTGGGAACCGCTGCCCTTCCGCGCCCTGGCCCTCTTCGTCCTCAGGGACTCCGGCAGCAGAAGCCTTCCGTAGACGCCGTCGTACCCCGGAATCACCTGGAGCTCCCCTCTCCTCATCATACCGATCAGCCTCGCCAGCGCCGCTCCCCCCACCTCGGCCACCTTCTCTAAAGGCGCGTTGAGCAGGACCTCAACCTCCGTCCCGAAGGCTCCCACCAGCTTGAGGTACTCGTCCCAGATCCTTCGGCCCATCAGGTTCGCGGAGGCCGGGTCCTCGCCGAGAGTGAGGGCTATCAGCTCCTGAAGGGGTATGGCGTAGACGAAGTCGACTGCTTTCTCGGGCCTGTAACCAGATGGCCTGTCCGCCAGCTCCTCGACCCTGTCCTCGACGCCCTTGGTCAGCCTCCTCCCGCACTTGGGACACCTGTAGTTCAGCTCCTTAGCCTTCGAAGGCGGCAGCGGACCGACACCGCACTTCCTGTGACCGGACCAGTGGTACTTGCCGTAGCTGGGAGGGACCTCGACCGTCATCAAAACCCTCGACCTCCCTGGAGGCCTCGTGAGCGCTCCGTACAGCTCCTCGTAGCTGAGCTCTTCCAGCTCGAAGACCACCATCTCCCTCCCGAGGCGATAGGGATAGGGGCTGTGGGCGTCCGAGGAGCTCAGGAGGAGGAACCTGTCGAGCCGGCTGACCCTCCAGTTCATCGGAGGATCGCTGCTCAACCCCGTCTCGATGGCGAATATCCTGTCCGATTTGTCGGCGTAACAGTCCTCTATCCTGTCGACCCCTCCTATCGCGCCGAAGACGGACCACCAAGGCGTCCAGGCGTGGGCCGGGAAGACGTAGGCCCTCCTGTCTGTCTCGAGGACCAGCTCCACGAGCTCAGCCGGATGGACGTTCAGCACCGGCCTTCCGTCGGACGCGAGGTCGCCGAACCTCCCCAGCACATCCGTCAGCTGCTCCGCCACCTCGAGCGAGCTCATCAGGATCACGTGGTGGATCCTCCGAGCCTTCCCCTCATGCTCGTGCACCGTCGCCACCTCCGTCTGCGCCACGAACCTTACCCTCCCACCTCGCCTGTACCTGTAGATCCCGGGAGGCCCCTCCTCGAGGTTCTCCTTCAGCTCCCTGAGCCAGAGGGGATGGAGGGCGTCGCCGGTGCCGAGGAGGTTAATGCCCTTCAGGTCGGCGTAGTACGTCAACTCATCGAGGTTCGTGTTGCTGGATGTGGCTCCTGAATACCGCGAGTGGATCTGGAGGTCGGCGTAGACCCGCAACCCCGTTCACCTCCGGCCCTCTCAGGATAAGTCTTTCAGTAGGAGCTGGAGAATGCGAGTAGGTGGACGTCGTATTGTGCTCCGACTCTACAACTCCCTGACGCGAAAGGTCGAGGAGTTCAGGCCGCTCCGATCCAATCGTGTGAAGATGTACGTTTGCGGTCCCACCGTCTACGACTACTCCCACGTCGGCCACGCCAGGACCTACATCTCCTACGACTTCCTGGCCCGGATGCTGAGGTTGCAGGGCTACTCGCTCTTCTACCTGATGAACATCACAGACGTCGACGACAAGATCATCCAGAGGGCAGCGGAGAGGGGGATAGACCCGCTGGAGCACGCGAGGGAGTTCGAGCGCTACTTCATGGAGGACCTTAGGGACCTGAAGATAAACAGCGTCAACCTCTTCGCCAGAGCTTCCGAGCACATCGACGAGATCATCGCAGTGATCGAGGAGCTTCTGAGGAAGGGCTTCGCTTACGTCACCGAGACAGGAGTTTACTTCGACACCTCGGCTTTCGGGCCGTACGGAGAGCTCTCGGGGAGGGAGCCTGAGGAGCTGAGCGTTCACAGGATAGAGCCGGACCCTACGAAGAAGAGGCCGCAGGACTTCGCGCTCTGGAAGCGGAGACCCAAAGAGGAGCTGGGCTGGGACTCTCCATGGGGTTACGGGAGGCCCGGCTGGCACATCGAGGACACGGCGATCATCCTGACCTACTTCGGACCCCAGCTCGACATACACGGAGGGGCTATAGAGCTGATCTTCCCGCACCACGAGGCCGAACGCGCCCAGGCCGAGGCCTACTCGGGCGTCTCGCCCTTCAGCAGGTTCTGGGTCCACACCGGTCTCCTCACGGTCGGAGGCGAGAAGATGTCCAAGTCGCTCGGAAACATCGTCACGATCCGCGAGGTCTTGCGCCGTTTCAGAGCGGAGGACCTCAGGTACTTCTACGCGACCTCCCACTACAGGAGTCCTGTAGAGTTCGATTGGGAGAAGCTTGAGGCTGCATCGAGGGCCCTCGAGGGTGTGCTGAGCGTCTTCGAGGAGTTGCGCCGAAGGGACGTGTCGGACGGAGAGTCGGAGGAGGACAAGAAGGTCGTGGAGCGGCTGAGGTCACAACGCGACTCCTTCCTCCGGTCGCTCGAGGACGACCTGAACACTCCAGAGGCGCTGGCGTCGCTTCACGCAGCAACGAGAACCCTCTCGAGGTACCTCGAGTCGAGGGACGAGGTCTCCCGAACGGTCGTGGTCGAGGCGGAGAGCTTCGGGTCGCTGGTCGAAGGCGTGCTCGGGATCTTCCCGGAGGACCTCGGTCAAAGCGCCAGGCTCCTCGAGGGTGTTCTGGACCTGCTGCTGGAAGTCAGGGAGATCCTCAGACGCGAGAGGAGGTACGATTTGGCCGACACCATCAGGTCCGGTCTCGCGTTGCTCGGCATCTCCGTCGAGGACACGTCGAGGGGTCCCAGATGGCGCCTGAAGACTTTCAGAGGATAATCCGCGTTATACCGAAACAACTAAAGGTGTGGGCGCAGCGGAAGATTTATCCCAAGGTAAAATTTATTTGTGGTTGATGGGGGTTCCGCATAACCCTGTCGGGGGTAGGCGGGAAAAATGAGCGGTCCAGTTAAGGCCTGGAGAGAGGACCTCATGTGTCCAGAGTGCGGGAGCACCAAGCTCGTGACCGATCCGGTCACGGGAGAGGTCACGTGCCAGGAGTGCGGCGCGGTCGTCATCGAGCGCGGCGTCAACAGGGGTCCCGAGTGGAGGAACGTGGAGGAGGGCGAGGGGAGCAAGGCTAGGGCCGGAGCACCTCTCTCCATCATGTACAAGGACTTCGGCCTCTCGACGGTGATCGACCAGACAAGCGAGGACGCGGGAGGGAGGAAGCTGCCGAAGGAGGCGAAGGAGAAGATGCTGAGGCTGAAGAAGCTCGACCAGACCTCTCAGGTCAACGCCTCCGAGACGAGGAACCTCCAGCAGGCGGCGAACATCCTCGGGATCTACATGGACAAGCTGAACCTTCCCCAGTCGGTAGCCGAGCAGGCGATGCTGATCTACAGGAAGGCGCTGAAGGCCGGACTCGTCAGGGGCAGGTCCATCAGGAGCATCATGGCTGCAGCGGTCTACGCGGCCTGCAGGCTCAGCGGCGTCCCGAGGGACCTCAGGGAGTTCGAGAAGGCCTACCCGCTGGTGAAGAGGAAGACGATAGCGCAGGGCTACAGGCTGATGCTCAAGCACCTAGACCTGAAGGTTCCGGTGACCGATCCGACGATCTACATCTCGAAGATAGCGTCGAAGGTCAACGTCGACGAGCGCACCGTCCAGGAGGCGATAAGGCTGCTGAAGGAAGCCGCTAAGAGGGGAGCGACCGTCGGAAAGGACCCGGTCGGGATAGCTGCAGCGGCGCTCTACATGGCCTGCCAGGAGACGATGCAGAACGTCACCCAGAAGGACATAGCGAGGGCAGCTGGCGTGACAGAGGTCACCGTTAGGAACAGGTTCAAGGGGCTGAAGGAGGTCCTCGAGGGAAAGCAGCCCGCAGAGCTCTCAGGCTGATCCTTTATCGCCCTCGACGACATACTTCCTTTGTTCTGCTTTCCGTCGACCAGCCTGAAGTCTACCTCGGCGCCGTTAGATGACCTCTATGTTCTCCGGCATTATACCCAGCTCCTCGGCGAGGATCCTCACGACCTTCTCCCTCTGGTCGCCCTGCAGCATGATGACGCCGTTCTTGACAGCTCCTCCGCAGGCGCACTTCGCCTTCAGCTTCGACGTCAGGTCCTCGAGGTCTATCCCCGAGTCGGCGAGCCCCTCGATCACGGTGGTGACCTTGTTCCACTTCTTCGTCTCGAGCTTCACCTTCACCTTCTGTGTCTCATATGCGATCGTTTGGCAGACGCAGAGGCTCCGCGGCAGGCCGCACGTAGGACAAGAATCGACCATTATTCGGCAGATCATCCCCTCCCTCAGATTTAAGTGTTCAGGGGGAAAGGACGGTTGGGTCGGGAATCGGAGGTAGGATCCTTTGGAGGGCGAACGTGCAAGGGTCGAGGCGGAAAGGGGCGCGGGCAAGGTAGCTGTGATCATACCCACCTACAACGAGGCCGAGAACGTCGTCAGGGTCCTGAGGCAGGTGAGGGAGGTGATGGCGAGGGAGGGCCTGGAGGGAACTGTCACGGTCGTCGACGACAGCAGCCCTGACGGGACCGCTGAGCTGGTGAGGCGGCTGAGCTCGGAGGACGGATGCATACGGCTGATCGTGAGGCCGATGAAGTCCGGGCTCGGCAGCGCCTACCTCGACGGCTTCAGGGACGCCCTCGCATCGACACCCGACCTTGACGTCCTGGTGGAGATGGACGCCGACGGAAGCCACGATCCCTCAGATCTGCCGAGGTTGGTGATGCCTGTGCTCAGGGGGGAGGCCGACGTGGTCCTCGGTTCGAGGTACGTCGAGGGCGGAGGGTGGGAGGGAGGTCAAAGGCTGAGAGAGTTCATCAGCAAAGGCGCGAACTCGCTCACACGGATCTGCACCGGAGTCCCCGTCAGGGACGCCACCACAGGTTACAGGGCCGTCTCGTCCTCGCTGATGCGCAGGGTCCTCTCGAGCATACCGCCATCGACGAAGGGATACGTCTTTCAGGTGGAGAGCCTCGCGGCTTACTTCAGGGCCGGTGCGAGGATAATCGAGGTCCCGATAAGGTTCAGGCCGAGGGCCTCAGGCAAGAGCAAGCTCGGCTTCGGGGACGTGATCGCTTTCGCCCTCTGGAACCTGAAGTACCTCGTGAAGAGGACGCTCGGGATCACATGACGCCCGGCGGCAGGTCCCTCCTTCCCCTCCTGAGGGCCCGCATGGCCTTGATCTGCTCGATCTCTCTGTCGAGTTCCGTGTAATCGATCGAGACGTTCAGCATCGCAGAAAGCACCTGCAGGACCGCCTTCGCCGCCGCCGGCTGTCTCACCCTCGGGTTCCCTATCTCTCCGAGCAGGCAAAGCCCCTCCATTCCCCTCTCCATCGCGAGGCCGTGGATGAGGCCGTTGTATCCGGTGATGTAGCCCTCGTCGAGAAGAGGAACCGCGCCGTAGAACCTCGCCCTCTCGGCCATCCTGTCTGAGGTCGCAGCGAAGAAGACCCTCGGGTTCTCGATGAAGCCCTCGCCGAAGTGGGCCGCGCCGAGCGAGACGACCGTCTCCACTCCTATCGACTGTGCGAGGTCGAGGACCGCGTCGCAGAGCTCGTAAAGCTCGCTCGATTCCGGTGGCTGGAAGCTACCGGTGAGGGCGACGAAGTCGTGCGCGTCGCTGCCGTAGAACCTGTACCATCCCCTCTCGAACCTGATCATGCTGCCGGTGTGCGTGACGAAGGGAGGCCATTTGCCCTGTGCCGAGGCAAACTCCTCGAGGTTGCAGGACCTCACGAGGACCTCCATGGCGATCCCTGCCACGTTACCCATGTCGGGTAAACCGGTGACCAGCACCTTCGCCCTCGGCGGCACCCTCAGGACCTTGAACTCCATGCCTCCGGTTTCCCATCTCGACGCCTCGGATAAAATCTCGCCGTCGAGACTCAGGCCGTAAGCCTGTCCTGTAGGGCTTCAGCCGCTGGCCTGGGGCTTCGACCTGAGGACGATGACGGTGAGGGACCCGGTGACCGCGGTCTTCCCTGACCTCAGGTTCTGGACCTTGAAGCGCATCGTCACAGCTCCCGCGTCGGGCCTCAGGTCTCGCCTGACCTCGACCACCTCCGCCTCGACCGAGATCTCGTCGCCTGGCCTCACGGGCGATTTGAAATCGACCTCCGAGATCCTCGTGAGGGCCTGTATGTGGTCGAAGACTCCAGTCTGGTAGAGCAGGCCTATGGCGTAGGAGAGGGTGAGCGCGCCCGGTGCTACCCTGCCTCCGAGCCCCCTCGACCTCGCGACCTCGTCGTTCAGGAAGATCGGGTTGACGGCCCACGTCAGCGAGGCGAAGAGGTCAACGTCGGCCGGCGTCACGGTCCTGCTCCTGGTGGTGAAGGTCATGCCCTCCCTGAATTCCTCGAGCCACAAATCGGGCCCATCCGGTCTCTCCGCGTATTAAACTCGGAATTTCCGGAGGGGCTTCTGGAGGAAGCGGTGATTAGGCCATTGAGCCCACGAGGTGTGTGACGGGAGTGGAATTCGCTGAGGCCGAGCTGGAGTTCCTGAGGAGGATGGAGCTCTGTCGGCTCGCAACGGTCGACAAGCGGTGCAGGCCCCACGTCGTGCCGGTCTGCTACGTCTTCCTTGACGGGACGTTCTACATCGTCACAGATCCTGGAACGAAGAAGCACAGGAACCTCGAGCGAAACCCCTACGCGGCTCTGGTCGTCGACGTCTACAAGCCCAACAGGGCAGTATTGGTGGAGGGGAGCGTTGAGTTGCTGACATCTGGAGTGGAGTTCAAGCGCGCCTCCGAGCTCTTCTACCAGAAGTTCGAGTGGGCCAGGCGTGACCCGTGGGACGAGGGCGAGGCCGTCATAATCAAGCTTAAACCCGAGCGGAAGGTGAGCTGGGGCCTCGTCAGGACGACCCGTCGCAGGGAGGGCTGAAGGTTCAAAAGTTCCGAGGACCCATCGCCCTTGGGCCCCGGTAGCTCAGCGGTAGAGCGCCGGCCTCGTAGGCAAGGGTTGGCCGTGTCAGCCGGTGGTCGAGGGTTCGAATCCCTCCCGGGGCTCGGGGGCTACAGATCGTTGGGTCCATCACCATAATTCTCGCCATATCGGGATCAACGGTGTTTCTGAAGATATAGGTCTGATCTGATCGTTGGAGTCCGTTCTCCCAGAGCTGTCATCAGAACTGTGAGCATGGATGCGGCCGCCGGGATTTGAACCCGGGATCTGCGGGCCGGAGCCCCGCCGTCCTAGTCCAGGCTAGACGACGGCCGCTCCCTCAAGCGATTCTAGGTTGCGTGCATTTATCGGTAACGGGACTTCGGCCAACCGTTTCAGCCAGCAGGGGAATTTAATCTGATGGAGGTGACGATGGGGGACGATGCTGAGGTCCCTGCTCTTCGTTCCGGCGAACGTGGAGCGCTTCGTCAGGAAGGCTCCGGAGACAGGTGCGGACGCGGTGGTCCTCGACCTGGAGGACTCGGTGCCGGAAAGCGCGAAAACGGATGCGAGGGCCAAGCTCGAATGGGCAGCGGAGGAGGTCAGGTCGAGGTCAGGGCAGCTGCTGGCGGTGAGGGCGAACTCGATCGGGACACCTCACTTCCGCGAGGACCTGAGGGCCATTGCTGAAGCGGGCATAGAGGTGGTGGTCCTGCCGAAGTGCGACGGTCCTGAAGACGTCTTTCGGATGAGGGAGGTGGCGTCGGAGGTTGGTGCGACCTTCAGGGTCATCGCGCTGATCGAGTCGCCCCGCGGCGTCCTCGCCGCCCAAAACATAGCCTCTGAAGAGGGCGTGATCGGGCTAGCCTTCGGGAAGTTCGACTTCGCGCTCTCGATGGGTGCGCTCCCTTCCTCCAACCTGAACGTCCTAGTCCCCAGGTCCCTCGTAGCGATCGCTGCCAAGGCACACGGGCTGGTCGTCGTGGACACGCCCTATGCGGCGCTCAACGATCTGGAGGGTCTCAGGGCCGAGGCTTTGGAGGCGAAGGCGCTCGGCTACGACGGCAAGTTCGCAGTCCATCCGTCACAGGTCCCCGTGATCAACGAGGTCTTCTCGCCTTCAGAGGAGGACGTGAGGTGGGCTGAGAGGGTGGTCGAGGTCCTTGACCAAGCGAGGAAGACCGGCAGGGCATCGGCTGAACTTCAGGGCACCATGGTCGACGAGGTCCACTACCGGATAGCCAAGAGGGTCCTTGAGATGCGATCAGCTCACTCACGTTCAGAGAGCGTGAAGTAAACCCGCTTGTTACGCCTGCCCTTGCTCTCGAAGCCCACGACCTCGATCCTTCCTATCTCTGCGGTGTTCCTCACGTGCGGACCCCCATCAGCTTGGAGGTCTATCCCCTCGATCTCCACCACCCTCCAGACCTCGAGCTCGGGAGGCAAGCGGTCGGCGAGCTTCGTGATGCCCGGTATCTTCAGGGCCTCGTCCCTCGGCATCCAAAATATCCTGACGGGCCTTCCCTCTGCCAGCAGCGAGTTGGTGCGTTCGACGAGCCTCCTGATCAGGTCCCTGTCCAGCGCCTCGAGCGAGAAGTCGACGCGGGAGACGTCCGGCCTCACCTGGTTGCCGGTGACTAGCGCTCCTGCCTCCTTTGAGACGACGGCGGAGAGCGCGTGGAGTGTCGTGTGCATCCTCATGATCCTGTAACGCCTCTCCCAGTCCAGCGTCCCCCTGACCACCTCTCCGACCTCGGGCAGGTCGCCCTCAACGACGTGCAGGACCCCGTCCTCGACGAACCTGGCCTCGACGACCTTCGAGACCCCCTTGGAGTGAACGATCGAGCCGGTGTCGCTTACAAGGCCTCCGCCCGTCGGGTGGAAGGCGGTCGCTCCGAGGACGACTCCGTTCTCCCTGACGTCAACCACCTCGGCCTCGAACTCGCGCAGGTACGAGTCGTCCAAGTACAGGAGCTCTGTCCTTCCGTGCCTCAACCGTTCCAGCGACGGAGCGGCTGCAGATATCCGTTGCTCCGAGAAGCGCAGCGCCGGCAATCCCTGCATGGCCTCAGCTGAATACCGGATCGATCCGTGGCTTTGGGGCTGACGTAAACGATAAAGTTCGACCTATCCACCGCTGGACGAGCGTCATGACCGGAATCGCGAAGGGCGTCCTGGCCTACTTCAGCTCAGCTGTTGCCATAGGCAGCCTCCTCTCAGGCCCAACCTCATACCCGTTCGGCGACCTCCAGCAGGCGATAGTTGCGGAGCTGTACAGGGCTCTGACCTTCTACATCGCGCCGATCTCGAGCGCCCTCGGAGACGGGTTCACCGTCACGCGTTTCGGCTTTACGCTCTCGACATCGCACGGCATCTACCCGCTCGTGGGGCTGCTGGTGGCCGGCCTCCTATCAGGCCTTTGCGCCGGTCGCTCGGGCAACGTCCTCGCTCCTCTCCTCGGGTCTTCCCTTGTCTTCGGCCTCTGGGAGCTCCTGGGTTTCTACCTCCTCCCCCAGCTCTTCGGGCAGTTCGAGTGGATCGGCGTCATGAACAAGTTCAATGAGTTCCTGTTGGTCTCGAAGCCGCTGGAGCTCGTAGCCCTCTTCTCGGTCCCCCTGATTGGTGCGATACCGGCAGGTATGCTCCTTGAGCCCTCCGCTGAGAGGCCTCAGCCGATGTTCTACAGAGGTGCACGTCGATAGAAGACGGGCTTCATCTCTTGCAAAAGCGGTATCTCCCTCAGCTTCTCCTCTTCGAGGAGGTCCCAGTAGATGCCGTCGGGCTTGGGGTTCGGAGGGCACCTGATTGACCGTTCGTTGGTGAAGATCGCATCGACAGGGACGTCGAAGGGTTCCCTCGGCAGCTCGTCTACCAGCTGGAGCTCGTGGACGGTGGTGAAGACGGGCGTGGATTTGTCGACCCTCCCGAATGCCCTCAGGATGCCGTACTCGAGCTCGGCGTAGCCCTCGCCCTTCCCCACCCTCCACCCTGACTCCGTGACCGCAACCGATCCGATCACGATCAGTTCTATCTTTGGGAGATCGCGGGGGTGGACCGGTCTGCCGAACCTGAAGGCGCCCGAGATGGTGGAGGCCTCCATCAGGTACCTCCTCGGGATCTTCGCCGGGTCCAGCAGGAGGAAGCCGTTCCTGATCCGAGGCGTCGGCATTACAAGCACCTTCCCGTCGGTGAGGGCCCTCAGCCTCACGGGTCTCTGGGGCGAGTCGGGATTGACCTTCACGACCTCGGCATCGACGTATTCAGGGGAAGAGCAGAGGCGCGACGCGGCCTCTTCAGCACCCTCGAAGTTCGGTATCCTCCCTCTGACCGGAAGCGGGAACCTGGCTACGCCCCTCTCCTCGAGGAGCCTCCAGACCCTTTCCCTCACCTCGGCCTTGACCGCCTTCGGATCGGAGTTCCCTGTCATACCTCGCCTCTCCGAAGGGCCTGGCTCAGGTATTTTTTGTCAACGCAACCCAGTGTGGTGGAACCGGTCTTGGAGGTCTGGGCCTCGATCGACCTGCTCGAGGGTAACGTCGTCAGGCTCATCAGGGGCGAGGTGGGGAACGCAATAGTTTATTCGACGAAGCCACTGCACGTCGTCCGGAAGCTGACGTCCTACGGGTTCGACGGCTTCCACATAGTTGACCTTGACAGGGCGCTTGGCAGGGGCAGCAACTTCGAGCTAATCAAAAGCATCCTCCCAGAGCTGAGGGGTTTCAAGGTCCAGCTAGGCGGCGGGATGAGGGACAGGGAGTCGATAACGAGCGCGCTGACACTGGACGTCGACAGGGTAGTGCTCGGGACCGTATTGATGAAGTCGCCTTCTCTGGTGAGGGAGCTGGTGGAGGGGTACTCGGGCGATAGGTTCGTTGCTGCCCTCGACTACGACCAAACTGGAACGGTCGTCTACAACGGCTGGACCTCAAGGGCTCGGATGAGGTTGAAGGAAGGTTACGCGCATGTGAGGGCCCTCGGGATCATGCACGTACTGGCTACCAGCGTTGCGAACGACGGCACCCTCTCCGGGCCTGACCTCGGGCGATTGATGGAGCTCGACGAGGGCGAGCGGTCCATAACCTATGTCAGCGGAGGCATCTCCTCCGTCAGCCACATCAGGGCCCTCAAGTCTTTGGGCGTCAGGGGAGCCGTCCTCGGGAGAGTCCTTTACGAGCAACTGGTGAGCCCGAGGAGCCTGATCGGGGCCGCGCGCTCCTGATCCTGAAAACTTCACCTTAGACCGTTAGGCCAGCTTCATCAGCAGCTCCAGCGGAACCTTCGAGTCGCTCCCTGCAGAGGCCAGCACGTTCCCCTTGGAGTCGAGCAGCAAGAGGACGCTCTCGCCCTGGACGCGGGGCGTGTGGTCGAGGTACCTCAGCCTCTTACCCGACGCAACGACTTCCACCACGAAGCCCCTGGCCTGACCGGGCAGAGGTAGCCTTCCGGGCAGATGGCCGCCTGCGAGGTGGGGGAACCAGAGGCGCTCGGGAAACCGGGCGAGGTCGAGCGTCCTCGTGACGGTGCCGATCGCGAGCCTCCTCCTCTTCCTTCCTAGCTCCCACCTGACCCAGAACGCCGCGACGACGGAGGCGAAGACGGCGAGGGCCACTAGGGACTGATGGAGGAGGTTCAACCTTAAGCCTAGGGCCGCGGAGACGACGCCCGCCGATAGCAGGACCTCGAAGGCCAGCACCCTCCTCATCCTGTCAAGCCGGTAGAGGTCTTGGAAGGGGACCGCCTGCCGCACCGGACCGCAACGCTCTCCGCATCAGAAAAGTCTTGCGCCCAGTAGAAAGTCGGAGCGGGTGGGAGAAGTCAGTTCTCCTGCTGGGACGGGGATGCGACGGCTGTGAGCTGGTTCACGACGATCCTGTAGTCCTTCGGCAGCTTGCTGGCTGCGATCCTGAGGGCCTCCTTCGCAACCTCGAGGTTCTTCGCGTCGACGTAGAGGCTGATGACCGCTTTGCCCGCGTAGACCTGTGCAGCCCTTCCGACCGGCCTCCCGAAGGCCCTGCTCATCCCCTCCTGAAGCCTGTCGGCGTGGGCTCCGAAGATCAGCTTGTTCTCCCGAAGGACGTGGTGCGGATGGGCCCTCACCACCAGGTAGAAGTCGTTGCCGATCTTGGAGGAGAGGAACTTGCCGGCCGCCACCCTTGCGGACTCGAGGGCGACGTCCCTGATCTGCACGTCCGTCTTGGCGACGAGGTCCAGCCTCAGCTCGTAACCATCCCTCCACGCACCGTAGTCGTACTTGGCTATCCTCGGCTGGGGCGCGCCCGCAATGAACTCCTCCCTCGTGTAAGGTCTCTCGATCGCCCTGTAGTTCCTCGCCCTCATTCCCATTCCGCTCCTGCCTCGTCCCCTAATAACCTAGCGTCATCTGCCCGCAGGTTGATCAGCTGGGCTCCCATACGTCGGCAGGTCCTTGCTGGTTGTCAGGTACATGGATCACGCGATGACCGTCGAGGCTTACACGGTGAAGGTCGACGATCCGGTGCGGGCCCTCGAGGAAGCCGGGGTCATCGGCCGTGAGCCGGTACAGCTCTTCGATCCCTCGAAGGTCGTCTCGGAGAGGCACCTCACGGTCGCGTTCCTCTGCGCCGTCGACGCCTTCGCCACCGGGACCAACAGGGCCAAGCGGATAGAGGTCGAGTTCCTCAGGTTCCTCGCTGGGGCCAAGCAGATCTCAGATGCAATAGCGGCGGTCGGCGTCAGACCTGGCCAGAGGACCGTCGGAGTCGCAGCCTTCTCGGGAGGCAGCTCCGATCCCGCTCAGCTGCTAGAAAGGGTGAGGGTTGTCCTCGGAGGGGAGCCGGTGGAGGGCATGCTGACCACCGCCAACCCGGTCGAGGTCGCGAGGAGTTTCGGGATCCCCGAAGAGTTCATCGGCTCGATACCAGAATCGGAGGGCGTCAGCCGCGAGGAGCTGGCCGTCTTGGAGAGGATAGCGGTCCTTAGGATACTGTGATGGTAGGCGTTGCGACGTTTATGAGGTGGCTATAGCGGTGGATGCCAGGTGATCTGAGATGGCTCTATCCGGGCAACCCGTGATAATCCTGAAGGAGGGCACGTCGAGGACGAGGGGAAGGGCAGCGCAGAGGAACAACATCGCCGCGGCGAAGATCATCGCCGAGATCGTCAAGACCACGCTCGGTCCGAAGGGGATGGACAAGATCCTCGTCGACTCGATCGGTGACGTGGTCGTCACCAACGACGGCGCCACGATCCTCGAGAAGATGGACGTCGAGCACCCCGCTGCGAAGATGATCATCGAGGTGGCCAAGACCCAGGACAAGATGGTCGGCGACGGGACCACTACCGCCGTCGTCCTGGCTGGCGAGCTGCTCAGGAAGGCGGAGGAGCTGCTGGACCAGAAGATCCACGCGAGCACCATCATCACAGGATATCGTAGGGCCCTGCAGGTGGCGCTGAAGAGGCTCGAGGAGGTGGCGAGGCCGGTCTCTCTCGAGGACCGGGAGACGCTGAGGAAGATCGTCAAGACCTCCCTAGGCAGCAAGTCCCTCGGCTTCGCGACCGACCACATCGCTGACCTGGCTATAGAAGCGGTCCTGAGCGTCGTGAGGGAGGTCAACGGCAAGAAGAAGGCCGACAAGGACGACATCCAGATCGTCAAGAAGATCGGCAAGAGCCTCCTCGAGTCCCAGGTCGTCAAGGGGATAATCGTCGACAAGGAGGTGGTCCACCCTGCCATGCCGAAGACCGTCAAGCAGGCCAAGATCGCTCTGATCGATGCGCCCTTCGAGATAGAGAAGACCGAGTTCAGCGCAGAGATCAGGATCAGGAGCCCAGAGCTGATGAAGCAGTTCCTCGACGAGGAGCACAGGATCCTCCAGGAGATGGTCGACAAGGTGGCTTCGGTAGGCGCCAACGTGGTCTTCTGCCAGAAGGGGATCGACGATGCGGCGCAGTTCTTCCTAGCGAAGAAGGGCATACTCGCGGTCAGGAGAGTGAAGAGGAGCGACATGGAGAAGCTCGAGAAGGCGACTGGAGGCAGGATCGTCACCAACTTTGAGGACCTCGAGCCCAAGGACCTCGGTTACGCGGAGCTGGTCGAGGAGAGGAAGATCGGAGAGGACAGGATGGTCTTCGTGGAGGGCTGCAAGGACCCGAAGGCGGTATCGGTCCTGATCAGGGCAGGCCTCGAGAGGCAGCTCGACGAGGCTGAGAGGGCCCTGAACGACGCCATCATGAACGTCATCAACATCGTCGACGACAACAGGTTCGTCCCAGGCGGAGGAGCGGTCGAGGTGGAGCTGGCTAAGGCGGTGAGGGAGGAGGCCTCCAAGTACCCGGGGAAGGAGCAGCTGGCGATGCTGGCATTCGCCGAGGCGCTGGAGATCATCCCGAAGACCCTTGCCGAGAACGCAGGCCTCGACCCGATCGACATCATGACTGCTCTCCGGAACAAGCACGCCGAGAACGGCATCTCCTACGGCATCAACCTCATGACCGGAAAGGTCGACGACATGTTCCAGGTCGGAGTGATCGAGCCGCTGAAGGTGAAGGTTCAGGCGCTGAAGTCCAGCTTCGAGGCGGCTGCGATGATCCTCAGGATCGACGACGTCATCGCCGCGAGCAAGAAGAAGGAGGAAGAGAAGAAGGGGAAGAAGGAAGAGGAGACCGAGACAACCGAGTTCGACTGAACTCGTTCCCGCCTCGCTTTTCTTCGCTCCTTACAACCTCCAACTTTTTCAGCGCATATTCCTGGAGGAGCTACTGGCATCCGCTCACCATTCACTTATAGCAAGGCCGGATCTGAGTCCAAACGGCATGCATGGCAGCTCCGACGTCGGCGTCTTCGGGCTCGGTCCGATGGGCGAGAACTTCGCGATGAACCTGCTGGGCAGGGGCCTCTCCGTCTCGGTCTACAACAGGACGCCTGAGAGGACCAGGGCCTTCCTCGAGAGGGCAGGCAACACGACGCGTCTGAGGGGGACGTATTCCCTGCAGGAGTTCGCCTCGTCCCTCTCAAGACCGAGGAGGATCTTCCTCTTCGTGAAGGCAGGTAAGCCGGTCGACGAGGCGATAGCCCTGCTGAGGCCTCACTTGGAGCCCGGAGACGTCCTGCTGGACTGCGGCAACTCACATTTCAGGGACTCGGACAGGAGGTACGAGGAGCTCCTTAGGCAGGACATCGACTTCGTCGGGATGGGCGTCAGCGGCGGCTACGAGGGCGCCTTGAAGGGGCCTTCGATGATGGCCGGCGGCTCGATCAGGGGTTACGGGTCGGTGGAGGAGGTGCTGAGGGAGGCTGCGGCGCGGCACTACGGCGACCCCTGCGT
>Ga0081478_143325_pt1 | contig 15647 bp, 13 predicted proteins | sample OctSprmetagenome_FD_70983 | JGI IMG/M metagenome (GOLD analysis project Ga0081478, IMG submission 70983) | Hot spring and microbial mat streamer communities from Octopus Spring Streamers, Yellowstone National Park, USA - T=80-84 v2 (version 2) | ecosystem: Environmental > Aquatic > Thermal... | reverse complement strand
GATACGGGCGAGACAGGTGGTTGAAAGCCCTAGAGATGGGGATGGCCGAGGCGGTGGTTGTGGCTGAGGAGCTGGGAGAAGACGTTGTGCTTGAGGTGATAATGAAGGCGGAGGAGAAGGGCATCAAGGTTGAGGTCGTACCCCGCGGCGTCGAGGAGTCGAAAACCCTCATGCAGGCCTTCGGCGGCTACGCCGCACTGCTCTCCACGCCTGTGTGGGTGCTGGAGCGACTCAAATAAGTTTTCACGTTTTTTGTCTACCGGCGGTGAGCCGAGCTATGCGTGCAAAGTATCAGCATAGAAAAAAAGCGGTATTAACAGGAAAGAAGGTGCGAGAACAGCTGATGGATTTTATCCGCGTCAAGCGGTATACGCAGCCCGATTTCGACGTGGTGGTACCCGCCGCGCCATACATACACTTGGGGCCACCTGATTTCGCCTTTTTTTAACAACGAATATGCCTTGATTCCTCCTTTTTCGCCGTATACGCGGCCTCTGCGGCTAATGTATACGCTGTAGAACAAGTGGGCAACATTTGCCAAAATCATGCCTGTAGGTTGGTCGCCAATCCTATAGAGTTCTGCCCCAGTCCCCAGCTTCCCGATGAGTTGCAACGGCTGCAACAAGAATTTGTATTGAAACAGCCTAACGCTTGGCGGCTTTCCTACCTTTTCTATCAACCACTTTGCTTCCTGGAAGTCGATAGGCAGCTTTACGTCGAACAACGGCTTGATGGCTACTTTCGCCGCTTTACACAATCTTATGTTGCTTTGTAGCAACACTTCACCTTCTGAGACGTCAATTTTCCTTTCTTCAGCATCGACATAGCCGTATACATAAATTCCCGACTTTAACATGTTCAGCACCTCCACTGTATTCATAGATGCGTCAGGGAAGTTCTTTATGTATTTTTGTTGACAGTGAGAAGCTGGAGGACGCCTCCCTCGGTTTTAGCAACCGGCATCCGACTGCCGTAAGCACGAACGGCTTATATGGATTTCTGCGCAACTGAAAATAATTCTTCGTACCACTTCAGCGCAACGTAGGCGTTTACCTCAGCTCTGTACTTGTAGTCGGCCTTAAGCCTCTCCAGGAACTGGTCAAAGCGGGGAGCATCGAAGCCTCTGTCCCGCAACCACCTGTAGAGCGCTTCTGCCTCGCGGTAGCTGAGGACGGGGTACTTCTTGTGTAGTTTTTTGCCAGTGACGTGCCTCTCCCCTCCGCCGCCTACCTCCGGCGGCAGTGCGACTTTGCCGTAGGAGGCCTTCAGCGTCCACCCTGCCCAATCCGTTGAAACGCTGGAAGGCAGAGAGAGGCGCATCAGCGTCGTGGGGGAGCCTGCCCCGAAGAGGTGGATGCGGCTGGCAGCTTGGAGGGCCTCAAGGGCGCGGGCCCTGACCAGGGAGTATCTGTGCGCCGTTAGGTGGGGCACCGCGCCGCCCACGCCGAGCAGCGGAGCGCCCACCTTCTCTGCGGCCCTGACGGCGAGCCTCAGCGCAGCGGCGTAGGCGCCTGGATGTGGGTGGACGTGGACGACGGGAGCCAGGGGGCACGGCGCGGACTCTGCCGTGGAGAAGTTCTTCGCTTCGGTCTTGATGTAGGCGGCGGCGTCGGCATCGGGCGGCGGGGGGACGTCCGGCGCGAAGCACGCCTCCGCCCCGACATCTTCGCACAGCCTGCACAGCTCCCGCGGGGCGGGGAGCGGGGCGCCGCGCCTCAGCGCCAGGTAGCCGCCTGAGTCCAGCCGCTTGGGCTCTGCGTGGGGCGGGAGGTACTTGGCGTAGAAGAAGGACGCCATGGCGGGGTGGGGGAGCCGGAGGGCGGTCGAGTTGGTGTAGGTGAGGAAGAGCACTATGGAGACCGCCTGTGCCAGGCCGGCATGCCGGGCCTGCTCCTCACCACGGCCAGCCACTGCCCGGGCCCCAGCGACGACACCACGGCGGGGTCTACGTTGAGTATGGAGGCGGCGAGCTTGGCGGCTTCTCCGTGGAGCTGGAAGTAGACGTGCGTCGGCACAATAGAGATGACGGAGGCCTTCAGCTCCAGAGGAGACTGCGTAGACACCACCACGTGCCAGTTGGCGTGCCTCCCCATCCTGATCAGCTGCTCCACTGGGTCTTCGATGCCTTCTACCTTTGCCGCAACTCTGTGGTACTCGTCAATCACGATGAAGGTGTGATCCGGCTGGGGCTCTTTGAGGAGCCTCATCAAAAGGCCGTGGACGACCACAGACTGCAGGAACTGATCCTGCACGGAGATCCTCACCACGGCGGGCGGCTGCACGCGCGCGCTCCTCCTCAAGGCAGGATGCGGCGTGCAGACGTACTCGTCGTTTAGGGAGACGCACAGCGAGGACAGCTTCTCCACAAGAACCTGCTTGGTCAGCGGCGGTATGTCCGACGAAATTATTTCAGATATCAGGCGGCTGAGGGGCAGCGAGCCGAACCTGCGCAGGACGCCGAACTGCACCGGGGAGAACGAGCTGTCTCCCTTGCCCAAGGTGGCGGCGAACGCCAAAGTCAGCAGCTGTATCCTCTCCTCCACAGAGAACGAGGAGAAGTCTATGCTGCCCTCCACGGCGCCCCCCGCGGAGTACTCCCCCTTGGGCGTGATGTCTATGATCACGTGTCTCCTCCTCTCTATGAGGCTCTTCACGAACGTCGTCTTGCCTGCGGCAGACGCCCCGGCCACGAACACGTGCATGAGCTCTTCGGGCAGAGCTGCGCCGCGGGCTCCGTCTATCAAAGCCCTTACGTCTTCCGCCTTCCTGCGGCGCTTCTCGTAGAAGAGGCGGGCAGAGGACTCCATCCAGGCCTGAGAGCCGCGGGCGTCTATCCGGAGGCCCCGGGGCCAGAACTTCCAGAAGTAGTAGGAGAGCATCTCAAGCATGTGCGACACGGCGTCAACCGTGACCTTCTCCCAGCCGGTGAGGGGCGGCCTAGTTCTGCAGCTGGTGGCCACCCGCCACTCCCTGCCTCTGCGGAGGACGCCGATGGGCTGAAGCCAAACCACGCCGTGGGGGGCCATGGCGGCGCCGACCCTAGGCCCGCCTCTGTGGCGCGGCGGATAATAAGCAACTACGGGAAGGGGGGGCCTCCCCCTGCAGAGCTCCACCGCCTCCTCCTCCACCCCCTCGGCGAGGTAGGGCTCCGGGAGGGGCAGCTCCGAGAGGACGTAGCCCCGCACCACGTCAAGCCCGATTCTCCTGCTGGCCGAAATGATCGTGTGGATGAAGTCCTCCTCAGACGAGGCAGGCACGGAGTAGAGGTACATGCCCCAGCTACCAAAGGACAACAAATAGAATTGATTCAACATGGCGCATTAAGAAGAAGAAAGACATGGGCAAGGCAAAGGAGGTCCTAGAAATCATCATAAATGACACCCCCCGGTGTGCTGGGGCAAACCCCCCGGGGCCCAATATTCGGCACACCGGGGGCGGGAAAAACCACATTTCTGCGTCTATTCGAAAAATTTGCAAGAAAGCGAGGGATAAAGACGCTGTTTATAAAGATGAAAGAATGTAGCGAAGAAGTGGCAGAGATTCAGATCCCGAATCTTGAAGAGCGGATCGTGAGAAAGATAAGCACCGTGTTGCACTTCACCACGTCAAATACGTTGAAGCCGTCGTTCGATTTATTGATTACCAGCGAATGTAGCAGAATTCAGTGTTTAATTGACTTCGTAGAGAAGAAATATAGAAGCGAAGTATCTGGGTGGATAGCCTCTCGACTTAATGCCCTTCAGAAGTTCTTTATTCGCGATGACAAGTTGCTAATATACTTGTGCTTGGAAGAACTTGATGAGCTGATAAAAAGGATGACCATTGGGATAATATACGCATTACGGTCGTCTATACCGTACCTTTTAGTGCTAGATGACGCGCTGGCAGTTGTATTAAACACTCTGTACGGAGAGATTTGGCCTGCAACGACGCGGCCTTATATAGTATCGTTCAACTTCTTTCCACGGGAAAATGAAATCTTAAAGTTTGACCCAGTGATTATAGCACCGGGAGGCAGAGCACTGTACAAGCTAGCCAAACCAGATAAATATTTAATTATGTATAGAGGCCATGAATGGGAAATAGATGCGCAAGAGGTGTACGCCTTAGCTAAGTCCCTTTAGGACTCTTTTTTGCGTTTTTTCTCTTCTTCTGCGGGCTTAGAGCGTGAAGCGGAAGACGCCTTGGCCGAGCAGGATGGGGGCGTGGGTCATGTGGATGACGTAGGCCGCTGCGGCTGAGGCGGCCACTGTGAACTGGCCCTTCTCCGGCTCGCCGCTCAGCAGAAGCTTGACGAGGTCAATCAGCTGGTATGCGTCCCTCCTCTTGACGGCGTCTTCTATCTGCGGCCACACATCCCCCGGCGCTGCGTCGGGATCCAAAGTCCACAGCCCGGCGGCGAAGCCGGCTTTCCGAGTCTCCTTGGATCTGTCGAAGAAGAGCTTAAACAGGAGCTGTAGTTTCTGCGGATTGGATAATATATCCAGCGCGGCTTTGCCGAAGCTCTGCTCGTAGCCTCTAGCTTTAAATATGATGTTGATTTGGTCGTCTTCGGTGTTGCTGTTTTCGACGGCGTGGCTGTTTTCGGCGCCGCCTTCCTCGTCTCTTTGGCCGCAGTCTATGTAGTCACATATCGGAAGCCAGCGCGCGACTTTGACGTCTTTTGCGCTGGGAGCGAGGCTGTAGACCGCCCTTGCGACGATGGCGGCGTAGTGGGGGTACTCCAGGGGGTCTGCCAAGGCGAAGACAGGCGACAGGTCGCATTTAGGCTGCCTGCAGAGTATGTAGAGGCGGTGGGACATCTGGGCGAGGGGGGCCGCCGCGAAGGAATCGGGCCACAGGCAGACAACGTACCTCCGCTCCCCCAGCTGGAGCTCTATGCACTTCCTCTGCCTGTGCGCCTTTCCGCTGTAGTACGCTACGCATATGGTTGTAACGGCTGTAGATAAGGCTTTGCTGTGGGGGCCTATGTCCATCGAGCGGTGCTGGGGCAGCCGTATCGTCGGCGTCACCGTCATGCATATGAACTCCGGGATTTCGTCAAATGCAGGTGCGGGCTTGAACCCGGTGGCCGACGTCGGCATTATAGTGTGTCCGTACTCGCCTACGTCGTAGGCAGAAGAGCTTCTTCCGAAGATGGAGTCGGAAACCGGTGCCTTAAATTTAAACTGAGCCCAGCCCCAGGGGCTTAAGATGTGGCCGATGCGATCCGCCGTTTTTACTACCGCAGACACGTCTGCGTCTTAGGAGGGGAAAAAATTGAATTAGAGACGGCGGTAGAGGCCGCGCCTCTCCTCGGGGGTGCAGCCGCCTTTGGCCGCGCAGTACTTCTCCACCTGAGACAGCTTCCAGTTCACTTCGTCGAAATCGCCTTTTTTGAGGTCTTCGGCAACTAAGTCGCGGAGCTCCTTCGGCGCCCTCTCCGCAAGCCGCTCAGCCAGCTCCTCTATGACGAGCTTTGGGTTTTCGACGATGTCGGCCGTCCTCTCAGTTAGGATCTTGGCCCTCTCTTCGTCAGACAGCCCGGCCTCCCTCATCCACCTGTCCACCCTCCTGAAGTCTTCGGCTACGGCCTCGGCGCCTCTGGGGCCGAGCTCGCTCACTAGGTCAGACGCCACCTCCAGGGGGATGCCGTACCTCTTGGATAGATCCTCAGCGTGGGACACGTCCTTGTCTAGCTCGTCTAGGTCTATGCCCAACCTTCTGAGGGCCTCTCTGGCCCTCCTCTCCTCCTCCTCAAGATCCGCCTCTGCGGCCTCTTCTCCCCCTACGACCTCTTCTTCGGAATCCACGACCTCCTCGTCGCTGTCGACGACCTCTTCAGCGCGCAGATTGTGAATGTAGTGGTACGGAGATGCCTCTGTGTCTAGGGCCTCCGTGTCTTTCTCCACTAGCTCCGCCGGTCTCTCCTCTGCTTCTGTGCGCACCTCGCGGCCGGCTTCGCGCAGTATGTTGAAGACTGCGTCTACCGCCTCAAGGTCGCCCTCTTGGGCGGCTAGGTCTGCGAGGTCTTCGGCGTGGGTCATGAAGAACTCAACAGTCTTCTTAAGCGCTAAGTCGTAGTTTTCCCCTGCCAGCTTCTTAAGCTCTTCGACGAGGTCTTTGTAGGTCTTAGGAACGCCGACGCCTTCGTCGTAGTGGCGGTCGGACGCCACGGCGAGCCTGGCGGCCTCTATAATCACTCTCCTAGCCTCTTCGGGAGTCGCCGCAACTGCGTCTATTTTGATCTTCACCTCTCCCTGCGGCGTCTCGTAGCTGGTCACGCCTAGCCTTTTTGCAAGTTCTTCCACAGGCCTCCAGTCGGGAGGCGGCGGGGGCGGGGAGGGCGGAGCCGGGGGCGCCTGGAGCGACTCAAGCGAGCTCAGCCTCTGCGCAACTACGGCGTCTCTGACGGAGGCGGGGAGGTAGTCCAGCACCTTGTGCTCCACCACCTGCCCCGCAGGCGTCACCTCGCGCCAAGATATGTCTGCTATCTGGGAGGCGTACTTCACGCTGTAGGCGTAGGACGGGTCTCCGTATGGCAGGACGTCTATGATCTTCTCCTGGACGTGCTCCGGGAGCTTGGCGATCCACGGCAGCTCCTCCTTGGCCTTAACCAGCTCGTATACTGCGGCGAGCTGCTCGCCGGTCAGCGCAGCGGCCCCCTTCTCCGCCATATCTGGCGGGATTATGTCCTGCACCGCATGCTTCAGGGCGTTCAGCAAGGCGGCGCGCTCGGCGTCCAGCCCCATGAGGGCGCTCTGGTTGGGGTCGGCCAGAACTCCCCACACTCCTTTTTCGGCAAGGCTTCTGCTTGCGCCGAGCTTTGCGATCTTCTCCACCGCATCTTCTTTGATCTTCTCAAGCCCCCTCTTCAGCTCCTTGAGCGCGGTGGGGTCGTAGGGCTCCGCCGCGAAGAGCTTAAGCTTCTCCCCCATTACGCTGGGCGGAAGCGTCAATACGTCTCTTATCTTGGCCTCTAGGCTGCCCTCCGCGGCGGCCGCCTTGGCCGCGCCCCTCAGCCATGCGTTCCAGACGGGCTTGACAGCCCCGTCCTTGGCGATTTCTATTCCCAGCTCCTTCTTCAGCAGCACGCGGAACTCTCTTATTGAGGCGAGGAGGTGGGCGTGGGGGTCGCCCCTGCTCCACGCCTCTACTCCGTGCTTCGCCAGGTACAGCCTCAGCTCCCGCGACGCCGGTATGTGCGCGGGGTCGATCTCTATCTTGTGCGCCGCTAGGTAGGCCTTTATGGCGCCGTAGCTGTAGCCGTAGCGCTGGAGCCACAGCTCTGCGGCCTGCTCAGGCGTCGCTTTGATGCGGAAGCGGCGGAGCCCCTCGGCCAGAGCGGCGGACGTGACCAGGAGCGGCCGCCCCTTCATCCTCTCCATCAGCATCCAGGCGGCCACGTCGCCTTGATGCCTGGGCGGCCTGCCCACCGCAACAGTCCACAGGGCGGCGAGGCGGAAGTCGCCGGTCACCGCCAAAGTCCTTTTAAGAACCCACGCATAGTACTTGGCGATGAAGTAGTCGATACGGAGGTGCATCGCCGCCGTGAAGTACCGCAGGCCCTCCCTGGCGCGCTCGGCCGGCCCGAAGCCGGAGGGGTGCATGACGTAGTGGAGGGCCTTGCCGTATCCGTACCCCGCAGACAGCAGAGCCGCCGCAGACCTCAGGCTGGCGTTGACCAGAGCCTCCAGCACCCTGGCGGCAGGGCGCAGGGGGGGCTTGGGCGCGGAGACCTTCACGAGGGGGAGGGCGACGTGGAGCTTCTCCACCCTCTTCGCCACGTAGGCGGCCGCCAAGGCGTAGGCCAAGGCGACCCACGGGCTTCTGTATATCGTTATGAACCACCTCAGCATGGAGGAGGAGTAGAGAGCCCACATCTTGGCGTAGGCTATCCAAGGCGCCATCGCCGCCTTCGTGGCCTGTCCAGTGACGCGTCCAGCGGCCGACGCCGCCGCGCCGCCCCCAGCTCCGAGCCTGGTGAGGCGGGAGGAGACGAACTGGAAGGGCAGGACGTCCATGTTGCCCATCCTAAACGACAGCCTGGGGGAGATGAAGTGCTCAAGGCCTAGGAGCCTGATCAGAGGCCCCTCGACGTGGAGGAGCAGGAGGAGGCCGGCCGCGGCGGCCGACGTCACGACGAGCATGTAGACGAGGCCTACGCCCCAGCCCACGAGCTTTATGGGCCACACGAGCTGCGCCGCCAGCGAGGAGGCGAAGATCATTAAGGGCTCGGGCACGTCTAGGGAGGCCATCCTCAGCGCATCTGTGAGGCCGTAGGCGTAGTACGCGCCTACTGCCGAGGAGGCTGTGATGAGGGTGCCGTTGGGGCCCCACGCCGCGAAGCCGGCCACCGCCGGCGCCTCAACAGGCCTGTAGAGGAGGACGACAGCCACCTTGGCCCTGTAGTGCACGGGCCATTCTTCGCCGTATTCGTCGTATTCCGGGATCGGCTCCACCTCCACGTAGGCCTCCCAGCTCTGGGCGGGGTGCCACGTGGGGCATCTGGAGGCGCCTAAGAAGTCGTGCAGGGCGGAGGAGGAAGCCCTGCAGACCAGCTGCCAGTCCATGGGAGGCACCGCGGAATGCCGGTGGGAAGCGGAGGAGCGGACGTAGACGTTTTCTGCGTAGAGGACGCTTACGTAGAGGCCTGCGAAGTCGGCGGCGACGCCGGATGCCTCGTAGCGCCGAATTCCGCACTGAGACGCCGTGCCGTAGCAGTCGTACTCAAAAATCCAGGTGGCGTTGAGCGCCAGGAGATTCGAAATGTATATAACCGAGTCTCCGGTGTCGATGTACTCCTCTTGGATTACGCTGCCGCGGATGTCCGGGCTTCTGGTGGCCGCCAGGTGCCAGTCCTCGGCCCACGGGTAGCCTATGCTGATGTAGATAGCTCTGTCGGCTGAGGGGATGACGGCTCTGCCGGGTCCTGTGGCGTTGTTGATGGTGTAGTTGCCGTAGATCGTGCCGTTTCTCACAGCCACTCTGGCTCCAACGTGGATTGGGGTAAACGCGTAGATGGCCCTGGTCAGCGTCCAGTTGCCCGTGGGGAGCGGCACCTTCACCTCCCCCCCGGGCGGTATGGAGTACCAAAACCTGGTGCCGTTGGGGCCTTCGAACTCGGCCACCACCCACGCGTTGCTTTTGACGAGAACAGCACCTAAGGTGGTGACGTTGAAGGGGAGCTCGGGCACATGCAGCGGGTCGGGCGGGGGAAGCGCCGGGGCGTTGCTCACGGCGTACGCTGCTATGAGCGGCATGAGCGCGAGATACGCCGAAATGGCCATCCCCTTCCTGCTGCGTATGAAGATTATGGAGAGCGGGACGAACAGGGCGGAGAAGTGCTCTATGAACTTGACAACTGGAAGCGAGATGGAGACCATGGCATAGGCGTAGCCTATGTACTCCGCCACCACGGCCATGACCTCGTCTACGGCCTCCACCGCCTCCCCCGCCGCCCAGACGGCCGGAGCGGCGGCAAGGGCCAGGCCGCCTGTGACAGGGGCCAAGGCGTATATTGCGTATTCTGCAATGCCGAACAGCACCCCTATGCTGCCTGCTACGCGGCTGAACTGCTCAAGCCAGGCCTGCCTGGCCTCCTCGATCGACTGCAGGGTGTACTCAAGGCGCTGAGACGCCGAACCCGTGAGGTGCGAATATGCGGCGTATGCAGACAGGGCCGCGAGGGCGACTGCAAGCGGGATCAGGTCAAGCTTGGGGCGCCGCCGGACGAAGGCGGAGTACAGCATCTCCCCGGCGACCGCCGCGGCGGCTGCGGCGTAGAGCAGGGAGGCTGCGCCGGGCTGGGCCGGGAGCTGAGACATGGCCGCAGCGAAGAGGAAGGCTGCGGCAAAAGCGGCAAGCCCAGCGCTGAGGGGAGACATGGAAAAAAATGCCGGTTTAGGAAAAACGAACTACGACGGGCACCAATACAGCGGGCAGTTGTCGCCTACCAGCCCGCGGTACATCACCTGCACCGGCGCGCTGAACTGCGCCACGACCCAGAAGCCGAGCAGGATGGCAAACAGCGAGAAGGGTATCCAGAACACCTTGTCGCGGAAGACGCCGGGGATGCCGCTCTGCTCAAGGACTATGTTCTTGAAGATTATGTACGCCATGGCGCCCAGCGACCCGTAGAATCCGGCCTGAAGGCCGAGGCGCACGTTGTTGACCGCACCTCCAACTGCTTCTTGGGCCTTTGCGGTGTTGAATATGTCGGTAGCTGTAACCGTAATAGGCTGCATCTGCGCATATGCCGCCGCCGCCAGCAGCATGAGCGACAGAGCGGTCGCAAACGCGGGTTTGAGCTTGGACATAGAGGGGCTTGGTTGGTGGAATATAATGAATCAGCTGCCCAGGAGGTAGCCTATGGCGAGAGATATGGCCGGCGCTATGAAGAGGAACAGCCAAGCATAGGCTATGACCAGTTGCCAGCCTGTGTAGTCGACGCAGTAGGTCTCCTTGAGGGAGCGCAGGAGGTCGTCGTCGCACCCCCTATCTATGAACGGGTGGAAGTCGTCGCCCCACTTTCCGACCTTCTGGGTGGCGCAGTACTTGACTTGGCTCGTGGCGGCTGCGGCGAGGATGGCCAAGGCTATCCAGAGGCCGAGGGCCGCCCCTATCGCGATGCCGCCTATGCGCCTGGCGGCGGCGGCGTAGATTGCCAAGCCCAGGCTGACCGCAAGGCCGCCGTATTCGGCAAGAAAGCGGGCTAGGCCGGCTAATTGATTGTACATCCACACGGCCTGCTCATATAGCGGCACGTATATGCCGAACTTGGCCTCCGCGTATCCGGCGTATGCGGAAAGAGGGCCAGACAGCCGAATGTTGGCTATGCACTGGGCGATTTTGACTGTGCGTAAATATGCCTCTTGAGCCACGGACTGGAGCTGATCTACGACGGTCTGCGGGCTGGACACCTGCACGTTTATGAGCTCGTGCGACCAGTACAAAACGGCGGAGACCACCACGGCGGTGATCGCGACCTCCTTTAAGACCTCCCCCAGCACGGACTCAACGGGCTCGTACCTGGTGAAGATCTTGAAGATCTGGTACCCCGCCGCCAGCGCCAGTATGGAGTAGGTCAGAGCTGACGCCCAGGTGACCTGCAGGCCGAAGACTGTTTCCAGCAGCATGCGCCTACCGCCGGGGCTTAAGAAATTGAATTGAGGCCGGGCGGGGAGGGGTCATCAAAGACCCTTAAAGGGTTTTGAGGAGGCGGACGACCTCCTCCGCCAGCTCGATGAACTTGGTGAACAGCATCACCTTGTACTCCTCGGCGCCCGTCTTGGGGAATATCCTGATGGTGGCGGTCATTTCCCCCTTCTTGTAGTAGAAGAGGATGGCGTTTACCTTCTCCCGATCTCCGAACTTGAAGCCCAACGCGTCTAGGGCCGCGACCAGCTCCTCCACCGGCAGAGCTCTGATGCGGGTTCTTATGACTATGTTGTCCACCTTGCAGTCGTCGAAGTACGGAAGAGGAGGAGGCGGCCAGCTCTCCGCGTAGACCTTCACCTTGCCGGTGTCGAACACAGTAGCTTCGACGCCTTCTTTGAGGAGGTAGTACCTTATTCCGTAGTTCAGCAGTTCAGTTGGCGCGTCCTCCGGCAGACTCAGGATTTTGTAGCACGTCATTACTACGTTTACGACATCCATTGCACGGATCCTCAGCACTGAAAATAAAGATCTGCTCAGCAGCAGGGAAGCGCCTGCAGGGAGCTCTTCCCTGTGGGGGCGTCCCTGTTGGGAGCTCCCTGTCAGCGGCAGGCATGTTCGCCGTCTGTCACCACATACCTCCCGCCGGTCTGCCTGAAGCAGTAGAGCCGGCCGTAGACGGCCCACCTGCCGCCTGCGGTGAGGCGCCGCGAGGGGCCTACGTAGCAGCTCCCCTGCAGCCTGTAGTAGAAGTAGGCGATGGGGCGGCCGCTCCACCACACCTCCACCTGCATGTAGCGGGGCGTGTACTTGACCCAGTTTAGGATCCTGCACAGGACGTGGAGGTCTAGGCGGGGCGGGGGCGGCTCCTTGAGGATGAGCAGATACCTGTAGCCATCCACTGCCACCTTCTCCACATCTTAAAGGCGTCTCCGATTTATAAACTTCACTTCTCAGGCGGGGGGTATATCTTGATGAATATGGGAGACCTCGCCTCTACTCTGGCCAGCCCAACCCTCTCCTCGGGGAGGCCCTCGTAGGCCACCCTCTGAAGCCTGGAGGGGTCGATGTGAAGCCTCGCAGCCGTCTCGGGGACGGCCTCCGGCTCTATGGCCAGGACGAACTTGACGCCGGAGTTCTCCAGTATGTCGCGGGGTATGTCGGCCACGGATTGGCTGAAGACGGCCGCCTCGACGCCGAATTTGCGGACTTCGCGCCACGTCTTGGCCAAGGCGTCCATGTTCTTGAGGAGGACGTGGCCTTCGTCGATGGCGAGGAGCATCCTCATCCCGCACGGCGGCTTGGGGCATGCGGCCTTCGCCGCAACGGCGAAGTAGATTATCCACAGCGCCAGCTTCATGACGGAGGACGGCGAGGTGTCGCCCTCTGAGTGCACCACAATTGGCCTAGACAGGTCTATCTTGGCGGGCTGCATCTGCGCCATGACGGAGAGGCGGCCGTATATCGAGTCGACGGCGAAGGCGAACGCCGGGTCTGCCCTGAGCTGGCGGAGGTGCTTCAGCACGTTGCCCAGGGAGGCGTCGCCCTCCTGTGCCGCCCTTCTGAGGGCCTCAAAGAGCACCGTGAAGTGGGCGTCATATATGTGGACGCCTGCGGCGCGGAGGGTGTCGAGGACGCCGTCGGCGTCGTTTTCATCCCTGAGCACGAGGGGGGGCGCGTAGCGCCTGGCGTCTATTATCTGCACATCGGGGAACCACCTGGACAGCTGGGCCCAGTGCCCGTGGGGGTCTACGACCACCGGCACTGCTCCCCGCTTCTGCCTCAGCTGGACGGCTATGGAGAGGCCGAGGGTGGTCTTGCCGGCGCCGGTCTTCCCCACCGCCAGCATGTGGGGGGTTTTGAGCTCCTCCGGGTTGATGCAGACGTCCCTCCCGGCGTCGTCTTGGCCGGCGACTATTGAGTCTTCTCTGCACACAGAGGGAGACATGAGGAGTGCCCAGGGGGAGAAGGGCGCCAGGTCGCGGGTGAAGGCGTCTATCCTGGCTACCGGCCTCCCGGCGGCGAACGTGGCGACCTTCCCGTTTATGAGGCCGTTCACAGCGAACCCCTTTTCGTGCAGCGAGTAGATGCGCTGCCTGGCGACGTGCACAATGTCCAGCCTCTGCAGCCGCCACCACGACTGCGTCCACTGGGCAATGCGTTCAGCCATGGTGCCCCTCTTCTCAAGCCTCACGGTGTAGTAGGGGTCGTGCACCCAGACGACGAGGGCAGCCTCCACCAGCGGCTGAGACGCCATGGCTATAGACAGCACCGCCTCGTTGTCGGGGACTGAGTAGTACGAGGCGTTTGAGGTGAGGGGCTGGAGGGGCGGCGCCGGCTTGCATCCTACGTCTCGAAACGTCAGCGCCCCAATGAACATGGCGGGGAGGACGGCCGCAGCGGCCGCGGCGGGCCCCCCGGCCAAGCCGGCCAAAAACGGGAGGACGGCCCAGGGGAGGTACTTGGACGCCGGCTCGCGGGGGAGGGCGATCGGCGGCGGCGAGGGCTGGGGCTCCACCACCACCCCGAACCGCCTGAGGACGGTTCTGGCGGCCTCTACGTCGGCACCCTCCTCCAGCAGGATCCAGGCCTGCCCCCTCTCGTAGTATATGCCGTTTATCTCGTGGAGGGTGGAGATGAGGTGGTTGTTGAACTCAGACGGGCCCATCCCGGCGACGTCTTTAAACACCCTCTCCACCTTGTAGAACTTGAAGCGCTTTTCGTTCCAAACCAGCGAATCGCCCTCCGTCCACAGCGGCGCCGTGTTCCTCCACAGCGAAAGGAGGGCCGCCGCCGGCAGGGCCGCGAAGACGAAGACCGGGTTAGCAGCCAGGAGGAGGAGGGAGGCAAAGGCCGCGTATGCCTGCCACGGGAGGCGCCTGAAGGACGGCTTCCCCTTAGGTTCAGCCTTCGCCTCTCCGACCTCCTTGATCTTCAGCCTCTCGGCCTTGGGCAGGCGGGGGAGCTTAAGCCTGCGCTCCTTGGGGAGCTCCAGAAGCGGCTTCTTCTTCTGCGGCCTCTGCTGCTGGGCGAGGTAGTGCTCGACGGCGCATGCGTATGCCCGGAAGATGTTGTCCACAGCCCTCGCCTCTTCGAGGCACCTTTCAATTACGTCCAGCGGGAGGTCGTCTCTCCACCTCCTCCTAAACTCCATCTCTTCATGCGGTTTGAGGGCCATAACAAAGCGGCAGAGGGGAGAAAAATAGAATCAAGCTGCCGCCACAGGCGGCGGCGAAGTCAATTCGTTTTCTTAAAGCTACCAACAGGCAACCATGGAGCTCTTTTGGGTTTTTGTAGCAATAGTATTTGCGGACGTTGTCAGCACGTTGCTTGGCATCAGGCAGGGGCTTGAAGATGTGCTGTTCGGGAGGAGGGTGTTGCCGATGCTTTTCCTCGCAGTTGCACAAATTGCCGGCTTCTATGTTATTATGCAACTTCTGCCGCTTGTGCCGTATATGGAGCATGTTGTGTACGCCGCTTTGGCGTTCAGGGTAGCTGTGGTAATTTGGAACATATATCTAATAATGCAGGAAAGAAAAAACGATGTTTTTTCTTTCCGCCTTTTTTCAGCGGATGGAGATTCTTGCGGCGTATCCGTAGTCCCAGGCAATCCTAACGTATCCGTCTACGCCGGGCGGGTAGAAGACCACCAATACGTCTGCATACGTCGGCCTTATAGGCCTGGCAAGCGGCACATCTAGGCCGCAGAGGCCGTCGCAGGGGAACTTCGAAAGCTTGAGGGTGTTGTCTATGAGGACGGCGAACTCAAAGAAGCCGCCCCTCCTCTCGAACTGGGCCTGCTCCACCGCCACGGCTCTGCCCTGCTGGTCGCACTTAAACCACACCTCCGGGTCGTGGACGGAGAACCTCAGCACGCCGGGAACGAGCACCTGCCCTTCCGAGTCCACGAGGCGCAGTATGGCGTAGTAGCCGCCGCCCGTTCCGTTGCTGCGCCTGATTCTGTCCCACACGCCTGGGTTGGCCAGCATGTTTAATCTGAGGACGCAGCGCTGACCCTGCAGACTCCAGTCGGCGTACGTGGGGAACGCCCCCTCGTACTGAGACAGCCTCTGTACCTGCGCCTGAAGCGCAGACACCTGCCTCTGAAGCTCAGCCTCCTTCTGCGCCCCTATGTACACCAAAGCGGCCAACACGGCTGCCAGCGCCGCCAGCCCAAGCACCAAGGCTCTTTCCTTCCAGCTCCAGTATTCAAACATATCGATGCAGTCCTATGATGAGAAAAAGAACCGAACACTTCGCCAGCGCAGTAGCCTCAAGCCATGCAGTTCAGAAGCGGCGCCACGGCATCGCAAAACCTTGAATCAATACCTACAGGGAAGTATCAACAGGGATTTCTCCACAGGGAAATTATCCCTGTGGGATTTCCCTGTTAGGAGAATTAAAAAGGAAGATGCCACTCTCGGGCAAGGACGGCCGTTCATGCACTTAGAGGTTTGTGGAAAACGCCTCGCCGCGTGTACCTCTTCTGCATATGTGGAAACTGCGGCCGG
>Ga0081478_135950_pt1 | contig 15654 bp, 14 predicted proteins | sample OctSprmetagenome_FD_70983 | JGI IMG/M metagenome (GOLD analysis project Ga0081478, IMG submission 70983) | Hot spring and microbial mat streamer communities from Octopus Spring Streamers, Yellowstone National Park, USA - T=80-84 v2 (version 2) | ecosystem: Environmental > Aquatic > Thermal... | reverse complement strand
GGTTCCAGCTGGAGGAGGGGTCCTTGGAGCTCGCCGCAGTTCGGGAGGGCGTTTATGAGTTGTCGGTGAGGTTCATGGGCCTCGAGGTCTTCAGGGGCACTCTGGCAGTGAGCGATGACGTCGATGAGCGGATCGAGTCACAGGTTTACGGGCTGAGGCTGAGGTTCCTCGATGCCGAGGGGAACCCGGTCGAGGTCGGCTGGAGGCTGAGGGCTGAGGGGCTTGAGGCTTCCGGGTCCGGAGGTTCGATGACGACGGACTTCGTTCCAGACCTGGACCTCGAGCTGTCGTTAACGTACAAGTTCCTGAACGCGAGCGTCGAGGTGCTGAGGCTCACCGAGAGGACCGGTTCTCTCTCAGGAAGGGAGGAATTACTCCTCCCGCTAGGCAGGCTGAGGGTTGCTGTGAGCTGGGACTACGGCGCTCCCTTCTCGGGCAACATGAGGCTGGCTGGCGGAGGGCAGGAGGTGACGGTGCAGCTGCGGAACGGCCGCTTCGAGAGCGATATCCCCTTCCCGTTCGGGAACTACAGCTACAGGCTGATCGGAGGGGTAGGTGCGGTGCTAGGCTCAGGCGGCTTCGATCACAGGGGCGAGGTCGTAACGATAACGGTCAGGACCGTCAAGATCTCGGTCAGCGTGAAGGACCTCCTCGGTACACCGCTTCCCGGCGCACAGGTCAGGGTGCTCAAGGGAGGGACGTTGTACAACACGGGCACGACCGACAGGACAGGGACCGTCACCTTCACTTGGCTGCCTGAGGCCCTGGTGCCCTACTCTGTCGAGGTCAGGGTCAGGGAGCACTCAGAGACGAAGCTGACATCGGGAGCGGTCTCGTTCGAGGTCCCCTACCTCTACGTAATGGACGCGATCCTTTCGCCTTTCGAGATCGGTGCGATCGGAGGAGCGACGGCCGCTGCCCTCGCATCCCTCGCAATATACTCGATCAGGCGCGCCAAGAAATGAATTGCCCCAGTCATATCGCAAGAGGTGCGACAACACGTCCATCGAATTCCTTGCATAGTGCTACGTGATCCGCAGGGAATCCTCGTATATCATCTGAGAAGCTATCATAATATGGTTCGATCGTGCAGAATCTATCACTGTTATAACAGTTCCATGGCCAAATGACCTCGAGTACAAATGCAGCGGCTCGTCGAGTGCGTCTCGAGCTACGAGCTGGAGGGGAGCTGGAAAGACCACAGGTCAAGCCACTCCCTCCATTCGCTGTGTTCACGGACAGGGTCGTTTCCGCCGGCGCTGGCGAGGTGGTACGTGGAACGGTACTCGGTCAGGGAAAGCAGGGTGTTGGACCCGTTCTCGGGGAAGGGGACGGCACCGCTGGAGGCCTGCCTCGGAGGCCGGGTGGGAATAGGGAACGACCTCGCACCGGAGGCTTACGTCCTCACGAGGGCCAAGGTCAGTCCTGTGGGGTTCGAGGAGGTGAGGTCATGGGTCGAGAGGAACAGGAGCTTCATCGAGGGCTACAGGTCTTCCGACGCGCCGGAGGAGGTGGAGGTCTTCTACAGCAAACGGACCCTCAGGCAGATACTCGCGGTCAGGGAGCTCCTAGAAAGGCCTGAGACGGACGTGGAGTGGTTCGTGAAGGCGGTGATGCTGGGGATCCTCCACGGCTCATCGAGCGACTCCCTCTCGGTCAAGTGCTCACACTCGTTCTCGATGTCTCCCGGATACGTCAAGCGCTCGGTCAAGGAACTGGGCCTGAAGAAGCCCGAACGGAACGTGCCCGACTGCATCCTCACGAGGGCGAGGAGGGTCCTTCAGGACGGGCTGCCCGAAGTCAAGGGAGCGGCCTTCAACACCGACGCGAGGAGGTTGCCGCTGGGAGACGGTTCAGTCGACCTGATCGTCACGTCGCCTCCCTACTTCAGCATGCAGACCTACGCGTGGGACAACTGGCTGAGGCTCTGGTTCCTCGGGCACGACTACAGGGAGGTCGCGAAGAGGCTCTTCCACACCAGCTCGGTCCCCAGGTTCCTCGGCTTCATGGAGGAGGTGCTCGGGGAGATGCACAGGGTCCTGAGGAGCGGAGGGCACTGCGTCCTCGTCCTCGGGATAGTGAGGCTGAAGGGAGTCCTCGTCGACATGGCCCAGCTCCTCCTCCCAGTCGCGGAGAAGGTGGGGTTCGAGCCGGTCAGGATAGTCTACGACGAGATACCGAAGGAGAGGAAGTACCTGATGTACCTCGAGAGGACGCAGGGCGTGAAGCGGGAGGTCGTGCTGGAGCTGAGGAAGGGGTGAGGGGTTGCTCATAGAGACGCACGGAGAGGTCTGTAGGCTCGGTTACCTCAGGCCCATCACGGCCATAGCCGCGGCGATGGGAGGGGAGACCACGCTCGAGTACATAGCGGCCATGCTCCACAGCCTCGTCCAGAACGCGCAGGCGGCCGAACGCGGTGAGGAGAGGGTAACAGGCTACGTCAGGAACCCTGTGACGGCGAGGAACTACGTGACGCTGGCGAGGGACCTTGGTCTCGTCGGCAGCGAGAGGACCGGAGGGCTCGGGACGTGGGGCAGGATATACATGGCGATGAGGTCGTCGGCGAAGTTCGCGGCCTACGTGAGGGGAGACGTGAAGCTGAGCCACAGGGAACTAGTCTCGCTGAACCAGGTCGAGAAGTTCCTGATGCTCTTCGTGATCCTCCAGCAGGACCACCTCATGACGAAGAGGCTGATCGAGTTCGCGATGGAGAGGGGGGAGTTCACGCGGAACGAGGCGATGATCTTCCTGATGGAGGAGGTCTACCCGGAGGTGCTGAGGACGATGATCAGCTCCGCCGGCAAGAGGAAGAGGGCCGAACTGCTCCAGAAGCTGGAGGAAGCTCAGAAGTTCAAGGAGATGAGGGAGAGCTACGGGAGGAAGTCCGAGTGGATCAGGTCCCCCCTCTACGCCAAGTACAGGCACGTGGCCCCGCCGAGGCTCGAGTGGCTCGTCGACCTCGACCTGCTCACCAAGGTCAGGAGAGGGAGGTATGCGCTCTCCGAATTCGCAAAGGCCAACGCCCCTACCATCCGTAAGGCCCTGGGCTTCCCGCCTTCGTCCTTACCGGACCAGCTCTTCGCCAACGTGGCACCTGCGTACCTGAGGTACGTGAAGGCGCCTCAGAGGAGCGCATCGCTGCAGGCGATTCTCACCGCCTACCGTCAGCTCTCGAGGGAGGGGAAGGAACCCGTCAACGTCAGGACGCTGGAGATCGCTACCTCTTTCCTGCTCCTCGAGAACAACCTGCTGATGACGCCGAAGGAGGCCCACGAATTCCTGAACGGCCTATCGCTGATCTACTCGGACAAGATATTCGTGACGCCGATGGAGGACGGGCTATACGTCACAGGGATGGCGCTTAAGGAGACAGATCTAGCACTTTGAGTGCTGCCTGGCCGAGAGGTGTTTGACGAGCTCCCCAACCGCCCTTGCCCTGTGGGAGTACCTGTTCTTCTCCTCGACGTCCATCTCGGCGAAGGTCCTCTCAGATCCCAGAGGGACGAAGACAGGGTCAAAGCCGAAGCCCCATGTCCCCCTCGGCTCGGTCGCGATGAAGCCCCTGACCTCGCCGACGAAGACGTTCACACTTCCCTCCCGATCGACGTATGCGACGGCTGACCTGAAGACCGCTGCCCTCCGCTCCACTCCCTCCATCAACCGTAGGAGGCCCCTGACGCCGATGGTCCTGTAGGCGTAGGAAGAGTAAGGCCCGGGGAAACCGTTCAGCGCGTCGACGAAGAGCCCTGCGTCCTCCACGAAGAGCTCCCCTCCGAAGGATCTGTAGGCGTCGAGGGCTGAGATCCTGGCGATCTCTGCAAGGTCGTCCGACTGGACTTCCAGGACCTTCGCGTTGATCCTCTCGACCGCGATTCCGTGCTTTGCGAGGAGAACCGAGACCTCGCGCCACTTGCCGTCGTTGGTGGTGACAAAACGCAGGACCAACCCTGACCTCAGCCGCCGTAGTACCAGCCGGTGTCCCACATGACGAGGTACCTCGGCACCTGCCTGACGACCGCACCGTCCACGACCCTCCCTACGTAGATTAAGTGGTCACCATGATCGACCTTCTCGACGACCTGGCACTCGAACCAAGCCGGGCACTCCTCCAGTATCGGGAGTCCTAACGTCCTCGAGAGGGTGAAGGGATGGCCGTTGAGCGAGTTGCCCTCGACCTTGACGGGCTTGAAGAAGTCTGCGGCCAGCGACTTCTGGTCACCGGCGAGGACGTTGACGGCGAAGGCCCTGGAGCTCTCGACAGCCCTCTGGAGGCCGCTGTCCCTCTTTAGAGCAACGACGACAAGAGGTGGGTTGAAGCTGGTCTGCGTCAGGAAGTTGACAGCGGCAGCGGCCAGCTCTCCGCCCGACTTGCTGGTGACGACATAGAGACCGTAAGTTATGGTCCTGAGGGCCTTCCTGAACTCCTCCGACATCGCCCAGAGGGGTCACAGCAGGGTCTTCAACCTTAGCCGATAACGCGGCTCAGTCCTCCACCCGTTCTACGTACCTCCCCCTCGCCCTGATCTCCTCCACCCTCTCGAGGACCTCCCTCGTCCTGACTGACCCTGCGACCTCCTCATACCCTGACCTGAAGGCCTCCATGAAGACGTCAGCGAGGTCGGGGAACCCTGAGCGGAGGCTCCTGTCCAGGAGGTGGTAGTCCGTCGCGTGCTCCTCTACGTCCTGGGAGTGGCCCGAGAGGCCGAAGTCGATCAGGTACGGCCTTCCAGACTGGACGATCACGTTCGAGGGAACGAGGTCTCCGTGGTAGAGGTCTGCGGAGTGGAGGCGAGCCACGCAGTTGCCGAGGGCCCTCGCCACAGCCCTCACCCTTTCGTCGGCCCTCCTGAGGAGAGACCTGAGGTCCTCGCCGACCACGTACTGCATGTAGATCGTCGATGTGGAGAGCTCGAGGTGGACGACAGCGGGGCAGGGGACGCCGGACCTCTTCGCCCTGTGCATGACCCTCGCCTCCTTCTCGGTCCTCTCGGTCCTGACCTGGAGGTCGACCTCAGGCCTCCGGTAGGGCTTGGGGACCCTCGTCTTCGCCACCAGCAGGAACCCTCCCCACCTCACGAGCCTGACGACGGCCTCAGCGCCGATCTGGAGGACTTTCAGCTCTTCGAATGGCCCCTCATCCACGGAACCTCCACCTCGTCGATCCTGAACCTGGGCCTCACCCTGCTCTCCTCTATCGGAACGGTCATCCCGTGCTCTAACATCAGCAGACCGGTCCACGCTATCATCGCACCGTTGTCGCCGAGGAGCTCGTCAGGGATCTGCTCGAAGGACGCACCGTGGAGCTTGACCATCTCGGAGACCATCTGGCTCAGCCTCCTGCTCCTCGCCAACCCTCCGACCACGAGCACCTCCCTCTTCCCGGTAAGCGCCACGGCCCTCTCGAGGACCTCGACCAGCATCGAGTAGACCGCTTCTGTCAGCGAGAGGCAGAGGTCTTCGATCCTGTACTGTCCCGACCTCGCCAGCGCAAGGGCCCTCGTCAGGAGGCCGCTGAAGGAGACGTCCATGCCCTTCACCCTCATCGGCAGCGGAACGTACCTCTCACCGCGCGATGCGAGCTGCTCGGGTGCAGGCATCGGGCCGATGCCCACCTTGATCCCGAAGGCGTCGAGGCAGTTGCCAGCGGCGATGTCGAGCGTCTCCCCCAATATCCTGTACCTCCCAGCGCTGTGGGTGGTGACCAGCGTGTTCCCTCCGGCGACGTAAAGCGCTATCGGGTCCTCGAAGCCGGTGGAGAGCCTTCCGATCTCGATGTGCGCTACGCCGTGGTTGACCGCTACGAGCGGTCTGCCGAGCCTGTAAGCCAGGGCCCTTGCCACAGTCGCGCCGGTCCTCAAACACGGACCGAGCCCGGGGCCGGCGGTGAAGGCTATCGCGTCGATTTCCTTCAACCTCAACCCTGCAACCTCGAGGGCTCTGCCGAGGACCGAGTGGGCGACGTTGGCGTGGTGCTGTGCCGCTTCCCTCGGATGTATCCCCGAGTCGCGGGGCCTGTAGACCGATGACTCGTTGGCGAGTATCCTGCCCGAGGACGTGACTATTCCGACTCCGAAGGTGTGGGCCGAAGACTCTATCCCGAGGCATACGAGCTCTCCTTCCAATCCAGACTACCGATCTTCGGGCGGATCTTAAGCGCACATCGAGATCGGAGAGGGAAGTGATGTCAGCTCGGATCACGGTAAAAAAAGAGTTGCTTCTACGGTCTGCGGATGGCGGTCCTGAAGGTCGAGGACCTTAAGGCTGGGTACGGAGGGTCGGAGGTGCTTCACGGCGTCTCGATCGAGGTTAGGGAGGACGAGGTCGTCTCGATCATCGGTCCGAACGGTGCGGGGAAGACCACGCTCCTGCTCACGATCGCCGGACTCGTCCGGCCAATAACAGGGAGGATCACGTACATGCGTGAGGAGGTCACATCGCTTCCGGTCCACGAGAGGGTCAGGAGGGGACTGGTCCTCTGTCCAGAGAGGAGGAGGCTCTTCCCCGAGATGACGGTCGGGGAGAACGTCATGGCCGGCGCCTACCTCAGGAACGACAAGGACGGCATCAGGAGGGACCTCGAGAAGGTCTTCGAGATCTTCCCGTTCATCAAGGAGAGATGGCGGCAGATGGCTGGAACCCTCAGCGGCGGCGAGCAGCAGATGGTGGCCATAGCGAGGGCCCTGATGTCGAGGCCGCGCCTGCTCATGCTCGACGAGCCGAGCGTTGGGCTGGCGCCTATCGTGAAGGTCACCGTCTTCGAGAAGGTGAAGGAGATCAGGGAGAGGGAGGGGATACCGGTTCTGGTGGTGGAGCAGGACGCCTACCTGGCCATGTCGGTCTCCGACAGGACCTACGTCATCGAGAGCGGATCGGTCGTGATGGAGGGGAGGTCGGCGGAGCTGATGGCGAACGACGACGTCAAGTCCCGCTACCTCGGGGTCTGAGGTCCCGGAGCTTCTCCTCCAGCCCTTCAGCAAGAAGGCTGGCCCTCTCCAGCAGCGCCTCGAGGTCGACGCCCACCAGGACCCTCTCGCGGACGACGAACCGGCCGTTGACGATCAGGTGCTCTACGGTGGAGCCCACGTCGCCGTATGCGAGGGCTTGAAGGGGATCGCCGAGCGGGAGGAGGCTGGGGGAGCTCCGCAAATCGAAGACCGCGATGTCTGCTGGTCCTCCAACCGCTATCCTGCCGACGCCTCCCACACCTATCACCTCGGAGGCCCGCGTTGTGGCGAGGGATATCACGTCGCGGGCGCTGAGGAGCGAGGGGTCCGAAGTGACGTCCTTCAACAGCATAGCCAAGAAGGACGCCGCTTTCAGCGGGCTGAAGGACCTCGAGGAGGGAGCGCCGTCGGTTCCCACGCAGATCCTCGCACCGGCCCTCAGGAGGTCAGGGAACCTCGAGCTGCGCGACAGGCCCTTCCCCTTCAGGGCTCCAGAGAGAGGACATGCCACAACGCCCGCCCTGCTCCTGAGGACCCTTCCGACGTCATCGCTGTCCAAGTAGACCGCGTGTACGAGCACGGTGTTCTCGTCCAGGACACCGAGCGAATCGAGGTAGCCGATCGGCGTCAGCCCTGTCCTCGACCTGACGCGCTCGACCTCTGAGGTCGTTGAGGCCGCATGGACGTAGAGCTTCCAGCCCTTCTCGTCCGCGACGCCCTTCGCCTCCCTGATCAGCTCCTGAGAACACGTTGCCGCCGATATCGGAGCCAGCCCGCAGTAGACCCTCCCGCCCAGTTCGCCGGCGGCCCTTTCCAACTTGTCCGCGACCCTCCTCACGTCATCGACCGCCGTCCTGTGGAACTCGGATAGATCCCAGAGCCAGGGGCAGAGGACGGCCCTGAGCCCGATGCGCCCGAGGGCCTCTAGGTGGGACCGGAGGTGGACGTAACCGGCCTCGACGTAGAGCGATAATCCCTGAAGCGCCATCGTAGCCAGCTGCAGCTCAACGGAGACCCTCTCGGCCTCCTCGTCGAGCGAAGCGTGGTAGGGCATCGCGTACCTCCTCATCCACTCCTCGGACGCGACCGTGTCCGGGAAGAGGAAGGCCGCAAGCCTCTCCCTCGTGTGGACGTGGGCGTCGATCAATCCAGGCATGACAAGCCTCCACCTTCCACCTACCACCAGCTCGGGCCTGTGGGCTTCGATCACCTCCTCAGCCCGTCCGACTGAGACGACCTCTCCTTCCTCCAACACCACGCCTCCGTTCCTGACCAAGGGCATGCGCGGGTCCATCGTCAGCACGTAATCGCCGGTGACGCAGACCGACCTCATCCCCGGTCCGAGAAGTGGTCCTGCTGAAAACGATGTCCGCTAAATCCAAATATACCCACCACCAGCATAGTGGAATCGCTATGCCGAACAACTCCAACAACCGGAAGGTCCTGCTCGGCGAAGACGAGCTACCGAAGGAGTGGTACAACATCCTTCCTGACCTCCCAGCTCCCCTTCCTCCACCGATCAACCCGGCGACGAGGGAGCCGGTGAAGCCGCAGGAGCTCGAGAGGGTCTTCGCCAAGGAGCTGATCAGGCAGGAGATGAGCCAGGAGAGGTGGATACCGATTCCGGAGGAGGTTAGGGAGGTCTACAGGTTGTGGAGGCCTACGCCGCTCTACAGGGCCAGGAGGCTCGAGCAGTACCTGAAGACCCCTGCGAGGATCTACTACAAGTTCGAGGGCGTGAGTCCTCCGGGATCCCACAAGCCCAACACCTCCGTCGCCCAGGCCTACTACAACATGAAGGAGGGGATCGAGAGGCTCACCACGGAGACCGGCGCAGGTCAGTGGGGCTCAGCGCTGGCCTTCGCGACGATGCTCTTCGGTCTGAAGTGCACGGTCTACATGGTCAGGGCCTCCTACAACCAGAAGCCCTACAGGGCCGCACTGATGAGGTCATGGGGAGCCGAGATCTACCCAAGCCCTAGCAACAAAACCAATTTCGGCAGGTCGCTCTACGAGAAGGACCCGAACCATCCTGGCAGCCTCGGGATAGCCATCAGCGAGGCGCTTGAGGACGCAGTCACGCACGACAACACGAGGTATTCGCTCGGATCGGTCCTGAACCACGTCCTGATGCACCAGACGGTCCAGGGCCTAGAGGCGAAGAGGCAGATGGAGATGATCGACGAGTACCCTGATATTGTGGCCGGCTGCGTCGGAGGTGGGAGCTCCTTCTCAGGACTCTTCTGGCCGTTCTACTACGACGTCTACGTATCGAAGAAGGCACCGAAGATGACGAAGTTCGTCGCTACGGAGCCCGCGGCCTGCCCCACGATGACCAAGGGGATCTACACCTACGACTTCGGTGACACGGCGAAGATGACGCCGCTCCTGCCGATGTACACGCTCGGCTCCGACTTCGTGCCGGCCCCGATCCACGCCGGAGGTCTGAGGTACCACGGAGACGCACCGACGCTCTGCCTGTTGCTGAAGAAGGGCTACATAGAGCCCCACGCCTACAACCAGATCGAGGTCTTCGAGGCCGCTTCAATCTTCGCAAGGACCGAGGGGATCGTGCCGGCACCCGAACCGTCTCACACGATCAAGTACGTGATAGACGAGGCGCTGAGGTGCAAGAGGACAGGAGAGGAGAAGGTGATACTCTTCAACCTCTGCGGCCACGGGTACTTCGACCTCCAGGCTTACCTGGACTACTTCGAGGGGAGGCTCCAGCCCTTCGAGTACCCAGAGGAGGAGATCAGGAAGTCCTTGGAGAGGCTGAAGAGCGAGCTGCCCTGGATCGATCAGCTGCCCTACCTGAAGAACCTCTGAGACCGAACGGCTAAGTTCATTTCAACGCTTTTTCCCGAAGGAGTTTGGATGGCTGTCCTGCATCTGCGGCATAGGCACTCATTCTAAGAAGCGATCTGGTGGCTGTGAGTTGCTCACACTGCAAGCAGTTAAATCCCGTGTAATCTGACATTTCTGTGGGTTGGCTACTAAAGACAGGCTGAAGTCCAGAATTCTGAGGATGTTGAAGGAAGACGAGGAGTTCAGATACGCGGTGGCAGGTCTAATTGGACTCGAGGAGATCTTGAAGAGATTGGACAGACACGAGGAGGAGATCACAAGACTCAGGGAGGACATGGTCAAGCTGAGGGAGGACATGATGAAGATGTTCGAGAGACACGAGGAGAGGTTCGCGAGGATCGAGCAGGAACTCGTGAGGCTACGCGAGGACATGATGAAGGGGTTCGAGCTCATGGACAAACGCATCACACGGCTGGAGAATCTCATCTCAGCACTCGGTGCTAGATGGGGCATCATGGCCGAAGACGCCTTCAGGGAGGGATTGAGAGGAATCCTCGAGAAGGAGTTCGGCGTGAATGTCGAGAGATGGGTCACAAGAGAAGAGGATGGGTTAGTTTACGGTTTCAGCAACGTTATAGAGGTTGACATAACAATCAAGGATGGAAAGACTATGCTGATCGAGATATCCTCTAGTGTCGACAAGTCGGAGGTAGCAGCTTTCTTGAGGAAGGCACAGCTGTACGAGAGGAAGGCTGGGATCAAGCCTGACGGGCTGGTCATGGTGACCCCGTATGCCGAGGACGCTGCGATAAAAGCTGCGAGAGAGGTGGGCGTTGAGATTTACATTACGGCTTAAGGTATCTGTCCACGGATCACCGGACATTAAGCCACGTCCACAGCAATTCTGCGATCCTTGAGAATTTGTGGTTCAGAAGACGAACGACTCTGGCTCCGCCCTCCTCCCTCTCACACCGAGCCAGGATACGGGAAGCCTCTCTCCCGTGTAGAGCACGGTCTCCTCCTCTCCTAGCAGGAGCGATGTGACCACCCTCCCGATCGCGTCGGCCTTCATCACGCCGGAACCGCTACCCCCTGTCGCGACGACGAGGTTCATCACCCTGAAGACTATGGGGTTCTCGTCTATCGTGTTGATCGAGTAGCACCCGGCCCACATGCTGCTGGGCCTGACGTCCCTGAAGGCCGGGAACAACTTGCTGACCATCGGATAGATGTCGTCGTAGTAGAAGTGCTCCTCGGGCGTGAAGTCGATTCCCCAGGGCCTGCCGAGGTCGTCGCTGTACCCGAGCCAGAGGGCCCTCTCCCTCACTCGGGGTGCGACGTAGGGTCCCCTCGGAATGAACGTCATCGGCATGGAGCGGTGTCCGTTGAAGCCCTCGACCTCGAAGAACTTGGAGAGCTCGCCTTTGGCCTCGACCGAGAAGACCTGCCTCTTCTTAGGCTTGACGTGCGAGTCTATCCCCAGAGGATCGAGGAGATCGTTGACCCAGGCACCTGCTGCTACGACGACGTTCTCTGCGGAGATCTCGCCGCGATCGGTCTCAAGGGCCCCCACCTTCTTCGCCTGCCATGCAAGGGGCTCCCTGGGATGACCTATGCTGGTCACCGGGCTGAGCCTCAAGCGCTTGACGGTGGTCCCGAACCTGAACTCCACTCCTCTGTCCAGGAGGTCCCTGTGGTAGTATGAGACCAGCTTCTCCACGTCCAGGTAACCGGAGCTCGGCGAGAAGACCGCGGCCTCGATGTCCCTGAGCCCCAGAAGCTGGGCCTCCTCGTCGCCGCCGAACTTCAGCCTCATCCATGGCACCATAGAGCTCAGCTCGTCCGCCTCCAGCAACTTGGCGTTCCCCTTCTTCACGAAGGCCTCGATCGCATGGGAGTTCCGCTCCAACCCCTCCGCGTCCAGCAGTATCAGGTAACCGATCGGGTGCATCCCCAGGTCGACGCCTGACCTCTGAAGGTCCTCGAAGAAGGCGACGGTCGATTCCGAAAGGAGACGGTTGAGGTTCGAGGTGAAGATGCCCTTCCTGTAACCTCCGACGCTCCTGCCCGTGTTGCCCTGACCGGGACCGCTGAGCGAATCGACGACCACGACCTTCCCCCCAGCTCGCCTGACGTAGTGATATGCCGATGCGAGTCCGAAGATCCCTGCACCTATCACGGCGAGGTCGTATCGCTCCAACCCGAGATTGCTGTCGGCCCGCTTGGTTTTAACAGCTACCTTTGCTACGGACGCTGCAACGACGTGAAATCCGCCAATGTTTAACTATGACAGAATAAGGGATCAGAGCTTGAGGGGGATCCCGAGGGAGGCATCGGTCATCAACGAGCTCTCCCTCTGGCTCAAGTCGGTGAGCATAGCCCTGACGGCATCGACGTTCTCCGGCACTACGATCGCCTCCTGGTGGACTCCCATGAAGAACACCACTTCGCTCCCCGAGACGTTGATCGAGTCCCTCCAGACGACAACTTCGTACAGATCGCCCCTGGGTCTCCCCGCTTCCCTGGCCAGCTCGATCAGGTTAGCGGTCGACTTGAAGCCGAGCTTGGACTCGAGCAGAAGTATCCTCCTCGAAGAAGCGAGGGCTTCTATCACCTGATCCTTCGTCACGCTCTCACCTCGTACGCGGCCGATGAAGGAGTGGATGTGGACCTGAGTGTTGGGGACCTTCAAGGCCATCGTCACGACGTCGAAACCCTTAATGACGGTCTTCACGTCTTCAGCGTGGTGAGACGGCACCTCGACCGGGTCCAGGACGATCGCGTTTATCGGACCCTTCGAGACCTCCTCGGGGTCAGCGGCCCTCCTCGCTATCACGACTCTGGCCGAGCTGAGGCCCACGCCTCTGATCAGCGCGTTGATAGCCCTGCAGAGGCCTGTAGTGTTACAGGAGACGACCCTCACGTACCTCTTGCCCCTCGCCTCGTCGTAGTTGCACTCCGAGACGAAGGAGACCTCCCCGACTTCGGGCTCCTCGCCTCCCTGGAAGATCGCCGGTTTGCCGAGCTGCCTGTAGAGCGCCAGGTTCTTCGCACCGGCTCCGTCGGGCGTAGCGTCGACGGTCAGGTCTGCGCCCTTGACCGCGTCCGCTGTCAGACCTGCCACCTCGATGCCTTGGGCTGCGAAGGACTGGGCCTCCTTCTCTGAGGGGACGTAGATCCTGTAGCCCCTCGAGGCCGCGAGCCTGGCCTTGTAGTCCGGCTTCATCTTCCCTATCCCCACCAGCTCCATGTCGTGCTGCCGCGCTATGGCCTCCGCGACCCTTCGGCCTATGACGCCGTAACCGTTGACGAAGACCCTCCTCACGATCCACCGGTCCTTCTGCTGTCTTTTGACCATGTCTCGTAGGAGACGCTTAGCGCCTCGAACATCGGCATCTTCTTGCCGGCCAGGTACATGACGAGGGCCCCTCCTGCTGTGCTGACGTAATCGATCCAGTCTTTTATCCCGAGCTTCTGGAGGGCGGCGTTCAGATGGCCTCCGCTGACGATCGTTATCCCGAACGAGCTGGCAGTTGCCTGGAGTATTTCATAAGTCCCGAACGAGAAGCGGTCGTCCTCGAAGACCCCCGGAGGGCCGCTGACGAAGACGGTCCCTGCGCTCTTGATCAGCCTCACGTACTTCCTCACCGTTGCGTGACCGATGTCCTTGACCAGAGTCGGGTCCTCGACGGAGCTTACAGGAAGCTCGACGCGCTCGCCGTTCCTCTCGATCGCCAAGTCCTCCGGCAGCTCGAAACGGTCGTCGTACTTCTGGTAGATCGAGCGGGCCTTCTCGACCATCTGGTCCTCGTTCTGGACGTTGAGCTTCCCCTTGATCTTGCCGACGGCCTTGAGGAAGACTAGCGCGATAAGCCCGGTCAGGAGTATCTTGTCGGCCTTCCCTCCCTGTATCAGGGCCTCCATCGCCTCTAGCCTGTCCCTGACTTTGGCACCTCCGAGGACCGTGACGAAGGGCGCCTTCATGACCGACTGGATCTTCCTCAGCGACTTCAGCGGCAGGGCCTCGGGGACGGCAGCGACAGCGAGGGCCACGCTGAAGAGGAAGACCTCGATGAGGAAGTCTAAGGATGCGTCGCCTGCGAGGACCGATTCTACGAACTCTGCCGCGAAGAGCGTCGCTATTATCACCAGCGCCAGGATGCCGAACTTCTTTCCGAGGTCCTCCATCCTCGCCTCGAGGGGCGTCCTCTCCTCCCTGACTTGGCCCGTGTACTCGGCGATCTTGCCCAGTTCGGTCGATCTGCCGGTGGCCGTGACGACCGCCTTGCCCTTTCCGGAAACGACGAGGGTCCCAGCGTAGACGCAGTTGGTCCTGTCTGCCATCGGCGTCTCCTCCAGAAGGGGCTCTGTTCTCTTGTCGACCGGTGCGGATTCACCTGTAAGGGGCGACTCGTCGACGCGAAGCCCCGAGGACTCGATCACCCTGCCGTCGGCGGCCACTACGTCGCCCTCTCCTAGGACGAGGACGTCACCAGGCACGAGGTCCTCCGAGGGCACCACGACGACCTCTCCGTCCCTCAGGACCCTGCACCGCGGAGCCGTCAGCTCCCTCAGCCTCTCCAGCGCCCTCTCGGCTCTGTACTCCTGCAGGAACCCCATGAAGCCGATGAAGAGGAGGATGACGCCTATAACCGCCGCCTCTATCACGTCGCCGAGGGCTGCGCTGACGACAGTCGCAGCCAGCAAGATCATCACCAGGACGCTCCTGTACTGGTTCAGGAAGAGGAGGAAAGGGCTAGGCCTCTTGACCTCTACGATCCTGTTGGGCCCGTAGGTCCTCCTGCGCCGCTCGACCTCCTCCGCGCTGAGGCCCCTCGACGGGTCGACCCCCAGTGCCCTTACCACTTCCTCTACCGGCATGCTGTGGAAGGGCCTCTGGACCTCTCCCATCCCCTGCGACGCGTCAAGGCGATCTAATTACCGGTACAGGTGTAAAGGGCCAATAAGTGGAGATGTCGCGTTAAAGTTTTTGGGGACGGATCGGAGAGTCAGGATCGGCGGCCGTCGTCTAGCCTGGACTAGGACGGCGGGGCCCCGGCCCGCAGATCCCGGGTTCAAATCCCGGCGGCCGCACCCATGTCTTCTCTATCAGATTATTCCGGCTAACCTCATCATCACCGGAAGTACCGTAGATCCCCAGACGATGAGTATTGCTGTGATGGTCCACCTTATGAGGCTCCTCATCTCCCTCCTCAGATAGTTGATCTCTCGCCTCAAACCGTCAATCTCCGTCCTCAACTGGTTCATCTCCTGACGCAAATCCCTGACGTCCTGCTTAGTCGCCACCTCTGAAAGGGCTGCCGATATCACGGCACCCTCATATCGGGATCGGAGACGACGTAATAGATCAGATCCTTCAGCGCTCCTTTGTCGCTGACAATACGCTTGACGATCTCCTCTCCTGTCAGCTCACTCGTCGAGCACATATAATCTCAACATGATGTAATAGGCGTTTCGTCAAGATGATACGTCAATCGATGACGCGGTCGAAGGCCTTCATCACGATAGGTATCCTCGCGATCAGGTCGGAGGGCAGCACGTGAAGGCCCAAATCGCGCTCAGCGATCTCACCTGCCACACAGTTGATGAAGGCCCCAGCGGCGGCAGCCTCTAGCGGCTCCATCCCCTTCGCGAGCAGGCCGGCCACGATGCCGGTCAGGACGTCGCCGGTCCCTCCCACGGTCATGGCAGGTGTTCCCCTTCTGTTGATCAGGACGCGCTCGCCGTCAGTGATCACGTCGACAGGCCCCTTCAGGAGCACCACCACTTCGTTGGACTTTGCGGCCTCCTGCGCCGACCTGACCCTCTCTTCCACGGAGTTGCCCGGATGTTTCCCGAACAACCTCGCGAATTCGCCCGCATGAGGCGTGAGGACGACCCT
>Ga0081478_169204_pt1 | contig 15658 bp, 12 predicted proteins | sample OctSprmetagenome_FD_70983 | JGI IMG/M metagenome (GOLD analysis project Ga0081478, IMG submission 70983) | Hot spring and microbial mat streamer communities from Octopus Spring Streamers, Yellowstone National Park, USA - T=80-84 v2 (version 2) | ecosystem: Environmental > Aquatic > Thermal... | reverse complement strand
TAAATGAATATTCTGCGAATTTTTCAATTGTTTCCCAAAGCTTTTTAACTTTTTCTGGATCTTTACCTCTATTTATTGCTCCATTTATAAATTCATCTCTCATTTGATCCATTAAATCTTTCTTTTTCTTTCCTATTGCTTTTCTTAAAACATCTGCTTGTCCAAGTGTAAATCCTGCTAACTTATTAGCGATTTGCATGACTTGCTCTTGATAAACAATTATTCCATAAGTTTCTTTTAAAATTTCTTCTAATTCCTCAAAATCATATTCAATTTTTTTCCTTCCAAATTTCCTGTCAATATATTCATTTGCCCAAGCAAGTGCTCCTGGTCTATATAATGCTATTAGTGCTATTAAATCTTCAAATCTGTCAGGTTTCATTTTCATAACCAATTCCCTCATTCCTCTTGAAGATTCAAGCTGAAACACACCAAGTAAATAACCTTTCCAAAGTAATTCATAAGTTTTCTTATCATCAAGTGGAATTTTATCTATATCAAAATTAGGATTTTTTCTTTCTTTTATAAGCTCAATAGTTTTTTCAATAATACTCAAAACTGTTACACCAAGCAAATCAATTTTTAAAATTCCAAGTTTTTCTAAAACATCTTTATCAAATTGCGTTGTAATAATTTTCTCTTTTTTAGAGGAAGATTTAGAAAGTGCTAATGGAACATAATCAGTTATGTTTCCAGGAGTAATTGCTATACCTGCTGCATGGACTGATGTTGTTCTTGGTTTTCCGGTGATTTTATAAGCATATTTTAAAATTTCTTCAAGCAGTGGATTTGATTTTAAAGCACTTTTTATTTCCGGAATTTCTCTTATTTCAGCAAAAACTTCATCTTTTGTTTTTTGGACATTAGGATTATATGGAATTAACTTCGTTAAATAATTTATTTCAGCATATGGATAATTAAAAACTCTTGCTACATCTTTTATAGCAGCTTTTGGACCAAGTGTGTTAAATGTTATAATTTGAGCAGTTGAATTTATGCCGTATTTTTCAAATATATAATCAATAACTTTATCTCTTTTAATATCAGCAAAATCTAAATCAACATCAGGTGGCGATATTCTTTCAGGATTTAAAAACCTCTCAAATAATAGATTATATTTTATAGGGTCAATTTTTGTAATGTCAAGAGCATATAAAACTAAACTTCCAGCAGCGCTTCCTCTACCTGGTCCAACAGGAATATTATTCTTTTTCGCATACTGAACAATATCATAAACAATTAAAAAATAGCCTTCAAATCCAAGCTTTTCTATTACTTCAAGCTCCATTTCAAGTCTTTGCTTATAAATTTCAGGGATTTGATTATTGAATTTTTTCCTCAAACCTTCATAAGCAAGCTCTCTTAAATTTAAATTTTCATTTAGCTTAGGAAGCTTTAAATCATTTGGATCTAATTTTATTTCATAATTGCACTTTTCCGCTATTTCAATCGTATTTCTTAAAGAAAACTCATAGCCCTTAAATAATTCGTACATTTCTTCTTTACTTTTCATATAAATTTCTCTTGTTTCAATTTTAAATCGCTTTGGGTCATTTAATGTTGTTTTGGTATGGATAGCTAAAAGTATATCCTGAATAATGTAATCCTCTTTATTTATATAATGAACATCATTTGTCGCTACAACTTTGATGTTAAATTTTCTTGAAATCTCTAAAAGCTCTTTATTTATCTTTCTATTTTCTTCAATTCCTACATCTTGAATTTCCAAATAAAAATTATCTTTAAATACTTCATAAAACCAACCGACTAAATTCTTTACATTTTCATAATTATCAACTAAAACATTTTGAGGAATTTCTCCCTTTGGACAGCCAGATAAAACAATTAAACCTTTGGAATACTTTTCAAGAAGTTCTTTATCTATTCTTGGTCTTGTGTAAAATCCTTCTAAATAGGCATAAGTTGATAATTTATATAAATTTTTTAAACCTTCATTATCCATAGCAATTAAAGTAATGTGAAAATAAGAGTTTTCATCTTCTTTTATTGGTTTTTGAGTTCTATGATTTGGTGCTAAATATCCTTCCATTCCAATAATAGGTTTTATCCCTTCCTCTAATGCTTTCTCATAAAATTCAATAGCGCCAAATAAATTACCATGGTCAGTTAAGGCAATAGCATTCATTCCAAGTTCTTTTGCCTTTTTTATTAAATCTGAAATACTTGGAACACCATCCAAAAGACTATATTCACTATGAACATGTAAATGAACAAATTCAAGATTTGACATAATGAAATTTTAAAACTCAAAGAAAACAAAGCAATTTGACAAAATCAAATAGTGCTTTTAATTGATTTTCAATAACTTATAAAATAATCTATATTTTATTGCTTTGTCCAAAACCATTGATTTCATAGAGGTTAAAGGGGAAGTAGATATCTCAAAGCCGAAGGCTTAAATATAGGGTTGGCGGGGAAAATAAAGAAAAATAAATAATTTTAGAATTATTGGACAAAGCAGAATTATTAAGCAATAAACTTTAAAATTTTTAAAGTTTATGAAAATAGGAGTTATTGGACTTGGATATGTGGGACTTACAACTGCCTTAACATTTGCTAAACTTGGATTTAAAGTTTATGGGAATGATAAGGACAAAGATAAACTTGAAAAATTAAAGAAAGGAATTTGTCCTATATATGAGCCTGGACTTGATGAGCTATTAGCAGAAATGCTAGAAAAAAATCAAATTGAATTTTTAGAAGATATTACAGAAACAATAAGAATTTCAGATGTTATATTTATTTGTGTTGGAACACCAACAAATCCTGATGGCTCTCCCGATTTAAGTCAAGTTGAAGAAGTAAGTAAAATTATTGCTGAAAATTTAAATGGTTATAAGCTTATTGTTGAAAAATCAACTGTTCCTGTTCAAACTGCTCAATGGATAAAAAGGACTATAAAATTATATTCAAATGAAGATGCAAATTTTGATGTAGCAAGTAATCCAGAATTTTTAAGAGAAGGGTCAGCCTTATATGATACTTTTAATCCTGATAGGATTGTAATAGGTGTTGAAAATGAAAGAGCAAAAGAAATTTTACTAAAAATATATGAAAAAATAAATGCTCCTAAAATTATAACAGATGTAAATACCGCTGAAATTATTAAACATGCATCAAATGCTTTTTTAGCTATGAAAATATCATTTATAAATATGGTTGCCGATTTGTGCGAAAAAACAGGAGCAGATATTAAAAAAGTCGCTGAAGGAATGGGTTATGATAAAAGAATCGGTAGAGAATTCTTAAATGCGGGTATTGGATATGGTGGATATTGCTTTCCAAAGGATGTTAAGGCATTTTATTATATTGGGAAAAGTTATGGTTTAGATTTTTCATTACTTGAAGCAGTTGAAAGAATAAATAATAGTAGAATTGATAGGGTTATGGAAAAATTGAAAAACGCTCTTTGGAATTTAAAAAACAAGAAAATTGCCATATGGGGTTTATCTTTCAAGCCAAATACTGATGATATTAGAGAAGCACCAAGTATAAAAATTGTTAAAAAACTATTAGAAGAGGGGTCTATTGTAAGCGCTTATGACCCAAAGGCAATTGAAAATTTTAAGAAACTGTTTCCAAATATAATCTATGGAAAAGATAAATATGAGGTTTTAGAAAATGCGAATGCTCTTTTAATTATAACAGAATGGGATGAGTTTAAAAATGTAGATTTTGAAAAAATAAAAAAACTTATGAGAACACATATAATTGTTGATGGAAGAAATATATTTGAATGTGAAGAAGTTTTGAAATATAAATTTGAATACTATCCTATTGGTAGAAGTTGTTATTGAAACTCTTTAAAAATTTTGCTAATTATTTTTTCTAATTCTTTTTGGTTTTCAAGATTTTCAATTATCATCTTTACATAATCTTCTTTAAACGCAACAAAACCATTTTCTAAAACATCAAAGTATTTTTCAAACGCTTTTAATAGCTTCCTATATTTTTCTTTATTTCTTGTTCGTGGGTTTTGAATTCTTCTTTGAAGCTCTTCTATATCAAACACTGCATAAGGCACTTGGATTATTTTCATCTTTCTTTTACCTGGGCGAGCTTCTTTCCTGTGGGTTATTTTTGCAATCTGAAAATATGTTTCACCAACTTTTGCATCTATGCCTTTCATATCTAATTCCGCATTACACTCTATTTTAAAATTTCTACCTTCCTTCTCACAAATATATTCAAACATATAGAAGAAATCCAACTGAGTAAGTATTGAAATCCAAGTTCTATACATCCTCGCCTTAAATCCTTTCTTAAACCAGTCATTTTCTTCAATAGTTCTATTAAAGTAGTATTTTTTAAATTCTTCTAACGCCTTTTTACTTTCTTGATTCTCATTTATTTCTTTCCAGAATTCTTCAAACCATTCTTCAAAGTCAAGAAATTCTCTCTTATCCCAATAGTATTTATATATTGAGCGAAGAGGAAGAATTTCCTTCGGCAGATCTTGTTCTACCCATTTTATATCTTTAAACTCCTCTCTATACTTTACAAGCGGTATCTTTCCAAGAAAATCACGGAATCTGTATAAATCACTTTCCTTTGTATTCCTCATTTTTTCCTTATTTCCTCAAATTCTTTTTTAGTTGGTATAGGAATATTTTTTATTTGTGTAATACTCAAATGATAAGTAATTTCCCTATAAACATCCTTTATATATCTTTTTACATAATCAGAGCTTAGGTATTCTACCACTTCTTCATCTGTTAGGTCAAATTCTCCACTCATTAAGTCTTTCTTTCTTATAAGATGATAAACATCTCCCATCCAAGGATAACATTTTTTATCTTTTGCACATGCAACTTTTCCATCCTTTCTAAATCCTAATCCTAAAACTATATGTGGAAAATCAAAATAAGCTCTTAGTTTTTTTATATCCGATTTTTTAATCCAATAACCAGAAAAATTTTCATATTTTATATCACAACAAGTGAGATTCTTGCTGTTAAGAATTGGTATAAACTCATCAGAAGGGCATATTTTACTTTTAATAACATAAGGATTGTTTTTTATTTCGGGTGTTCGTGGAGAAATTTTAACTTCATAAATATCACCCAATTTATAATGACACAAATTCTCTAAAAAGAGGGAAAAATCAGTTTTAAAAGTTATTATTTCCCCTTTCCAATTCTTTTTAAAGCTTATAGGAATTATTCTTCCTTTTTTATATTCAAAAAGTTCTAATTTACAACTCTCTTTCTTAGATTTGTTAAAAATCAAGATAACTGTTGAAACATCAGCATAGGGCTTAAAAACATCCAAACCCATATATATAATTTTTGTTTTACCATTTTGTGACAAAAATTCTCTTAATTTTTTAAATTCATCAAGTATCATAAATGTAGCAGGAACAATAAAAATCAAATAACCTTTTTCCTTTAATAATTTTATTGACTTTTCAATGAAAGCACCATAAACATTATATTTTCCATACCAAGTGCTAAATAGTGTTTTATATTTTTCCTTTGTTTTAAAATCAATCTTTATTGGATAATGGCTTGATGAACTTGGAATTCCATAGGGAGGATTACCTATTATCAAATCAAACTGGCAATTTAAATCAAAAAGCAGAAAATCTGATTTTATAATTTCTATTTCTTTGGGTTTAGAGGAAATAGCTTTTCTGAAAATCTCTTCATTTATCTCAATTCCCAAAAGCTTTGCATTCAAATGGGGGTATCTTTCCTTTATCCTTCTCAAAAATTGAGCAAAACCACAAGCAGGTTCAAGAATGTAAATTTCTTCTTTTAAAAAGACTTCTTTTGGAATTAAATTTATCATTAAATCTATTAGCCAGTCAGGCGTAAAAAATATCCCGTATTCTCTTTTATATAACCTCTGAAACACTCTTTCCTTGTAAGAAATATAATAAATAATCTGGTCCTCCTGCTTTTGCATCAGTTCCACTCATATTAAATCCACCAAATGGATGAACACCTACAATAGCACCTGTGCATTTTCTATTTATATATAAGTTTCCAATCATAAGTTCTCGCTTGGCTTTTTCAATTTTATATCTATCCCTACAAAATACAGCACCTGTTAAACCATATTCACTATCATTTGCTATTTCAATAGCTTCATCAAAATCCTTTGCTTTTATAATTGAAAGAACTGGACCAAAAATTTCTTCCTGAGCAATTTTTGCTTTTGGTGAAACATCTTTAAATATCGTAGGCTCAATATAAAATCCATCTATTCCAATATCAGCCTTTTTTCCACCTAAAATTAATTTTCCTTCATTTTTACCAATTTCAATATATCCAAGAATTTTCTTTTCAGCACCCGCATTTATAACTGCATTAAAATTATAATTTTCAGTAGATGGACCAATTGTTAATTTTTTTGTCCATTCAACAACCCCTTCAACAACTTCATCATAAATATCCTCAACAATTATTAATCTACTACAAGCTGAGCATTTTTGACCTTGAAATCCAAAAGCACTTATTACAATTTGATTAAATAAATAATCATCAATTTTAGCTGAACTATCAACAATTATAGGGTCTTTTCCACCCATTTCTGCTATTACTCTTTTAAGAAACTTTTGACCAGGTCTAACCTTGGAAGCAAGTTCATAAATTCTTATTCCCACTTCCTTTGAACCTGTAAATGCAATCATTCTGACAAGCGGATGCTCTACCAAATAATCACCAATAACACCACCAGGTCCCGGAATATAGTTTATAACACCATCAGGAATACCAACCTCCCTCAAAATTTCTATTAACTTATATCCAACAGCAGGAGAATCACTTGCAGGCTTTAAAACAACAGTATTTCCAGCAACAAGTGCAGCAACAGTCATGCCCGTTAAAATAGCCAATGGAAAGTTCCAAGGTGGAATTACCGCTACTACACCAAGAGGAATATAATAATAAGTATTATTTTCACTTGGTAAATAATATAAACCATTCTTTATATGCCTTTCAATATCAAGCATTTCCCTTGCGTAATATTCACAGAAATCAATTGCTTCTGCTACATCAGCATCTGCTTCAAGCCAATTTTTTGAAACTTCATAACTCATAAGCGAAACAATCTCAAATCTCCTTTCTCTCATTAATTTAGCAGCTTTTAGTAAAATATTTGCTCTTTCTTCAACTGGTAATTTACTCCAAGACTTAAAAGCTTTATAGGCACTTTCAATAGCCTTATCAACATCACTAACATCAGCAGATGAAACATCAGCCACTATTATATTTTTATCGTTAGGACTTATACTTTTAAAGGTTTCATTTTTATAAATTTCTTTTCCATCAATAAAGAGAGGTATCCTTAATGGAAATTGCTCTTTATGTTTATTTATCCATTCTCTTAAAGCTTTTTCATTTTCAGGTTTTTTATAGTCTGTATAAGGTTCAGGAGTGAATGGTCTTAACATATGAAAATTTTAAAGCAGAGGAAATATGGATTGTCTAATAATTCTAAAATTACTATTATTTCTTATTTTCCCCACCCACCCTGAAATCAAGCCTACGGCTTTAAAAAACCCCATTTTTTGACTTAGGGGCTTCGCCCCCTTAAATCCCCCAAAAACAATAATTTCCTGAAATTTTTATAAGTTCTTGACAATCAATTACTTAACACCATTTATTGGACAAAGCAGAGGAAATATGGATTGTCTAATAATTCTGAAATTACAATTATTTCTTATTTTCTCTACCTACCCTATATTTAAGCTTTCGGCTTTAAAAAACCCCGTTTTTGACTTGAGGGCTTCGCCCCTCTTAAATCCCTCCATTAAATCAATAGTTTCAGAAAATCTTTCATAACTTATTGATTATCAATCACTTAACACTATTTATTTAGCAAAGCAATTAGTTTTTTCCCCTGAACAAACCTTTATTTCTATCCATTTAAATTTTTCTTTTAATTTTGGATTTATTATGATAGCTTTTGATAAGGCATCACAAGATGTGGCATTATCACAAATTAAAAGAACCTTTCTTTTCTCTTTAACAAATTTTTGACGTTTTGGATTATAAATGTGATAAGTTTTTTCAACAGGTCTTATTGTTGAAGATATAGAAATGGCTTTATTTTTTATTTTAAAATTTCCAAATGTTTCATCATAAAGATTTAGCTCATAATTGTGCGAATATATTGAGCTACTTCCAAAATTTATAAAAAATGTATCAATACCAAAGCTTAAAATAATATCTCTAATTTTATCAACTAAATAACCCTTGGCAATCCCCCCTAAATCAATTACTATTCCTTTTGGAAAGAACCACTGATTTTTTGAAATTTTAATTGGAAATAAGTTTTTTGATTTATAAAATGGGTTAAATAAACTATCTGTTATTTGAATGTACTTTAAGGATGAATCTAAAATTTCATCAGTTTCTTCCTCAACAATTAAAGTATCATTATTTCCTACAAAATTATCGTAAAATTTATACCAAATTTTATTTAAGTAGTTAGCATATTTAAAAGCAGAATCCAAAGCAATCTGAGAATTTGGATAACTTTCAATTACACCTATCTTTAAAATACTTCCCATTATAAATTCTGCTCTTATTAACCATTCCATATTTTGAAAATTATAAAGTAAAAAAATTTTCAAGGTACTCTGTCCCATAATTCTGAAATCATTTATTTTTTATATTTTGCCCGCCCACCCAAAAATAAGCCTTCGGCTTAAAAATACCCATTTTTTGCCTTGGGAGGCTTCGCCCCCTTATATCCCCCAAAAAACAATAATTTCCTGAAATTTTTAAAAATTATTGATTATCAATCACTTAACACTATTTATTGGACAAAGCATCAAAATTTTGCCTACCCTAAAAATAAGCTTTATTTTAATTGAAAATCATTTGCAAAAACTTGTCCTAAAAAATTTCCGACTTACCAAGTAAGAAATTTAAAAGGGAGGTAAGAGAATGAGAAAAATAACTTTAACAATTTTTGTTTGGCTGTCAGTTGCAAATGCTCATGAAAGGTTATTCACTTACTCATATGATACTGACTATCTTCCTAAGAATCTCTTTGAAGTTGAGCAATGGACTACACTAAAAACTGGAAAGGAAAATGGAATGTACTACCTTTGGGATATGAGGACTGAATTTGAATATGCTATAACTGAAAGAACTCATGTTGCCCTTTATTTAAACTACTCTTCACTCTATAATCAATACTATGATAATGGAAAAATTAATGAAAAATCATATTTTAAATTTAAGGGTGTGGATTTAGCAATTGTCCATAGACTTTCAAGTCCAAGAGAAAAAATTGGTTTTGGAATATATCTTGAAGGAAAGTACAGAATGAATAAGCAAGAGATTGAAGAGAAATTATTATTTAGTAAATACTTTGGAAATTTCTTATGGACATTAAATGTTACATTTGAGCAGGAATTTAAAATGAGTTATAATTCTAATGGAAATTTAGAAATGGAAAAAGAAGCGAAATTTATGCTTCCAAGTGGTATAGCTTATAAATTTGGTAATTTCGCAATTGGAATTGAAGCTTGGCTACATAGTGAATTTAAAGATCAAGTTTTACCATTTACAACAAAAGCTAAGCATTATGCATTTTTCTTAGGTCCAGCTTTACACTACTCCACTTCAAAATTTTGGACTACTCTTACTATAACTCCTCAAATTACTAATGTTCTTGATGAGCATGAAAAGCTTGAAGCAAGAATGATATTTAGTATTTTATTTTAGGGGGTTATGCTCCCCTTTTTAATTTCAGAAATTTTTTTAACTAATGAAAAGGCATTGAAATTAGCATTTAAAAACTGCTCCCATTTTGATAGTTTAACTTTAAAAATTGATAAAGAAATAAAAAATCAATTAAAAAAGAAAAAATTACCTATTCCATTAAAAGATAGTTTAAAATTCTATTATGGTTGTGATAATGTTGCTGTAATTGATGAAGTTGTTGGGAAACATCTTCCAATAACATTTATGATTGTTTTGAATAAAGAGGGTTATGTTCAGTTTGTTGAAATCCTTGCTTATAGAGAGCCTTATGGTTGGGAAATAAAAAATAAAAGTTTTCTATCGCAGTTTGAAAATAAAACAATAAAAGATAGTTTAAGAGTAAATAAAGAAATAAAGAATATAGCAGGTGCTACAATTTCTGTAAATTCCATAACTTATGCTGTAAAAAGAACATTATTTTTATATGAAAATTATGTTAAAAATAAAATTAAATGAACTTCCACTTTCAATTAAAATTGCTTTTATATGCTTTTATATTTTTGTAATTCTTGGATTTATATTTGCCCACTTAATTCTTCATTTCAAACTCAACGGCTCATTTAGTCCAAGTGATATAATTAGCTATTATAAAGGAAATGAAGAAATGTTAAAATTTCAGAAAACACCATTAGAATTATCAGAAACTTCACATTTCCATGCCTTCATATCACCTGTAATAGCACTTATTTTATCAATTTTCTTTTCATTTTCGCAAATAAATGAATTTTTAAAAAATTTCATTATTATTTTGAGTTTTCTATCAGTTTTAATGCTTATTCTAAATCCTTGGCTTTTGACATTTGGTCCATTTTTTCTTGTTTATTTAAAATACATAACATCATTTACATTAATTTTTAGCTTTTTATTTATGGGTATAATCACAATATATGAATTCTTTAAGCTTTAAAATTTTCATTATGAAAGAGCTTTTAATTGAGCTTATAAAGTTTAAAACAACTGCCCAAAGAACAAATGAATTAAAATCAATTATTGATTTTGTTGAAAATTACTTAAAAGAGACAAACTTAATAATTAAAAAATATGAAAAAAATAATAAGTTTTCATTAGTTGCCACATTTAAAGATACAAAACATCCCAAAATTTTTTTTGTTGGTCATTTAGATGTTGTAGATGCGAAAGATGAATTATTTAATCCAAAAATTGAAGGAAATATAATAAAAGGGAGAGGAGCTATTGATATGAAAGGACCAAGTGCAGTCTTAATAGAATTATTTAAAGAACTTTCAAAAGAAAATAAAAATTATGATATTGGATTAATGCTAACAACTGATGAAGAAATTGGAAGTCAAAATGGGGTTGAATACTTATTAAATGAGGAAAATTATTCTTGTGATTTTGCTATCATTCCAGATGGTGGATTTAACTTTAATATAATAAATAGAGAAAAAGGTGTTTTACATTTTAGAGTAATATCAAAAGGAAAATCAGCTCATGGCTCAAGAGTCTGGGAAGGAATAAATGCTATTGAAAATATAATTGATTTTTACAATGATATAAGTTTAATTTTTCCAACTGAGCCTTGTGGTGATCCAAATCACTGGCACAACACTATAAATATAGGTAAAATTGAAGGTGGAACAAAAGTAAATATTGTTCCTGATTATTGCTATGCAGAAATTGATATAAGATTTACAGAGCCTTGGACTATTGAAAAAATGAAAGAGCAGGTTTTATCTTCAATAAAAAAATTTCCAAATTTAGAAATGGAAGTTTTAAGTGTTGGAGAGGCAATTTATGTTAATGAAGAAAATGAATTTTTAAAATTATATAAGCAAACAGCAGAAAAGGTTTTAAATAGAAATGTTAATTTTATATGTGAGCATGGAGCTACTGATGGAAGATTTTTTGCTCAAAAAGGCATTCCTGTAATTATAACAAATGCTATTGGATATGGACTTCATACAGATGATGAATGGGCTGATTTAAATTCTCTTGAAAACTTAAAGTTAATTTTTAAAGAATTTTTAAAAAATTATTTTGGATATTGAAAATTTTAGTAATTCCTGCTCATAACAATGCATCCCTTAATATCGTTCAAACCCTTGGGAGAATTTACAAAGTTTCAGTTTTAGGAATGAAAGGTTATTTCAATAAGGCTTTCTTTTCAAAATTTAAATATAAAAGCTATGTTATTGAAAATTTCAATAATCAAACTATTGAAAAAATTATTAACATACTAATTGATATATCAAAAGATTATGATTTGATAATTCCGACAAATGATGTTTTTTCACTTATTATATCAAAATATAAGTTTCTTTTTGGAAATAAGGCAATTGTTATGGATTACGATAAGCTTTTAAAATTTATGGATAAATCATATATTTCAAAATTCTTTAAAAAATATCCCAAATTTTATGATGAAAATAATGTTAAATTTCCCGCTGTTGTAAAAAGTAAAAGTTCTTATTTTTTAGAAGATAACAAAATAGTAAAAGGCAAACTTTTAATTGTTAATAATGACGATGAATTAAAAAACGCTCTAAAAGAAGTACCGTATCCTATAATTCAAGAAAAAGTAGAAGGGAAAGGATGGGGAATAGAATTTCTTTTTAATAAAGAAATTATTTTAGCATTTTCACATGTAAGAATTAGAGAAGCTGACCCAAAAGGCTCTTATTCTTCTTGTGCTATGTCAATACCTTTAAACTTTGAGATATTAAAAGAAATAGAAAATATTTTAAAAAGCTTAGATTACTTTGGTGTAGGTATGGTGGAAATGAAGGGTGATTACTTTATTGAATTTAATCCAAGATTCTGGGGTTCTTTAAGTTTAGCAATAGAATGTGGTTTAAATTTTCCTCTATATTTAATAAAAGCACATATTGGTGAGAAAATTGAAAAAAATTACAATTATAAAATTGGTGTTATTTCAAGATGGCTTTATTCTGAAATTGTCCATATATTAAAAAGTAAAAATTATAAGTTATTATTTGAGATTTTTAAATTTAATAAGTATAAATCTTTCAATAACGAGCATATAGATCCCTTACCAGGTTTGTTAGAGCTTATTGTTCTTCCAATAAGGAGGATTATGGGTTATGAAAATTGAGCCTTTATTAGCAGAAAAGGTTTTCTTCTTTATATCAAATTTTTTAATTTTCAGAAAAAAAACATTAAATAGTTTAAGAGTTTTAATTTATCATTTTATACCAAAGGAATACAAATTGAAATTTGAAGAACAAATAAAATTCTTCATTAACAATTTTAGATTACTCAGTCCAGAAGAATTAGACTTATTTTTTGAAAATCAATTTAAAAATGATATGTGTTTATTATTAACTTTTGATGATGGATTGAAAAGTCAATATGATAATGCTATTGAAATTCTTGAAAAGTATAATATAAAAGCGATATTTTTTATTCCTACAAAGATATTAGAATTAAAAAATAAGCAAGAAATGGAAATATTTTCAATTGAGAATATTCATTATGGCAATTATAAAATCGCTTTTGAAAGGGAGTTTATGAATATAACAAATATAGAGGAAATTTTTAAGTTGGGACATAAAATTGGCTCTCATACGATAAACCATAAGAAATTAAATAATTTAAATAAAAATGAAATATATATTGAGCTTGCCAAATCAAAAGAAGAACTTGAAAAAATTACCTATAATAAAATTCGCTATTTTGCTTATCCAAAAGGTGACAAAACAGCAATAAGCTATGACAGCCTAAAAATCTCAAAAGAATTATATGATTATAGCTTTATAGCAATTAGAGGTTTCAATTATCCAAGCACTAACAAACATTTAATTTTAAGAGACCCAATTCACCCTTATTATCCTCTAAATTACATTAAAAAAGTTTTATATGGTGCTTTTGATTTTTATTATAGGAGAAAACTACCAAGTTTTGAAGAAATTAAACGGTAATTTAAAATTAAAATCAAAAATACTATCTTTATAAATGATTGTTTTTCTAAACATATCGTGGTATGTCATTACATCACAATTTTTATAATTAGATAATCTTCTTGAAAAGAAATGAATTAAATTTTCTCTATTTGGATGGAAAAGATAAAGATAGAAATTAGATTGGCGCAAATAAGAGCAAACTTTAATATTTTCATTTCGGGTTATTCTTTCAAGTTTTCTATAAAATCTGTCATTATCTAAATTTATTCTTAAATCAAAAAGAAAGAATAATATATTTAGAGTGATTTGAAAAAGTAAAATAAATTTTAAAATGTTTTTAAATTTTGTGAGTTTATGATATATATGAGCAAATGAAAAATTTAATATGATAGAATTAAAAGATCTTGGAGGAATAATTTCAGATATTCTTAAATAAAATATATACTGAAAGCATCCTAATAAATATAAAATTCCATAAATGTGAAAAATTCCAATTATTTGAGCTAAACTGATGAGGTAATTCTGATTTAAAAAAAGTCTTTTTAAGTCAAATACTGAGATAGTGTTTGAATACAAAAGATAAGTAATTAGCAGTGGATACTTGCTACTAATAGGAAGATAAAAAAAGTAGAACCATATGATAAAACTAAATGAGAAAAAAACCAAAAACAATAGGATACCTTTAACTTGCCTTATAAGATAAAGAAGGAAAAAAATCCAAATAATACTTTGAATTTTAAATCCAAAAACGGAAATTGAAAATAAAATGCTTGAAATAATAAACTTTTTTCTCAATATAAACAAAATTGACAATAAAGAAAAGAAAAGAGCAAGAGCGTCTGGTCTCAATTTAAAAGAAAAAATTAAAAACAACGGTGAGAAAAAAATAGAAGCCAATGCATAGATTTTTGATTCTTCTGATATACTAAAGGCTTTCAAAATTTTATAAATTAAGTAAAAATCCAGTAATGAAATAAAAAATAGAAAAATATGAAAAGGATAAACTGACTTAAAAATTTTAAAAAAAATAAATAATATCAAAGTAAAGATTGGTGAAAGAAAACCTACTAAATAAGCTGGAATTTCAAGATTACTTACATAACCTACTTGAAAATGAAAATTTGGAATTAGATCTGGATTTTTTTTCTTTGAAAGCTCAAGTGCACAATATGACCACAAAAAACCATCTTCAGACCATCCTCTAAATTCAGAAAAAGTGTATTTAAACAAAAAAATTTTAAAAATTATTAAAAGAAAATAAACAGCTATTAAAAAGATGAAGAAATTTCTAAATTTCATTTTTTCTTAAAAAATAACCAAGAATTGACCAAAAAATAACAGATATATTAGGCATATTTAAAGGGTCGCCCAAAAATCCACCAATAAAAATCCAAATAAAAAGAGACGCAGTTAAAAAATTTATTTTTCTGAATATTAAGAATAAAACCAAAAAAAAGTTAAGAAATAAACCAACTATTCCATTATTTACTAACCAGTAAAGATATTGATTGTGATAATTAGACCTTCCTATTGCCCAACTTACCCCAGAACCAAAAATTTTATTTATAATATCTAAATTTAAATAATAATACAATGTACTTTTCCAAACAAGACCTCTCCCACTAAATCCTTCTTCATCAAATTCTAAACCTGCATAATTCCATCTCTCTAAAATTGAATTAAAATTTAAAATAAAGAAAATAATAAAAGGAATAAGATAATGTGGCTTTTTTATCCAAATTAAAAATATTAAAAAAACTGCCAATGACGAAACCCAAGCAGAGCGTGTTTGTGTAGCATATATTGGAATTAGTGTAAGATAAATAAATAACAAATAATAAAATTTCCTTTCTTTGATGTAAAGATAGCATAAAATAATAAATGCCATAGTAAGATAAATTACTAATTGAGCTGAATCATGATAAAGCAGTTTTAATCTCCAAAATTGTTTTTGATTGCCTGTTATCATATAAAGCTCATCAATTTTATAAAATGAAAAAATAAGAGAAAAGAAAACTAAAATCAAAAGTGGAA
>Ga0081478_136740_pt1 | contig 15704 bp, 18 predicted proteins | sample OctSprmetagenome_FD_70983 | JGI IMG/M metagenome (GOLD analysis project Ga0081478, IMG submission 70983) | Hot spring and microbial mat streamer communities from Octopus Spring Streamers, Yellowstone National Park, USA - T=80-84 v2 (version 2) | ecosystem: Environmental > Aquatic > Thermal... | reverse complement strand
CTCGCTGACGACGCCATCCGCTTCCTTGAACCTTTTGTCCAGCCGACGCTTGCCGAGAAGCGGGAAGCCCTTCGGCTTGCCAGCGAAATCGCCCTGCGGCATGGCGTCACGACGATGGCGGACCTTTACGCCGACCTCGCCGTTTACGAAAGCGCCATCAAAGACGACGCCTTGACCGTTCGCTTCGTTTGTTGCGTTCCGCCAGCGACGGCGCAGCAGTTGAAAGCGCCGTTGAGTTGGCGCATTGACGGAGAACGCTGTGAGGCGAAGTTTGTCAAGTTGTTTTTGGACGGCTCTATTGGCGCTCACACAGCCGCGTTGCGTGAGCCTTACGCCGACATGCCGAATGAAACGGGACGGTTGCTTTTGCGTGACCGAACGGCAGAAGGTTTGATGCTGGAGTTTAACGACATGGGTTGGCGGCTTGCCGTCCACGCCATTGGCGACTTAGCCATTGACCAAGCCGTTGAAGCCTTTCGGTTCGTGCGAATGGAAGGCAAGCGATTTTTGCGCCATCGGTTGGAGCACTTGGAATTGTTGCGTCCCGAACATTTGGGTTGGCTTCGTCGGTTGCAATTGGTGGCGTCCATGCAACCCAACTTCGTCGCCCGCTGGCAAATCCCGCAAGGGCTTTACGAACTTCGGCTCGGACGGGAGCGAGCGAAGCCCATGAACCCCTTCGGGTCGGTCATGCGGGCAGGCATCCCTTTGGCGTTCGGTTCCGATGGGATGCCTTTCGGTCCGCTTTACGGCATCGTCGGCGCTTTAGCCCATCCTGAGCCGAGCGAGCGGTTGAGTTTGCGCCAAGCCTTGTTGGCTTACACGCAAGGCGCTGCTTTCGCCTGCGGGATTGAAAGTCAAGTCGGCACCATCGCACCGGGTAAACTCGCCGATTTCGTCGTGCTCTCGCATTTGCCCGATGAGCGCAATTTCGCCGACGAATGGCAAAGCGTCAAAATCGTTGCGACTTTTGTCGGCGGCAAAGCAGAATTTTTGCGGGACGAATGAGTTGCGTTCCCTAAGCAAGGGAGGTGAGCCGAGATGGAAGGGCGAAAGCCTGAACCCATTGAAGAACTCCGCCAGCGCTACAAGGACGAGTGGCTGGTCGTTTTGGTGACGAAACATGACCGTTACGGTTTGCCGTTGGAAGGCATCCTTTTGGCTCGCTGTCCTGACAAATACAAAGTGCACGAAACCATCCTTGCCTTAAGGGAGCAGGGCGAAAAAGGCGAATTGTATTCCTTCTTTACTGGTCCGACCATCCCCGAAGGTTGGGGGGCAGTGCTGCATGCCGCTGACACGCTTTAACCCTTTTGCCGCTTGCCCTTTGCCAATCAACTCTGGCATCGCATCGTTTTGTCAACGCAAATTTGCCCACACTTTTGAAGGTTGCTCCATAGACATCAGGCGCTCGGCTACCCGACGAAATTAAACCTTTTGAGCGGAGGCAAAGGGACATGGCAAACTTCTTTTCGGCTCAAGGCGAAGGAGGTGCATGAACAGTGCTTCAATGCCCTGTCTGCGGGACGACGATGCGGGAAATTGAGCGGTTCGGCGTCTTGGTGGACATTTGCCCTTCGTGCAAAGGTGTTTGGCTGGATCAGGGCGAATTGGACAAAATCATCCAGTATGCCCAGAGCAGTTACGGCGACGAGGTGATGGCGGCAGGCAGTTACGAACCCGTCGCTTACGAACCGCCGACTCCTCCGACGCCAGTGCCGCCATCGCCTCTATCACACACGACCCGCCCGACGCATCCCCATCCGCACCATCAACAACCTCCTCATCACTCGCCCAAACGCAAACGGCGCTTCTTTGAGTTTCTGGAAGACCTGTTTGAGTTCGGCGATTGACGGGAGTTGGGAAGCGTTTCTGTTGGAGCGCCTATCAGGCGCGAGTTGAGTCGCCGTTGTCTCTTATCGTGGTTGACGGCAAACGAGAAGGTGAGAGAAATGGCAAAGCAGCAGGACGAACTTATCAAAGTGGTGCCTGTCCGCCTGAGCGAATTGTGGCGGAAAGGGTTGGCGGTCTACGAACGGCTGAAGGAACAGTTGGAGCGAGAGCATTGGGGCAAGTATGTCGTCATTGAACCCGAAAGCGGCGACTACGAGGTGGCGCCCACACGCACAGAAGCCTTGTTGCGGATGCGCCAGCGCCACCCCGATAAAGTCTTCGTCTCCCGTCGCATTGGCTTTTTGGACAAAAAGAGGTGGTGACGATGACCGTTGAAGGGCACATAGATGAGGCTCTGCAAATCCGCTTGCCTGTTCGGGTGTGGGGGCAACGAGGTGTTGCAGAATTGAACGCCATCGTGGACACAGGATTCAACGGCGCCTTATCCTTGCCCGTTAGTGTAGCCGTTACGCTGGGGCTGTTGCTCACTGATCTAGACATCGTGGAGTTAGCGGATGGTCGGACGCAACCTGAACTCATCTTTGAAGGTTGGGCACAAATCGGGGAAGCGCCAGAGCAGTTGGTAGACATCTTGCTCACTTTCAGCGAAGAGGCGCTTGTCGGCATGGCGCTGCTCAACTTGCTCAACGCTGACTTGCAAGTGCGCTTGTCCCAACGGACAGTGACTTTGACCTTGCCTGAGACACCCAGCGCTTGAAAGCGAGGGATGAGGATGGAGTTGATGAGTTTGGAGGATGCCCGCAAGCAAGTGGAAGCGTTGCGCCGAAAAGCCATTGACAAGCCCGTCGCCGCCATGTCCCGTGAGGAAGCGGCGCAAGAGATAGAACGGCTGCGGCGGGAGTTGACCATCCACTGCTGGCTCTACTATGTTCTCAACAGCCCCATCATCAGCGACGAGGAATATGACCGTTTGTTTCGGCGGTTGGTGGAATTGGAGGAGCGCTTCCCTGAGTTCGTCACGCCCGATAGCCCCACGCAACGGGTCGGCTTCCCGCCCGCCGAAGAGTTCGCTAAAGTCCGTCACCGAAAAATCATGCTCAGTCTGGATAACGCTTTCAACGAGGAAGAGTTGCGCGCTTTTGACCAAAGGGTCAAGCGCTTTTTGGGCTTGTCGCCCAGTGAGGTTGTTGACTATACCTGCGAGTTGAAGATTGACGGTTTGGCGGTGAATTTGACTTACGAAAACGGCGTCTTGGTGCTGGGAGCGACGCGGGGCGATGGTGTGGAGGGTGAGGATGTCACTAACAACTTGCGCACCATCAAGTCCATCCCCTTGCGTCTGTTAGTGGACGACCCACCGCCTGTCATTGAAGTGCGGGGCGAAGTGTTCATGACGAAGGCGGACTTTGAAGCGCTCAACGAGGAGCAAAAGCGCAAAGGTGAACGCCCCTTCGCCAACCCCCGCAACGCCGCCGCTGGCTCCGTCCGCCAACTTGACCCGTCCATTACGGCACAGCGAAGGCTTGACATTTTCTGCTACGGTGTCGGCTACTACGAAGGCATTGAATTTGCGACCCAGTGGGAAGTTTTGCAGTGGCTGAAACGGGCGGGTTTCAAAGTCAACCCCCACAGCCGTCTCTGTCGCGGCATCGGCGAGGTCATTGACTACTGCTACGAGTGGATGCAAAAAATTCACGATGAGCCTTACAGCGCCGATGGCGTCGTCGTGAAGGTCAACCGCTTGGACTGGCAGGAGCAATTGGGCGCAACCGCCCACGCCCCCCGATGGGCGATCGCCTTCAAGTTCCCTGCCGAACAAAAAGAGACGAGGTTGCTTAACATCGTCGTGCAAGTCGGTCGGACGGGAAAGTTGACCCCTGTCGCCGAGTTAGAACCCGTGCAAGTGGAAGGCGTGACGATCACCAGCGCCACGCTGCACAACGAAGACCAAATTAAGCGGTTGGATGTTCGGATTGGCGATTGGGTCATCGTCCAACGGGCGGGTGGCGTCATCCCCGAAGTCATCGGCGTCGTGAAGGAGAAGCGGACAGGTGACGAGAAGCCTTTTGAGATGCCCAAAGAGTGCCCCATTTGCGGCACGCCCGTCGTCCGACCCGTTGGCGAGGTGGACTACTATTGCCCCAACGATGAATGCCCGTCGCGGTTGGAAAATTGGATCAAGCATTGGTGCTCCCGCAATGCCCTGAACATTGAGGCGTTGGGCGAGGAACGAATCCACCAACTTGTTGAGGCGGGATTGGTCAGCGACCCTGCCGACCTTTACTTTTTGCAAAAGTGGCAGTTGGTGCGGCTGCCCGGTTGGGGCGACAAATTGGCGACGAAGGTGCTCAGCGAGATTGAACGGAGCAAAACCGCACCCCTTGCCCGCTTCATCTTCGCCTTGGGCATTCGGCATGTGGGCGAGCGGGTGGCGGAGTTATTGGCGAAAAAGTTCGGCAGTTTAGAGGGCTTGGCACAAGCGCAGGAGTGGGAAATCACGACAATCCCGGGCATCGGACCGAAAATCGCCGAAAGTGTCGTCCGCTTCTTTGGCAGCGAGTTGGGGAGGCGGTTGATGGAGAAGTTGCAGAAGGCAGGGGTGCGACCGACGGCTGAAGAGGAAGTCGTCGTCCCCGATTCGCCCTTGAAGGGCAAAGTCGTCGTCTTCACGGGCGAACTGGAGCGGTGGACGCGATCGCAGGCGGAAGCGTTGGTCAAGCGGTTGGGAGGGCGAGCGGCGTCCAGCGTGTCGCGCCAGACAGATTTCGTCGTCGTCGGCAAAAATCCGGGCAGCAAGTTGCAGCGGGCACAGGAGTTAGGGGTTCGTCTCTTGACAGAAGAGGAATTCGCCGCTATCGTGGAAGAGGCTCTGGGGGCGGGGCGACAGGGCGAGAAAGCGGGGTGACGATGACGCCTGCAAACAGCCAGATGGTAAGGGGACTGGAGAAGTCATGGCGCGGAAGGACCGATGGGCGTGTTTGCTGACCATCTTGCAATTGGGACGGCAAGGGCGTTGGCAGGAAGCCTTAAAGCACCTTTTCGCCCTTTGGGGGAGTGGGGGGCTTTACGCCCATCGCCAAAATAGTTGGGAGGCGGTCGTCACAGCAGGGAAAGCCCCTCCCAACCTTCCTGCTTGCCCCTTGACATCTGGTCAACCCTTCCCTTTGAAGGCAGGAAAGCCCCGCCGTTCTTGGTGGCTCGTCGGCGTCCCCCCTGAGAGTTCCCCACCGTCCCATGCCCTCCTTTGTCCAGCGCGCCTTGCCCCTTCCCAAGCCCTCTTCTGGGCGGATTTGTGCGGGGTTTGGCTGCTCCTTTCCCCTTGGGGATGGCAACGGCTGATGGACAAGTTCCCCGACCCGATGCTGATCACCGACCCTGAGGGCAATCTCCTCGCTTGGAACGCCGCCGCCCAAACCCAATGGGGCATCCCTTTGGAGACGGGGCAACCCCTTCGGACGCTGGCGCATTCCCCTCAGGATGACGAGATTTTGCAAAAGTTAGGGCGGTCGGGCGTTTCGGAGGGTGTCGTTACCCTGCGCTTGCCGACAGCGCCCACGCCTTATCGCGTCTGCGTGACGACTTTGCCTTCGGGACATCAACTTTGGCAGTTCCATCCCATCCATCGGGACGACCTCCAATGGCAGCATTTGACCCGCTCCTTTCAGGTGGCGACGCTGGGCGAGTTGGCGTCAGGCATCGCCCACGAAATCAACAACCCCCTCCAAGTCATCTTGGGCAACGCCGAAATGGCGCTGGATGGGGGGAAAATGGACAGCAATACGCGCGGGAGGTTGAGAGACATCCTAACGGCTGCCATCCAAATCCGCGAACTCACCCGCACTGTCGTCCGCTTCGCCGACGCCCGCCGAACAAAGGAGCGGGAGTTATTGGATGTCAACATGGTCGTTCAGGAAGCCGCACGGTTGGCAGGTTATGCTTCGTCCAGAGAGGGAGTGCAGGTTTTGACCGATTGTGCCTCCCAATCCTTGTTGGTCTTAGGGCAACGGGGTGAATTGCAGGAAGCCATCATCCAATTGGTGCGCAATGCCAGTGAAGCCATTGCCCATGCCCGCAAGGGGTCAAAAGTCATCGTCCGAACCCGCCAACGCAATGGTTGGGCTCGGATAGAAGTGGAAGACGACGGACCTGGCGTCCCTGAAGAGTTGCGCGACCGCATCTTTGCCCCCTTCGTCACGACGAAAACCTTCCAAGGCGGAACGGGTTTGGGTTTGGCGATCGTCCAAAACATCGTCGCCGCCCACCAAGGGCGCATCTGGGTGGAAGATGCCCCCTCAGGCGGCGCCTTGTTCATCATGGAGTTGCCTTTATGGCGTCCCGAAGAAAATCCTGAGCCGTGAAGCGAGGAGGTGCAAAGGATGTTCCCTGAAGTCAAAGAGCGCCGAGCCGAAATCGGTGTCTTCGGCGGTTCGGGGCTTTACAGCATGGAAGGGGCGACGGTGCTGGAGGAACTCAAAGTGGAGACGCCTTTCGGTGCCCCCAGCGATTTGATCACCATCGTGGAAATCGCAGGCAAGCGCGTCGCCTTTTTGCCCCGTCACGGGCGCAAGCATCAATACCCGCCCCACAAAGTGCCCTACAAGGCGAACATTTGGGCGATGAAAGCGTTGGGCGTGGAACGCGTCCTCGCCCCCAACGCCGTCGGCAGTTTGCAGCGCCATGTCAAGCCGGGCGATTTCGTCATCTGCGACCAATTCGTTGACCGCACCCGCCACCGCGACGACACTTTCTTCAACGGTCCACTCACGACCCATGTCAGCACCGCTGATCCCTACTGCCCACAGTTGCGGGAGATCGCCATCCAAGCGTGTCGGGACTTGGGCATCCCCCACCACGAACGAGGCACCGTCGTCGTCATTGAAGGACCGCGCTTTTCCACCAAAGCCGAAAGCCGTTGGTTCACTCAAATGGGTTGGGAAGTCATCAACATGACGCAATATCCCGAAGTCGTCTTGGCACGAGAGGCAGAACTTTGCTATGTCAACATCTCCATCGTCACCGACTACGACACGGGCTTGGTGGCGGAAGGGGAAGTGGAGCCCGTTTCGGCGGAAGAAGTCATGCGCAACTTCGCCGCCAGTGTGGAGAAGGCGCGCCAGTTGATTGCCGAAATCATCCGACGCCTTCCCGCCGAACGAACTTGCCGATGTGGCGAAGCCCTCAAACATGCCCGCGTCATCGTCTGAAAGACTTGAGGAAGGAGGCGATGGACATGGCAGTTATTCCCGTCGTTTCAGGGCTGAAGGAAGCCATCCGCAACATCCCTGATTTTCCCAAGCCGGGCATCCTTTTCCGCGACATCACGCCCGTCTTGCAAGACCCCGACTTGTTCCGTCGGGTCATTGACGCTTTCGCCCAAATTTACGAGGGGCGCCGCATTGATGTCATCGCTGCCGTAGAATCGCGCGGCTTCATCTTTGCGGCACCCCTCGCCATTCGGCTGGGGGCGGGCTTCGTGCCCTTGCGCAAATCGGGCAAACTGCCCTACATGACTTACAAGGTGCACTACGCGCTGGAATACGGCATTGAAGCGTTGGAGATGCATGTGGACGCCATCCAACAAGGGCAACGGGTGCTCATCATGGACGACTTACTGGCGACGGGCGGGACGGCACAAGCCGCTGCCCGTTTGGTCTTGCAAGCGGGTGGCGTCATTGACTCCTTCGCCTTCGTCGTTGAGTTGACCGACTTAAAAGGGCGGGAGAAACTGCAAGGCTACGAAGTCATCACCCTCGTCCAGTTCCCGTGAAGTTTGGGGCGAAGAACGGCAGCGAGTGGCGAATAGCGAATGGTCAAACGGCAAAAGTGTTAAAGTGGCTATTAGCCACGACGGAAAGGCGGCAGGCAGGTTGACAGGTGAGCGGACTGGAAATTACCAACCACGACGGAAGGAGGCGAGGGAGGACGGCAAGATGCGAAGGGCATGGCGCAACGGTTTTGCCGTCGTTGTCATCCTTGCGTTAGGCATTGGGGTATGGTGGCTTTTGCGCCCCAAGTCCATCGTCTTGCGGGCAAGGTGGCAAGTGGATGGCGAAGTGACGAACCTCGCGTTTGCTCCCAAAGGCAACCTATTAGCGGCAAGTGTTTTCCATTTCTCCAAAGGTCCGAATTCGCCGATGAGCATAATCCTTTGGAGTATCTCTGAAAGGCGAAAGACGGGGCAGGCGCTTTATCGTGACGACTTCACTTTCGCTCCCTTGCCACTCATCGCTTTCTCTCCCGATGGTCACCTCCTTGCCTTAAGCATCGCCAAAGGTGAGAGGGGGCAAATCCTTTTCCTTCGCGTCCCAGATGGACACCGACAAACGCTTCCTATCGGCAGGGCAACGGATATTATCGCCCTCTCCTTTTCCCCCGATGGTCGCCAATTAGCGGTCGCTTCCTTTGTGGCCACGCCCAAACCCTCTTGGCATCTCTCGCTGCATGAAGTGACTCAACAAAAGCGCCTTTGGGCGCAAGCACAAGGGTTGCAAGCCATTTCTGCCCTCGCCTTTTCCCCTGATGGTCAACACCTTGCCATCGCCCACCGCCGCAACCTCATAGACATCCTGAACGCCAGTGATCGCCATCACTTGCGACGCATCCAATTGCCCAAGAAAGCGGGACGCATAGAAAGCCTGCGGTTCACACCCGATGGCTCACGGATGTTGGTCGTCACCCGCCAATCCAACACCCTGACCGTCTGGCAGGTCACAAGGGAGAAAGTGGCGATGTTGGCAACCTTGCCAGCGATTTCGCCCCTCTTCGTTTCTTCTCGTCCCTTTGACCATGCCTTTTCACCCGACGGGCAGATTCTTGCCTTTGCTAAACCCCACCCCGCCGGATTGGCTTGGTGGATGCGACGAGTGGCACACCGCATAACGCAGGCAGAGGGGCTCCCCACTTCACCGCCTGAACCACCGACGAAAATCGCTTTATGGCAATTATCAACGAAGCGGTTGATCGCTCAACTGCCCCATCTTGGCTATGGCGCCACGGCAGTGGCGTTTTCACCTGACGGGCGTTTCCTTGCCATTGCTTCCTTCGGCATCAGCCTTCTTGACGGTGCTCCCCGCTCCACCATTGACCTTTGGGAAATCACGCCGACGAAGTAACTCGCCACGCCTATCAGAATGGTTATCAACCACAACAGAAAACGGCGGCGAGTAGCGAATAGCGACTGGCGACTGGTCAAATGGCAAAAAGGTTGAAGTGGCTATTAGCCACGACAGGCTATCAGCCACGACAGAAAACGGCGGCGACAGGGTATTAGCCACAACGGAAAAAACGGGTGACGGCGCTTGGATTGGTTGCTGGCGGCAAAAGTTGTGGCGACTTTGCTGGCGGTCATCGCCTTCGTCGGCGTCCTGCTTGGCTTCCCGACGACGCTGCTGGCGTGGCTGGGGTTGGTGTTGGTGGCGGTCGCCGATGGGTTTCAAACGCTGTCGGGTTGGTGGCTGGTCGCCACTTTCGTCGGCTGCCTGCTGACGGAATTCGCCGACAACCTGCTATCCGCTTGGATGGTGCGGAAATTCGGGGCGAGCAAAGGGAGCATGGTGGCGGCGTGGGTCGGCGGGTTGTTGGGCGCGGTGGTTGGCGGCGCCATCGCTGGTTTGGCAGGGCTAATCGGTTCGGCATTAGGCGCATTGGTGGGGGCTTTCGCAGGCGCTTACGGGGCGGTTTATTTTTGGGAGCGACGGGCAAAACGGTCGCCCGACGAAGCCGCCCGCGCCGCTTGGGGAACAGTCATCGGGCGGTTACTGGGCATCGCTGCCAAACTGATTTGGCTGGTCGCATTGACCGTCCTTTGCTGGCGGGCTTGACAAAAACGAGATGGAAGGAGGGCAAGGGATGAAGTTGGCGGCTCAGGAAGGGTTGGTGCCCGGCGCATCGCTGGAAGAGAAACTGGACAAACTGGCGGCGTGGGGCTATGAGGGCGTGGAGTTTTGGGGCAGTGAGTGGCTTGTGCAAAACGCCGCATCGGTGCGTAGCACCGTAGAGAAAGCGGGGTTGCAAGTCAGCACCGTTTGCGCAGGCTATCGCGGCTCAGTCCTTGACCCTGACCCCAATGTGCGCAAGCAAGCCGTTGAAGACATCAAAGTGCGCCTGACGGCAGCGGCGGAGTTGGGCGCCGTCGGGTTGATTTTCGTCCCCATCTTCGGTCAGCCCAAACTTCCCGATTTGTCGCCCTACAAGAGCGCGGTGGAGTTGGAGCGGGAATTGCTGCTGTTTTACTTGGACGACTTGGGCAAACACGCCGAGAAAGTGGGGGCGATTTTGCTCTTGGAGCCGCTCAACCGCTACGAGACGCATTTTTTGCGCCGCGTAGAGCAAGCCGTAGAAATTTGCGAGCAAGTCGGCAACCCCTTCATCGGCATCATGGCGGACTTTTTCCACATGAACCTTGAGGAAGCGTCCATCCCCGACGCCATCCGCAAAGGCGGTCGCTGGCTCAAGCACATTCACCTCGCCGATAGCAACCGATTGCTGCCTGGTTGGGGACACACCGATTTTCGCAGCGGCTTTCTGGCGCTCAAGGAAATCGGCTTTGTGGGGTTCATGGCGTTGGAATGCGGCGTGCCCGGCGACCCCAACGAGACGCTCCCTGCCTGCGCCCAGAAGTTGCGGGAATGGATGGCGTAAGGGGAGGCGGGAAGGAAGTTGCGTGCTGTCAAGGCGCATTATCGCCGTTTCTTTTGGGCGAGGTCGCCCTTCGTCAAAATCCCCAACCGACGCTGACGCCGAAAGTTTTGAGCCAAAACCAGCCGATGGTCACCCAACCGTTGCGCCATTGGTGCGTTAGCAGCAAATGCGATTGTCGCCCGTCGTTCATCGCCAACAAGTTCCAGCGGGGATGCAATTGCCAGTAAAGCCCGAAGGGGAAATTGAAGCCGTCTTCCCACTCAGAGTAGGCGACGGAGAGGTAAGGCGCTAAGGGAGTGCCCCGCAGCGTCTTGGCGACGGTCAGGTAATACATCTGCGTCCCTTTGGGCGAACCGATGCGGTCGCTGGAAGTGCCCAACGAGACGAGAGGCGTCGTCGCCGTCTCTTGTGTCAAGTCATAAGTGAGCCGCAGCGGGTTGAACTCTTTTGCGGCAGGGTTGTATTCCACGCCGACGAGAAGGCGCGGGTTGACGCGATAATCCAGCGTCAAGCGCCATCGGGGGCGCTTTCGGTCGGTGTCCACGAACCGAAGGGCGAAAGTCCAACGGGTTTGCGGGTTGCTCGCACCGAGCAACTGACCTTCGCCTGGTCAGCCCGTTCAACTGGGTGCGCTGGCGATGCCCTCCCTTTCCTGCGGCGGCGTTGACGGCGCCTCCTGCGCCCTCAGCGAGTTCGGAAGTAACGCCAACATGAGCAACCCGATGAGCGCCAACGGTCGCATCGTTTCCGTCACCCCCATCGCTATTAAACCCTGTCACCGCCGATTTCTGACGCAGAGCGCCTTTCCTCTTGACAGCGCTTTCAGCCTTTCCTGTCGCAGATAGGCGCGAACCGAAAAATGTGCTAATGGCGCGGCATGAGGGTTACTCCTAAATCGGGCTTCTTGCCGTCACTGGCAGCAGAGGCAGCAAGGCAGCGCCTCGCTCTGTCAGGTGGTAGCGGACTTGCAAAGGGCGGGTCGGGACGATTTCACGATGCACCAACCCAAGACTTTCCAATTTGGCGAGGCGCTCAAAGAGCACTTTGTCGGCAATGCGCAATCGTGCCCATAGTTCTTTGGGTCGGCGAGGTCGTTCGGCGAGGAGGCGCAAGATGGCGACGATATAGCGGCAGCGCAAAATCGTCGTCAACTCATCCACGCTCAAACCGCTGGCGAGCAACCCTTTTGCCCATCGTGCCAGCACTGCGCCGTCAGCCGTCAAGTGATATTCGGTGTGGTGGGGGTAGCCATCAAAAGAAAGGCGCTCCACGAGGTTCAATCGCTCCAGTTTGCGTAACCGCTCCGACAGCACTTTCGCCGTCAATGACGGGTAGCGGCGCAAGATTTGCGACGGGCGGCAAAGCCCATCGCCCAATGCCGCCAACACCGCCACGCTCCATTTGCATCGCAGCACCTCTTGCCAACCGTCTCGCCACTCCATCGGCATCACCCTCCAAACGAACAGGCGGGCAAGTTACCGTTCGGTGAGTGGCTTCCCGTTCCGTGCGTTATTGACCCGCTGAAGTTGTCAAGTAAAGTTTAAGGCGGACGGTGAGACCATTCCACGATGCGAGGTGATCAATGATGGTGCGAGGGATGAAGGCATTGGCGTTGGCGCTCGGCGTTTGTTGGGTTGGGGTGCTTTTGGCACAGCAAGCGAAAGCGCCCGTGCCGACGAAGGAACCGAAAGGTTGGCGGGATTGGACGCACATCACGACGGGCGTCATTTACAGCGACAAGCATCCCCTCTTCAAAGACTTCGGGGGCGTCCATCACATCTACGCCAACAAGGTGGCTGCTCAGGCTTACAAGCGGGGCGCTAAAAAGTTTCCCGACGGGAGCATCATCGTCTTCGTGCTCTATGAAGCAAAAGACGAAAACGGGATGTTCGTCGCAGGCAATCGGAAGGTCGTGGCGGTCATGGTCAAGGACAGCAAGCGCTACGCCAAGACGGGCGGTTGGGGTTGGCAGGCTTGGGATGCGACAGGTAAGGCGTTGGTGACCGACCCGACCAACCAATGCGTTGGCTGCCACTTGAAGGTCAAGGACAACGATTTGGTGTTCAGCCGATGGACGCCGTAAAAGTTGTCTTCAACGCATTCGCCGCAGTAAGTCTTGAATCGGCACCCATTCGGGGCGGACGGAGATGTCCGATAAACGACCGTCCCGAAAGACACGCAACTGAACGGCTTGCCCTGTCCGCGCAGCCCGACGGACGACGGCGCGCAAATGCCCCGTGTCCTGAACAGGTTGACCGTTGATGGCGACGATGATGTCGCCCTGCCGTAACCCGACACGGGCGGCAGGGAGATTGCTCATCACATCGCTGATGCGCAAGGCTCGTTCGGCAGGGACGCGGAGGCGGCGGCGTTCATCTTCAGGCAACATCTCATAGCCGACACCCAAAACGGGTTGGCGCACCTGTTGATGGCGCAGCAGTTGCTCCACGACATCACGGACAGTCTCAATGGGGATGGCGAAGGCGATGCCTTGCGCGCCAGGGCGCATGGCGACATTGATGCCGACGACTTCGCCTTTGCTGTTGACCAAAGCGCCGCCACTGTTGCCTGGGTTGATAGCGGCATCCGTTTGGATAAGGTCATCCAGCAAGACACTTTCATTGGGCAACCGTCGCCCTTTGGCGCTGACGACGCCGACGGTGACGGAGTTGGAAAACCCGAAGGGGTTGCCGATAGCGATGACCCACGAACCTTCTTTCAAGTTCTCGGACGAACCGAACTTCGCTTCGGGCAGATTCTGGACGGGGATTTGCAAGACGGCGATGTCCATGTGGGGCTCGCTGCCAATCACTTGGGCGCGGAAACGGCGACCATCTCTCAAGGTGACGAAAAGTTCCTTAGCGCCCTCCGTGACATGGTAGTTGGTCACGATCAAACCGCGACGCCCATCAAAGATGACGCCTGATCCCGCATTTTGTTCGGTCGGAAGGTTGCGTTCTGTCGTCTCAATGCTGACGACGGCTTGACCGACTTTTTCCACGATCGGCACCCAAAAATCAACGGGCAAAGGAGCGTTAGCAGGCGGAAATTCTGGAACGGTGTGGCGGGCGAGAGTAGAGACGGAACGGACTGCAGGAACTTCGGGGGTGATAAGGCGCTGGCGGACAGCATCGTTGTAACCCATTTGTCGCCCCAACAAGACCAATGCCGCTCCCGCAAACATGCCCAAGAGCCAAAGCAAAAGGTCACGCCAAAGGTTGCGTCCCGCCATGAAAGGTCGCTCCTTTGCGTCAAAGGGCGTTCAGGGATTTTCCTTGCGGAAGGAAATTTTGACGCGCTTGGCGATGGGGGCTCGCTGCCAAAGGCGCATCGGGAAGGAACGCTGCCGCAAAAACTCCTCCCAATAATCGGCGACTAATTGGGCAGCCAATTGCTCCGCCTCTTCCCGAACGGCTTGCTGGAAGCGTTTGCGCCACTTCGCCAATTCCGCTTCCAACTCTTCAATGCGCGCCATCAACTTGAAGGCGACTTCCACGCCCGCCAAATTGACACCCATCCCTTGCGTCAGTTCCTGAATTTTGCGGATTCGCTCAATATCCGCTTCCGAATAAAGCCGATTGCCATGTTCGTTCCTTCGGGGCTTGACCAAGCCCAGCCGCTCATACAGGCGCAAAGTCTGCGGGTGCAGGTTCAGCATGCGGGCGACGACGCTGATGGCATAGAAGCGCTCCTGCGTCGGTTCCGTTTTGCGTCGGGGCACTTGCCTTCACCTCCTTTCAACGGCGGGGTCGCCACAAGGCGGCTCTGGGATTTTCAGGGCGCAGTCGCTGCAACTCTTCAATCAACTGGCGTTCGCGCAAGGTCAAATCACGGGGGACGACGATTTTGACCCGCACATACAAATCGCCCCGCCCACCCGTCCGCTTGGGCATGCCCAAACCCGCAAGGCGCAAAAGTTGCCCGCTTTGCGTCCCCGATGGGACGCGCACTCTCACTTTGCCGTCCAAAGTCGGGACTTCAATCTCTGCCCCCAAAGCCGCTTCGGCAAAGGTGATGGGGACTTCGCAATAAAGGTCGTCGCCTTTTCGCTCAAAGAAGGGATGGGGACGGATTTTGATGCGCAAATAAAGGTCGCCTGCAGGACCGCCATCCCGCCCTTGCGTTCCTTGCCCTGCCAACCGCAACACCGTCCCATCTTCCACACCAACGGGGATGCGCACTTCCACCGAACGCGTCCCTGTCACAGTGCCCGTCCCTTGACAACGGGGGCAACGCGTCTCCAAGATGACGCCCTCACCCCGACAGCGGGAGCAGGTGGCACCGATGTTGAAAAAGCCGCGAACTTGTTGGACGACGCCACTGCCACCGCAAGTCGGACAGGAACGGACGGTGCCGCCTTTGCCCCGACATTGTGGGCAAGGTTCTTCCGATGGGATGACGACGCGCTTTGTCGTTCCGAAGGCAGCATCTTCCAAGTCAATCTCCAACTCCAATTCCACATCGCGTCCCCGTTGGGTGCGGGTGCGGCGGGAGCGGGTTCGGGTCGCCGTGCCGCCACCCAAAAGGTCGCTAAACCATTCGCCCAATGAACCGAACAAATCCCGCCAGTCGCTAAATTCCCACTCAAACCCTTCGCTGGTCGGCGGCACCCAAGCAGTGCTTTCCACATCAATGCCTTGTTGCTTTGCCTGCCATGCCGCCCGCCAGTTATGCCCGAAGCGGTCATAAAGGCGACGCTTTTCGGGGTCGGATAAAACTTCGTAGGCTTCCTGAATTTCTTTGAACCGCTCCTCGGCTTCCTTCTTGTTGGGGTTTAAGTCGGGATGATACTGGCGCACCAAGCGCCGATAGGCTTGCTTGATTTCCTTGTCCGTCGCATCCCGCGAGACACCCAAGACTTCGTAGTAGTCTCGCTTCGTTTGTTGCCTCATGCGACCACTCACCTCTTCAGGCAAGCAAAGTCACCTTGACAATGCCTTGAGAGTCGGCAGCGACGAAATGTCGGTCTGTCGTCAGCAACTCGCCGCAATTCTCTTCAACCGCAGTTGCAAGGATGATGGAGTCAACGGTTGATAGCCCGAGCCCGTGTCGGTAGCCCGCCGATTTTTCTGCGATGGAAATAGAGACCGGGACGATGTGCACCCAAGTAGATTTCTGCAACCGAGAAACGAATCGTCGCCCAATTTCCGGCTTCCCTTCACGGTAGTAAAGCACCAAAAGTTCGTGAAGGACAAGGGTGGACACAATCA